>JADMIO011000825.1_pt1 | contig 17350 bp, 11 predicted proteins | sample 8958161 | NCBI WGS metagenome assembly JADMIO01 (sample SAMN16585339, study PRJNA669376) | soil metagenome | isolation source: Crop rotation soil | place: USA: Cullars Rotation, Alabama | collected 2011
CGACAACTTGTCCACGTGGAATTCTAAGCTTAGGATCCCAATGTGCTGGAAAGCAAAGGTTTCTATCCCGCCGAGGAGAAACTCTTAAAGCGATATCTCGGCGACCTTGGCATTCGCGCTTTGCCCGCGACGCTTGATGCTTACTTGAAACAGGTGGTGACGCCTACGCTCGAGCGGCAGAAGCGCAACGGCGCAGTCGCGATCAAGTATGAAGCTGCCTATCTCCGCAAACTTGATTTCGATAATCCTGATGAGGCGAAGGCGCGTTTGACCTATTTCCATTATGTGCGCGGCGGCGAGCCGCCCGCCAACGATTACAAGGCGCTGCAGGATTTTCTTTTCTTTTACATCGCGCGCGAGTGCGGCCGGCTGGGGCTCGCAGTTCACATTCATTGCATCTCGGGTGCGGGCGGCTTTTATCGACAGAGCGGCAGCAACCCTCTGTTGCTCGAAACTGCCTTCAACGATTCCAGCCTGCGCAAGACAAACTTCGTCGTGGTTCACGGCGGCTACCCGTTCACCAAAGAGATGGCTTCGCTGATGAGCAAGCCGAACGTCTACGCAGATTTTTCGGCCCAGACGTTCTTTGCCTTTCCGCGCGAGCTGAGCGAAATCCTGCGTAACTGGCTGGAGTCTTATCCTGACAAAGTTCTCTTCGGCACTGACGCCTTCTCGTTCGGGCCGGAAGTTGATTGGGGCGAAGTCGCGTGGCTTTCGAATACGACGGCGCGACAGGCTCTGGCGCTGGCCTTGGCTGGAATGATTAACGACGGGGAAATTGATCACGTGCGAGCCCTGGAGCTGGCGAGGCTGGTGCTGCACGACAACGCGGCGAAACTATATGGATTGAAGTGAAACTGTCAGAAGCCCGACCGTAAGGGGGGGGGAACTCGCAGAAGAACTTAGCCGCGGATAAACGCGGATGACGCGGATAGGAGATGAAGGTTTCGAATCCGCGACATCCGCGTTCATCCGCGGCTAATGTCTTATTCAGCGGCCCTCCCTTACGGTCGGGCTTCTGACACGATTACCGAATTTCAACCTCGACCGGCGTCGCGTCGTGCGCCTCATAACCTTCAGGCCAGTTCGAGATGTTGATGCCGTAAAGCCAGTCTGAATCAGGCGTGACGGCAAATCGAATTGTGAGCGGTAGCCCGCGCGCTGCACGCAGACGTACATTCCACGAATCTATCTTCCACTCCTGAATCAGCGGCGATTTGGGATCTTCCCAGGGGACCAGACGCGACCCCATGAACTTGCCGTCCACGAACAGCGTGACCCGTGTGCGGACCCAATCTTTCTTAGCGTCGGTCGGCAGCACCGGCTGAACGTGAGCACGCACCGTGATCGTGCCAACCTTCCGGCGATCATTGCGGCCGGGTACGACGTATTGAAAATAACCCGTGCCGGCACCCCAAATGTAACCATCACCGCCACCCAACTTTTCAAATCGGCCGCTCGCAACGTTGTTCGGCGTGAAACGATAAAGAATCGATTTGTTATTTGGATCCTCGTCGCGAAAGATCACTTTCGGCTTCGCCGCTGCCTCAGCCGTGGATCGTTCAAAGGCAAACTGACGCGGAATCAGGTTCTTTCCCGGATCAGTCAACTCCGGCGGCGGCGAGGCATTTATCAAAGATGCAAATACGTGCGATGCGCCCTGTATTTCGTTCAGCAACTGCGCGTCGCGCGGCGATGAATATGTCACACCATAGCCACGCTGCGGGTCCGGTGTGAGAATCCAGAACATCGCGCCGCCTGCACCATTGCGCGCAGCGTGTTCAAAGTATGCGCGATACCAATCGACTTCGCTGGTGCCGTTGTAACCTTCCGGCCCGATGCCAAATTCACCAAACACCAGAGGTTTCTTCAGCGAGTAGGCCGCCGCCACCCGATTCTGGATAAATTCATTGAGGGCCTTCGGCGAATCGACAAACGCGTCCCCGTCGTCTTTCGGATAATCGTGCACGTCGCAGTAATCGACGTTCGGCAGCGCATGATCAGCCAGCCATTCGCGGCGCTCGGCTGCCAACTTATATCCCCATTCACCGGGAGCAATCATGTGATCGTGGTCGAGCGAGCGCAGGTAGTCGCTCATTTCAGCGATCCACGCCCGGCGTTCATGCCAACGCCCGGTCAAACACTGGGCCTCATTAATCAATTCGTAGCCGAAGATGGTTGGATCGTCTTTATACAAAATTCCGGTCACACTGTTACGACGGGTAGCGACCTTCTCGAGGTGCGCGCGATAAAGACGGCGCGCGGTTTCGTTGGTGAAGAAGAGCATCGCCTTTTCCACGTTGAGCCCGTAGGGATAGGCGTCATCGTCAGCGCCGTTGATCCCGGACCAGCGCAGATATTGAGTAACGCCGCCCGTGTCGCGCCACCAGTTCGCGAGACAGAGTTGGACGCGGAGGTTATTCTTCGCTGCCTCCGCCAGGACTTGATCGAGAAAACCGAACTCGCCTTCATTCCATTCGTCAGGCTTGTTTCGAAACGAATGCGTGCGCGGCCAGTCCCTGAAATCGGCGCCGATTGGCTTCACGTCATTCGGGCCGCCCTCGCCGGAGACCCATACGCGGACGACCTTGATTCCGTGTTGCGCTGCTTGCCGCAAAGTCTCGGGCATCTTTGCGCGATCGTCATCGCGATACATTACGGCCACGTTTGCGCCGACAAAGCGGAAGGGTTTGCCGTCAATGACAAACTGCCCGTTGCGCGCCTGCACGAATCCGGCCCGGCCATGATCGCGCCAGTTGGAGATGGCTAATAAAACTGCCGCGCCCGCAACCAACGCGAACGCGGCCAAAAGCAAATGTTTCCTCTGCATGAATATCCGGTACGTGCGACTCCACCGTGTTGCGCGCGAGACACGTGCGAGCGCAGCTACCGCGGCGGATTCGTTAATCGCACAAATCCCATGATCGCGCAAATTGCCCCCAGTACCACAAACACATTAAAGAACGCACCAAACGCGAGCACCGAGTCAAAGTCGTTTTGTTGGGCACCCATCAGCGCGACGAAACCCAGCAGTACAAACTGAATGTGATAAATCAACAAGCACACCGCGGCAAAACTAAACCAGCGCGTTGACGCGCCGAACGCGCGGGCGCGCGCAAATCCCAGCACCGCGGCAATCAGCCAGCCCAGCCCGCCGACTATCAACGATCCACCAGGACGACCGCAAAGTACGCGGGCTGTTTGGCGGTCACTCCGGTTTGCAATGAAAGCAAAATCTCGTGGGGAACCATCTCGATAATTTACTCCTTATCTCTCAGTACCGGGTTCTGACACAGAAACGCCGTTTGCGCAAGCTCGACGAAGCGCGGGCGCAAACGGCGTCGCTCGATCAAATTTCTATTGCCGGTCGTGACGGGGCGACCGCGCCGGTGTAACTCTCTGTCACAGCTCCATCGCAAGCAATCATCCGTCGGGGCAGTGATTCTTGCAAAACCCCACAAACCAACGCTACTGGGTAATGTGAATTTCCTCTTCCTTATTCACGTGACGCAGGAACAACAGCAGCGCACAGGCGCAAAAGACCACCGCCAGCACCAGCGCGATCACGCCCTGCCACTTGAAGACGCCGTCCGGGCGCGTAAACGCCCAAAACTCCCAACACGCTCCCAGCAGCGAGGCCAACCCTACAATTGACAGCAGAAAGTCAACCATGATGAAACCTCCGGCTTCCGCTTCAGTCTTCCGAATGAAAGTTAAGATAAAGCCGCTGCGCCTATAAACAAACTGTTTTGGACGGCTGCATGTTAACGCCGGGGGTGGATTAAGGCAAGGGGATGTGCGGCCGATCCAACTCCATGTTCAGCCATTCATTCCGCTGCATCACCGATGGTGAGCGCCCCGACCACATAAACAATCTCGCCCTCTGAGCTTTCCAACACGATGCTGTATTCCCCGGCGGGTGTGTTACGCGCGACCGTGATTTCAAAACTGATGGCCGGGTAAGGCGTGTCGAACTGCTCTTCGATCACGCTTTCAGGGTCGATGCTGATGAAAGGGGATGTCGATGAAATGCCTGACGGTGGTATTTCATCCATCCCTTCACCGGCGATGTAAACGCGAACTTTCCTGCCGGCCGATAAGGGCAAAGCCACCGTCGACAGTTCGCCGTTCATGCCCATTAGCCGCGGGGCAAGTTGCGGCAAACTCGACGAAACGAAGAAACCCAGCGACGTGGCTTTGTCGGCACTGACCGCAATCGATTGCGAAGCAGACCTGGTGGCGATGTAGGTACGAAACGGCGGCGTTGTATCGATCAATCCTGCGTATGAGCCGCGCGCCGTGGCAATCTCTTCGGGTTCGATTGGACCGTCAAGTCCCTGGCCGATCACCCGGTAGCTGCCTGGAGGCAGGCCGTCGATTCGATAATCGCCAGAATGCAAAGTGATGCTGCCCGCTATGACCCTGCCGGTTGAGGTCTCTTCGGCGAAGACGTGCGCGCCAAAGACCGGCTGCGATTGTCCTCCGAATGAATTGGTAACCAGCCGTCCAAACAAAGAACCAGTTCCGATCCGCGAACCATACAGCGCACGCGCGCCGGCGATGTCGTCATAAGACAAGCTTCGCTGCGTGAAGGCCGGCAAGCCAAACAATCCGTTCATCGCCTGTCGGGGCTGCATGGTTGCGCTGATTATCGCCGAATGCTCGAGCCCGAGCAGGTGACCAATCTCGTGCGTGAACGTCGATTCAAGATCGTATGTGCCGACGGTGCCGTCAGTCGAGAAAGCAACGTTGGGATTCAAAGCAATGTCGGCTTCGGTGATAGCGCCGCTCGCGTCCGAGAACACTCGCGTGCGGCCCGGGTTATCTTCCGAATTGAATGAGGCCGCGTTATCGCTGGATACTGTGATCAAATTGACGTGATCGCCGGCGTTCGCGGGACTGATCGTCTGCGTTGTCGAACTCGTCTCAAAGAATTGAACGTTTGAGATGCTTGACCAGTGACGCAGCGCGCGCCGCGCAGCGCCCACAACATCGCTGCCTGTTTTGATGTTGGGCGGCGGCGAAGCCAGCGAAGTTGAGAGCGAAATGATGATTGGCTGTGTCAGCCAGCGGCGCGCGTTCAAGCTTGACGCCGACGCGTACTGAACCGTGTAGGCGCGGACCGGCGCGTGGGCGACGAAAAGCGCCAGCAACGCCAGGATGGTACTGAGTCTTTTCCCAGTCATCCGTTACTACCGAGTTCGGCTCGGCTGTCTCTGTTACGGCTCGCGAACTGCTGCGAGCGGAGGCGGTACCATTGAAACTGCGCCGCGCGGTGCGGCGATTTGTGGCGGTAATCTTACCACGGCAAGTGGCAATAGTCGTTAGGACTTGGGCTGTAGGCGATCGACCGTCGGTAGTGAATTGAGATAGATGAGCGCTGGCGCCCCACTTCAACCCGAAGGGTTGAAAGAAAGTAGCGGTGGTCGAAGCCTAGCGCAGACCACCGGTAGCCAGAAGACGAAGTTGGACCCCGCAGGGGTGCGAGAACGTTGCGGAAAGATTTCGGTCTGGCACCCTTCCCAGGGTGCGACTCACCCGGCGGTCTGCGACCACCGGCTACTTTCTCACAGCTCTTCGGGCTGCTGGCCACGGCTCGCTGTTCCCTGGGCTACGCCCTGCGTTATATTTACTGGCCGCTGAGCGAGCGCCCGACAATTTAGCGCATCAAAAGATTTCCGAAGTGATCAATCCCAAATCCAATTCTCAAACGACTGCGGGCCGGCTTACTGGAGCTAAGCTGCTCCTGTTTTTCTCCCTACTGTTACTGATCAGCGGGGCCCTGGTTTGGCCGTCGCAAACGGGCGCAATTCGAACTACACCACAAAGTTCTGCGAGCAAGCGTCAGCGTCCCGATTTTGTTCCCGGTGAAGCGCTGGTGCGGTTTAAGCCGGGCCGCGCCTTCGAGGGCAACGTAAACTTGACGGTCAGTCGCAAAGAGCTATCAGTTACTCCTTTCGATAGTCCCGCGATGCAACAGATACCCGTCGCAGTAAATCGTTTCGGTGGTTCGGATTTGGTCGACGGTCTTCGGATTGCTCGCATGGAACCAGGCGAAACCCTGAATACCTTGGCCGCTCTCAACGCGCGCGAAGACGTCCTTTACGCTGAGCCGAACTACATTCGTCGCCTCGATGCCACACCGAACGATCCATCGTTCAGCCAGCTCTATGCAATGCCTCTGATCGGCGCGACGCAGGCATGGGACACAACTCAAGGAAACCGAAACATCGTAGTCGCGGTGATCGACGAAGGCGTCGACCGGGCTCATCCGGACCTGCAAGCCAATATTTGGACTAATCCCAGCCCCGGCTCGATCAGTGGAATCAGCGGCGACGTTAACGGGTATGATTTTCGTGACAACACGGGGAACATCATCGCTGAACCACATGCGACGCACGTGGCGGGAACAATCGGCGCAGTCGGCAACAACAACACGGGCGTGACCGGAGTCAACTGGCAAGTCAGCTTGATGTCGCTGCGCTTCATCTCAGACGCAGCCGGATCAGGAACATCAGCCGATGTGCTCAAGGCCTACAATTACGTAAAGCAGATGAAGGATCTTTGGGCCACCTCAGGTCACGCCAAAGGTGCGGACATTCGCGTCGTCAATGCCAGTTACGGTGGCGGCGGTTACTCGCAGGCTGAAGCCGATGCCGTTAACGCGATGGGTCAAGCGGGGGTGCTGTTCGTCGCTGCTGCCGGCAACGAATCATCGGACAGTGACGTACATCCGCATTACCCATCCGGTTACTCTCTGCCTAATGTCATTTCCGTCGCCGCTACCACCAGCACCGATAGTCTCGCCTCCTTTTCAAATTTCGGGGCTCATTCGGTGCTAATGGGCGCGCCCGGATCAGGCATCCTCAGTACTTTGCCCGGTAACAGCTACGGCAACTTGAGCGGCACATCGATGGCAAGTCCGCACGTCGCCGGCGCAGCAGCTTTATTGTGCGCGGCAAACGCGAATCTTTCGGTTAATCAACTGCGTGCCCTGCTGGCTTTCAATGGTGACCCAACGGCAGCGTTACAGGGCAGATCTTTGACCGGCCGCCGGCTTAATGTATTCAAGTCGCTGCAGGCAATCAGCGAGAACGACACCACGCCGCCGGGCACCGTCACGAACCTGCAAGTGGCGGCGCAGAACGGCCGCAACCTCAGAGTCTCCTGGACAGCCTCAGGAGATGACGGCGCGTCAGGGCGGGCTTCGCTCTACGACGTTAGCTTCGTCGATCAGAATACGAATGCAGTCGTGCCGTTGACGAGCGTTGCTCCGCTCACCTCGGGCAGCACGCAAAATCTGGCGGTCAACATTCCCTATCGGCACACGGCCGGAACGATTCGTTTGCGTGAATTCGATAACGTCGGTAACGAAGGAACGCCCGCGACAATCGGGGTAAACGTGCCGGCGAATTTCGCGGATCCTTATACGCCAACGCTCAGCTCGGGACCCTCGCCTGCGCTTTCGACGGGCGGCACACCGTTAGGGCTGACCTTTGACGATCGCTATCTTGAAAACTATGTCTTACCGTTTTCCTTCTCATTCTTTGGCCAGCTCTACAACACGGTCACGATTTCCACGAATGGCAACCTCTATTTTTCGACTCCACCCAAGCGCGCAAACGGCGACGCTGACGACGTGCCGAGTTCAACTGCTGATCTGTCGCTGAATAAAATGATCGCGGGTATGTGGGACGATCTGGATCTTAGCAGAGGAAACGGCGCTGACGTTTATGTCGTCCAGCCCGACGCTACGCGCATAATCTTTCGCTGGCAGGGCGTCCAGTTTGGCAACGGAAATCCGATCAACTTTGAAATCGAACTGAAGAACGATGGCAGCGTAATCACCCGCTACGGAGCCGGGAATATCAACCTGCAACCGGTGGTGGGAATCTCAGGTGGCGAGGCAGACCCATACGTTATCGATCAACTCACTTCCGAACTCAGCCCCAGGACCCTGACCAACGCCCAAAGCGCCACCTTTGCCCCGCGCACAACGATCCAATTAAGTTCCGCCACTTACAGCGTAAACGAAGGCGCTGGTCACGCAAACATCACCCTGACCCGAACGGGCGATCTGACGAGCGCGTCGACCGTGAGCTTAACCACCAGTGACAACGCCGGCACTCAGAACTGCGGCACGGCCAACACCGGCAAAGCTTCGGCACGGTGCGATTACGTGAGCACCTTCGGGGTCGCGCAATTCGCTGCCGGCGAGAGTGCGAAGACCGTGACGATTCCAATCATCGACGATGCGTTCCTTGAAGGAAACGAAACCTTCGGATTAGCTATTAGTAACGGCCTGGGCACCAACATCGGCTCTCAAATAGCCGCGACCGTCACCATCATCGATAACGATGGGGCGAATGGATCGAACCCATTGAGCGATAACTCGTTCTTTGTTCGTCAGCACTATCTGGACTTTCTGAATCGCGAACCAGACGCCGCCGGCCTTGCGTTCTGGACGAACCAGACGACCAACTGCGGCGCCGCTGACTTGCTGGTGTGTCGCATCAATGTGAGCGGCGCGTTCTTCCTGTCCATTGAATTCCAGGAGACGGGTTATCTCGTTGAGAAGATCTACAAGTCGGCGTTTGGCGATAATCCGAACGGCTCGTCAACTCTGGGCGGGACGGCGCACACGCTGCGCGTGCCCATCGTCCGCTTGAATCAATTTCTGCCGGACACGCAGCGCATTGGCCGCGACGTGGTAGTCAATCAAGGCAACTGGGAACAACGACTCCAGCAAAACAAGAACGACTTCTGCGAAGAGTTCGTCCAGCGCCCCGCCTTCCTGTCGGCATTTCCATTGACGTTGACTGCGGCGCAGTTTGTCGACACGCTGAACACAAATGCCAGGGACACCAACGACGTGCGGCCACTGTCTTCGGCTGAACGCGACGACCTGGTCAATCGATTGACGAACGGAGCGTTGACCCGCGCGCAAGTCCTGAGGCTGGTTGCGGAAGACGGTGATCTGACGAATTCCGAGAAGAACCGGGCGTTTGTGTTGATGCAGTATTTCGGATACTTGCGACGTAATCCAAACGACCCTCAGGACACGGACTATACGGGCTACGAGTTCTGGCTAAACAAGCTCAATGCCGCTAACGGCGATTACATTGCCGCCGAAATGGTGAAGGCCTTCCTCGCCTCGAGTGAATACAATCAGCGTTTCGCTCCATAAATCTCGGCCAAATCGGGCCTGGCCGCGTCTATTTCCCGGGTCTGTATTAATTTATTGACAGGCCGCAATTGCGGCGGCTACACTCGAAAAACCTCAAGGGTGTCGCAGGCACCGACCCGGACCAGAGCCGCCCCTGTTTCTGGCCACTTTCACTCGGAGTTCACTCGGACAGGAGAACCGATGAAATTAACCATAGCCATCATCATCATTGCCTGTGCAATCAGCGCCAGCTACGGTCAAAGTCCGACCCTGAGGATTGTGACAGAAACGCCCGGCCTGCCATCGGACCTCTTCTACGGCAATATCAAGGTCAAGCCTTTGCGCGTCCGGCCGGGAACCAATCCCCCGCAGTTCGTTACCATCGCCGACAATGATTTTTTTGTGCAGCAACAATACGTCGACTTTCTGACGCGCATGCCCGATACCTCGGGATTCAACTTTTGGTTGGGCCAGATTACGGGCTGCACCCCGCAGCCGTGCACTGACGTGGCGCGCATTAATACGTCGGGAGCGTTCTTCCTTTCAATCGAATTCCAGCAGACCGGCTACCTGGTCGAACGCATGTATAAAGCATCCTATGGCGACGCCACGGGAAACTCGGGCATCGGCGGTAACCACAACGTGACGGCGCCGATCATCAGGTACAGCGAATTCCTTCCCGATGTGAAGCAAATCGGGAACGGCGTCATCGTCAACCAGGGAAACTGGCAAGCTCAACTGGAAGCCAACAAGGTTTCGTTCACCCAGGCGTTTGTGCAACGGTCGAGATTTACAAGTGCATACGCGACCTCGATGACACCGACGGCTTTTGTTACTCAGCTGGCGAATCTGGCCGGCGTTCCGGCCAACGATCCTGATCGCACGAAGGCCATCAACGAATTCGGCACGGCGACAGACACCAGCGACGTGAACGCCCGCGCCCGCGCGCTCCGCGATGTGGCTGAGAACTTAACAGTGTTCAATTCAGAACAAAATCGCGCGTTCGTTTTGATGCAATACTTCGGTTACCTGCGGCGTGATCCTAATGACGGAGTCAAGGACGCCGACTACACGGGATATGACTTCTGGCTGGGTAAGCTGAATCAATTCAATGGTAATTTCATCGCCGCGGAAATGGTGAAAGCTTTTATCACCGCGGATGAATACCAAGCCAGGTTCTAAGCGGACACCAAACTGAAACCAGGCAGAGGCTAGCGGGTGACCCGCTAGCCTTTCTTTTTGTATTCGCCCGGCTGCGATTTCCTTTCGGAGCCTCTATACTTTGCCCTCAAGAAAAATAACGCATTCACATGACCGCTTCAGCCAGCGAACCAACCACGGAAAGCCAGCATGCCGACACGCCTGCCCGATCGATTGATCTTTCGGTTGTGATTCCTGCTCTCAACGAAGCTGAAAACCTCAAGGCTTTACTGCCTTTGATTCAAGAGGTTGTTTCGGACCTGGGCATCACCGCGGAAATCATAGTCGTCGATGGCGGATCAGTTGATGACACAAAGTCGATCGTGCAGGCACTCAATGGACGACTCGTCGATCAAACTGAACGGGGTTATGGCGGTGCCTTGCTGGCGGGTTTTGCAGCGGCGCGCGCGCCTCACGTGGCGACTATGGACGCGGACTTGTCTCATCCCCCGATCTTTCTCAAGGATTTCTGGCGCGAACGCAATAATTCTGACGTGCTCATCGCTTCTCGATATGTCCTTGGCGGTAAGGCGGACATGGCGATTGGCCGGCGGGTTCTGAGCACGATTCTAAATCGAACTTACGGTCTGCTGCTCGGCCTCAAGCCGAAAGATCTTTCCAGCGGCTTTCGCATGTACGATCACAAATTAATCGACCGCATCGATTTGCGCGCGCGTGATTTCGATGTGCTGGAAGAGATACTCGTCAAAATTCACATTAATGGCGGCCGCATTAAGGAAGTCCCTTTTCATTACCGGGTGCGTCATTCAGGGCGGTCTCATGCGAAGCTGGTGAAGTTTGGTTGGGCGTACTCGAAGACGCTTTTGCGGATGTGTCGCTTACGCTATCTAAAGTGACGACGGGCCCAAAACGGTCTTGTAGATCTCGTAAGTCAACTCGGCCGTTCTCTGCCAATTGAATTGCGACGCCCGCGCGCGGCCTCCTTCGATTAACTCATCCCGGCGAGCACCATCTTCCAGGAGCGCAACCATCACCCGCGCCAAAACATCCGCATCCAGCGGGTCAATCAAAATTGCGGCGTCCGCGAGTGTCTCCTGCAAAGCAGAGACGCTGCTCGCGATGACCGGCGCTCCGCAGGCCATCGCTTCGAGCGGCGGCAACCCGAAGCCCTCGTAAAGCGACGGGTAGATGAATGCCTGGCAGGATGAATAGAGCGCGCGCAAGTCTTCGTCGTTCAGATAGCCGGTGAGGCAAAGATGCTCTCGGACGTCTTCCTCGCACATGGCCGAGAAGGTTTCGTCCATCAACCAGCCTTCGCCGCCGGCGACGACTAATTGCGGGCGCGGGTTTGTCTCTCGCAGAATTTGCGCAAATGCTCTTAGCAGCGTGAGCAGGTTCTTGCGGGGCTCGAGCGTGCCCACGAACAACAGGAAATCATCTTCGATGCCGAGACGCTGCCGGACGCGAAACGAATCATCGCGTGATAAGGGGCGGAATAATTCGCGCGGCGCTTCGTGAATGGCCGTGACCTTCCCCGGTTTCAGTTTGAGATGCGAACACACCTCTCGCTTAACCGCCTCAGTCGGGGTGATGATCGCTTTCGCCATCCTCACTGCCAGCGGCAAACGCAGACGCATTCGCCGCGCGAGTTGCTTGCGATGCAACTCTGGATATAGCAGCGCAGACAGGTCGTGAACAGTTAAGACTGTGCGGCGCGCGCTCCACAGCGGCAACTCGTAGTTCGTGCCGTGAAACACATCCAACGCTGCGCGCTTGAGATATCGCGGCAGATGAAACGACCACCAACGCCCGCGCGCGCTCTTTAAGCCGAGGCTGACGAAACGAAGGTTCGGCAAACTATCACGATCGAAATGCGAGAAAATCGAAGGATGAAAATCGAAGGGAGCAATCAGTTCAAAGTGGTCCGCAGGATGACCTTGGGCGAGTGCCCGGGCAAGTTCGAAGGTGTAATGGCCAACTCCAGTAAGAGGTTCACATAGCGGATAGCCATCGAGTCCTACGCGCATGGTAGCGCAAGCTGTTAGCTTGCGCTTCGCAAATTAACAATTTGCGCTACAGAAAGCTACTGGGCGAACCGTTGACGATATTCGTCGGACGAGAGGAAGGCCTTGACCATTTCCGCCTTGATGTAGTCACCGTTGAAGTCATTGAGTTTACCGAGCCAGAAGTTATAGCCCGAATAATCAAGCGTCTTCTCAGGGGCATCGTAGGGATTACGCTGCAGATAACCGAAGTACTCCATCAATACAAAAGCTTTATTGAATTCCTGCTGATAAAGCATCGCGTCTTCGGCCACCAGCCGCAGCGCGTGCGCGCGAGCGTTGTTGTCATTCGGCGGTGCTGAGTTGAACTCATTGAGTGCGGCTGCACGGTTAGGCGCCGAATTTGGCAGGCCGGCATTGCCGTAGAGCTTATCGACGAACTGTTGCGCTGTCAGCTCGGTTGGATATTTATTAAGGAAGTCGGAGCGCGTTACGAATTCAGCGAAGTAATTCTGCTTGTTCGTTTCCAGCACTTGTTGCCAGCCATCCTTGAGGACGATGACGCCGTTTGAAATCGCACGCGCATCCGGCAAAAACTGTTGGCGCGTGAGTGGCACCGGCGCATTCGCCAGATTGCCGTAGGCAGCCTTGTAGGTTCGATAAACCAGATACCCGGTCTGCTGCGACTCAATCGACAGGAAAAACGCCGCGGAAGTATTGATGCGCTGCACCGCGATGCAGTTCAGATCGCTGCCGCACTGATCGATGTTGTTAGTCCAGAACGCGAGACCCGAGGCATCAGGTTCGCGATTCAGGAAATCCAGATATTGCTGGCGCACAAAGAACGCCGATGAGTCGATTGCGTTAGGCAATCCCGATCCGCCCGCCTTAATCGTGACATGTGGCGCTGTCGATATGTCACGACTGGAAAAACCATTCGCGACAATCACAATCGGCAAGTCACCAATATCCACAGTTGAAGGCAAGACAAAGGTCACCAGATCCGTTCCCGGCAAATCAGATGGCGTATTGCTGCTGGAATTAATCACCGTTGTGCCGATCGTCGCGGTAATGGATGCGGGCAGACTGTTACGCACGCCGGTCAACGAAACCCGCAGGATGGTGGCGACTTGGGTGCCGCTGCCGTCGTTGGTGGTTACGGTAAATGGTTCTGCCGTGCACACTGCCGCGTTGGTCGCATTGCACACTACGGCCCGGCCGCCCGGTCCATTTGTGCTGGTGAATATGTCGGGCTGGGCGGCGACAATTTGGAGGGCGCCGCGGAAAACGACACCGTTATTGTTAATTACGATCGGGAACGTACCGATCGGGAATCCGGGTGGCACCACAAACTTAATTTGCGTTGAGCTAACCGAATAGAGCCCGCAAGCCGCGCCGTTGATTGAGACTGAGACTCCGTTCAACTCGATCGGCAGCGATGGCGAACGTTTCGATTCGGACGCGTTCGCATTGCTGACAGTCGCGCTGGTCACCGCCCCAAAGGTCCCTTGCGCAATCGTCAGCTCACCGGCGGCCACACCAACCGGAGACGGATTCGGGCTGACCGAAGCACTAGGAGATGGACTCGGGCTGGGACTTGGACTCGGGCTGGGACTGACCGAGGGACTCGGAGTAGCGGTAGGACTGGCGATCGGCACCGAAATAGAACTCGCTCCCGTAAACAACGAAAGGGCCGCCGTTGATTCGGTCGTAACTAAAGGCGATAACTGGTAAAAGACCTCGGCCGACTGATCGTCGTTAACAAATCCCAGGTTAGCGGTTATCGAATATGCAAAGCGCCGCCGGCTGTTACTCGCGATGACGCCGCTGCCGCCGCCGATGAACGGGAAATTAGAAAGCCTGATGAACGGACCTGCGGCCGCTGCGGGCAACGATGTCAGGAAAAACTGAGTCGAGCCGTTGGGATTCAATCCCGTGCTGTCAGTAACCACAGTGCCACTGGCGGTAAAATTCTGCGCCGACGACCACACCACCGCTGCGGGATGCAGCCCCGCGTCATAATCAGTGAAGACCGGCACATGGAGGATCGGATCAAGCTCGTTACTTGCCGCGCGTGGCCCAAGCTGCGTAAACGTGTCAGTCGAAATATCGTAGACAAAAGGCGCGTAGCTGTTGCTGTTGGCGCCGTTCGCTTTGGGATCGCTCGCCAGCGATTCAAAGCCGAGGTAGCGGCCGTCACGACTCATGCGCCGCCCGAACGTGAGGAAGTTGGCCGATGCGGTTGGATCGGGGCTCACGCTTGGCGAAGGTACCGGCAAACCATTCTTGGTCTTGGTCACCTGCCGCAGGTTACTGACCGTGCCCGCGCCGGCGTTGTAATTCGCGAGATAAATCTCCCCGTTACTCAACCCACCGCCGTCATCATTGTTCGATGAGACGTTCGCGTTGGAAATAAAGCCGATGACCGAACCGTCACCCGACAGATTTGGATCAGAACTAAAGATCGGGTTATTGAGCGACGTGGTGGTCGTGTTAGTGACTTGAGTAAATTTCGATGTGTCACGGTTAAAGACAAAGATCTCGGGATTGCCATCCGGGTTACCGCCCGCAACCAGATCACGCGTCGAAGTGAAGGCAATGATGTTCCCGTTATCGCTAATAGTCGCGTCACGATTATCGTCAGCGATGAAGGGCGGGAACCTGAATCCGTTACTTAACGTGCCGCCGGGTGACGGAGCGCGACTCGCCGGCGTGTTGGTGATGCGCGTAAAGGTGCCACCCGTCAAATCGACTAACCCAACATCGGCCCCGCTGGAAAGATTAGCCGTGTCCGCGACCGTGAACTGATAGATCCAGATCTCCTGGTTCATGTCAGTGTTCGTTGGCGCACCCGGATCGGTGCCATCGAAAGATGCCGGCGATACCGGCGCGTTCGAACTGAACACGATGGTGTAGGTGCGATTGCCTCCCACCAGGGTGGGCTCGACGCTAATCATTGGCCGGTTGTTACTAATTAAGATCTGCGTGTTAACCGGTTCATCGACCGCCGGCGTTGGACTAACGGTTGGCGACGGACTCGGCGAGACGCTCGGACTTGGGCTGGGACTTGGACTGGGTGATGGACTGCCCGCGGGCTTCAGCACGCTCCGGGTGTTAGTCAGCTGAAAGACCCGTCGCTGGGCATAATCGAAAAGAAAAATCTCCCGATTGCCGTCCTGGTTGTTCCGCGTCGCCGTCTTCTCGGTCGCAATATCGCCATTCGATTCGATCACCAAAAAGCGGCCGTTAGCCGAGATGTCGCTGGCAAACGATCCAACCTGGGTCGTATCCGACGACCGATTCGAATTGGTGATTTGGGTGAAATAAGCGTCCGGCGTGGAGGCCGACGTAGATTGCGCCGAAGATGAAAGCGCGCTCGCGACGAGCATACACGCCGCTGCCGCGCACAGAAAAGCGATTACCAGTCTGATCATTAAGAAACCGAAACTCGACTAAGTGCGATTCAGCCTGCCTGGGTTTAGGCCGAAATTAATAAGAAAACGAGAATTTCTCTAACTAATTGTCAGGGCGCACATTGTAAGCGTTGCCTGAGCGCAACCGCAAGTGGCCTCTCCGCTCAGTAGTGGCCTAATTTCATTTTTCCGTGTCTCTGTGGATCTCTGTGTCTCTGTGGTGAGCTTCTTCCCTATCCAATTTTCACCACAGAGACACAAAGATCGCAAAGAGACAGGGAAAAGAACCCTACATCCGCTTAGTTTCGCAGAGACAGCCCGCGGTTGCTCCGCCAATTGTCAGTTCGCGCCAAACCTGCGGCGATATTCATCGGCGGTGATGAATGCCTTGACCATTTCCGCCGAGATATAGTTACCGCCCGCGGCGTTCAGCTTATTCAGCCAGAACTCGTAACCCGTATAGTCAGAGTCCTGCGGATCGTTTGGATTGCGCCGCAAATACCCGTAAAACTGCATCAATACAAAGGCCCGGTTCTTTTCCGCATTATCCAGGTCGGGGTCTTCGGCCACCGCCCGCAGCACCTGCGCTCGCGTCATCGTGCCATTATTCAGTGCCGCCACCAGGCTGTCTCGTTCCGCCGTAGATAAGGGCTGGACGTCGCTATTGCTCTTCGCGTTGAAATTCAACTTGTCGACAAATGCGGCCGAAGTCATCGACAGCGGCAAAGCTGCGAGGAAGTCCGGACGCTGCACGAATTCTTCGGTGAACGCATTCTTGTTGTCTTCCAGTTGTTGCTGCCAGTTTCCCTGATTGACGATCACGCCCCGCCCGATGCGCTGTGTATCCGGCAAAAACTGATTCAGGCGGATGACCGGAACTCGCAGGTTATGCGTACCGCCGATGGTTGACGTGCCGGAGGCATCGCCAAACGCTGCTTTGTAGATTTTCTCGACGAGATAACCTGTCTGTTGGAATTCAATGGACAGGAAAAACGCGCCGCTCACATTTATGCGACAAACGAGCGGATCGGCGGCGCCGCAGTTGGTTGTCTGGTCCGTCCAGAATGCGAGACCCGAAGCATCGGGTTCGCGATTCAGAAAATCGACGTAATGCTGACGGACATAGAACCCGCCATTATCAATCTGGTTTGGTCCGGTGAAGCCGCTGTCGTTAATCGTGATCGTGGTTGAAGCCGGCGACCCAAGACTGGCGCTCAAGCCGGTAGGCGAACTCAACGTTACGGTAAACGTTTCCGCACCTTCGGTATATGAATCGTAAGTGATCGGGATTGAGATCTGTTTACTCGCTTCATTAGCGGCAAAGTTCAGGGTTCCGGAAGTCGCGATGTAATCGCAACGGGCTGACCCGGCCGCACTCACAATCGCGCAACCATTCGCGCCCGAAGCATCACCCGTCGCGTAATTAACCGTAGCAGGAAAAGTCGTGTCGCCTGATCGGGTCACGGTCACGACCGCGTCTACAGATTGGTTACCTGTCCCTTCGGTAACTGCGAGTGAAGGGGCGCTGAACTGAATCGTCGAAGCTGCCGGATTCGCCAGGGCCGTCTCCCAAATACCGCGGCCGTGCGTGCCGGCTCGAAGGATTC
>JADMIO011430600.1_pt1 | contig 17350 bp, 19 predicted proteins | sample 8958161 | NCBI WGS metagenome assembly JADMIO01 (sample SAMN16585339, study PRJNA669376) | soil metagenome | isolation source: Crop rotation soil | place: USA: Cullars Rotation, Alabama | collected 2011
GGCCCGCCAGAAGCGCTCAAACACCTGCGCCGCCTCTTCGGGGCTGAGACCTGGCCCGCTATCGGCCACCACGACCCGCACGGTACTGCGGTCTACGCCCGTCCCGGCAGTCGCATGGGGGGTGCGCCCCGGCAGCCCTGCCGGTTCCGCCGCCAGGGTAATGGTGATCGTGCCCCCGGCGGGGGTATAGCGCACGGCGTTGCTGACCAGATTGGTCAAGACCTGGCGCACGCGGGCCGGGTCAGCCCACACGGCGGGGAGCGCGGGGGCCGGGCCGATCTCCAGGCGCAACTCGCAGGCGCGGGCCTGCTCGGCGAACGCCGCCGCCACCCCCTGCACCAGCGGGGCCAGTGCCACCGCTTCGACCTGCAAGAGGGCCTGGCCCGCCTCGGCTTGCGCCAGGTCGTAGAGGTCGTTCACCAACCGGCTCAGGGCGCGCGTTTCGTCGTAGAGGATGGCGATCTCGCCCGGTGTCAGCGGGTAGACTCCGTCGAGCAGGGCCTGCAAATTGCCCTGGAGCGCAGTGAGCGGGGTCCGCAGTTCGTGCGCGATGTCGCTGACCATGTGCCGCCGCACCTGTTCGCCGCGCTGCAAGCTGGCAGCCATGTCGTTGAATGCGTGGGCCAGCCGGGCCTGCTCGGTTGTGCCGTGCGTGGGCACGCGCTGCTCCAGATCGCCCGCCGCGATGCGCCGGGCGGCCCGCTCCAGGCGGCGTAGCGGGGCGGACAGCCAGAGGGCCAGCCCCAAGCCCAGCAGCACGGCGACCGCCCCGACCAGCAGCCCGGTTTGCAGCAAGCTCCGGTTGACCAGATCCAGGAACGATTGCGCCGGACGGGCCAGTGGGTCCGCCGGGAGGGCGCGCACCCAAAGGGTACCGACCTGCTGGCCCTGCCATTCGATGGGCACCGCGACTTCGGGCAACGCATCGCGAGGGGGCGGTGGTCGCGGCGCAGAGGGGGGCGGGTAGACGTTGCGCCCGCTACTATCGGTCAGGCGCATCCGGCCCACATCCAGCCCGGTCGTCGGATGGCGCGGCGCGCCGCCCGGTTCGCCCGGAGCGACCGGGTCGGGCGGACGCCCGTGCTCATCAAAGACGGTCTGCACCCCCGCCCAGCCGCCCGTGCGGCCCCAGTAGGCGGCGAGTTGCGTGTCAATGCTCGCCTCTTGCACCTGGCTCAGCACCAGGAAATCGCGGAAGCCCACATTCACATACTGATGCGCCAGCAAAGCCACGGCCCCGATGCTGCCCAGCGTCATTAGCCCAAAAGCCAGGCTCAACCAGACCCAGAGCCGCTTCATGCCAGCTCCTTCGCCGGGCACATCCGGTAGCCCACGCCGAACACCGCCTGGATATAGCGGGGCTTACCGCGCTCCGGCTCGATCCGTTTACGCAGGTTGCGGATATGGCTGTCTACCGTGCGATCCAGGCCGGGGTACTCCGTGCCCAGGGCCTGCTCGATCAGTTGCAGGCGGGTGAAAACCTGGCCAGGATGTTCCAGCAACACTTGCAGCAGGGCAAACTCGGTGGGGGTCAGTTCGACCGGCTGCCGGGCAAGGGTGACTTGATGGGCGGCCACATCCATCCGCAGATCGCCGATCTCCAGCAGGTGGGCGGGGACGACCCCTCCGCCCGCCCGGCGCAGCAGCGCCCGCACGCGAGCCACGACTTCGTGGGGGTTGAACGGCTTGGTCACATAGTCGTCCGCGCCCAGTTCCAGGCCGTGGATCTTGTCGGCGTCCTCCACCCGCGAGGTGAGCATAAGGATCGGCAGGTGCGCCAGGGTGGCATCCTGCCGGATGAGCCGGGTCAGGTCCCAGCCAGAGCGATCCGGCAGCATCAGGTCGAGGACGAGCAAGGCCGGACGGTCGCCGCGCAGGCTGTGCAGGGCGGCAGTGCCGTTGGCGGCGGTGGTGGCGCGGTAGCCCGCCTGTTCAAGATACGCCCGCAACAGGCGGGTAATCTGCGGGTCGTCGTCTACGACCAGGATCGGCTCGGCCATGTGCTGCCCTCCTGATCCTCAGTATACTACGGCGCGCCAGCCGGGGCACGGGGCGGGGCCACCCAGCCTATCACACCAGGGAGCCGAGCGGGGCCAATCTGGCCCCACTCGGCGCGATTACGTATCCGGCTCACCGCTGTGGTTAGGGGTTGGCCGGGCGCTCCGGGGGTGGCACCGGCCAGCCGGGACGGTTGAGTTGCTGGGTGGTCAGGTCGCGCAGGTTCTTCAGCCGCGCATCGGCGTCCGCCTGGCTGATCCGCCCATCCTCGACCTCGGCGGCCAGCCCCTCGGCTGGCTCAGCCACCAGCGCGTCAACGATGGCGTTCAGGTCCACGCTGTACGTAGCAGCTAATTGCACCACTGTGTGGTGGTTGGTCACCAATTCGGTTTGCAGCGCGTCTTCGGTGATCCCCAGCACCCCGGCAATGATGGCGACCTGCTCGCGCCAGTGGTTATTCCCACCATCGGCGGGCGGCACCGGCCAACCCGGCCAGCCCAGGTGGATGGCGGTGTCGTCGCGCAGGTCTTTCAACCGATCATCTGCTTGATCCTGGGTCATGCGCCCGTTCCGTACCTCATCGGCCAGGTCCTCGGCCACTTCGTCGGTCAGCGCATCCACGATGGTGGTCAGGGCGATGCTGCGGGCGGCGGCCAGTTGCGCCACCGCCTGGTGGTGGGTCACCAGTTCGGTTTGTAGGGCATCCGGCGTCATGCCCAGCGTCCCGGCGATGATCCCCAGTTGCTCCGGCCATGGCGCTTCGGGATAGCCCGGCCCGGCATAGGGTGAGCGCCGGGGGGGCACCGGCCAGCCGGGGCGGTTGAGTTGCTGGGTGGTCTGGTCGCGCAGGTTCGCCAGCAGAGCGTCGGCGTCGGCCTGGCTGATCCGCCCGTCCGCAACGTGGGCGGCCAGCCGCGCGGCGGGATCGGCGATAAGGGCGTCAACAATGGCGCTCAGGTCTACCCCGTAAGTCGCGGCCAGGTGCGCTGCGGATTGATGGTTGGTCACCAATTCGGTTTGCAGTGCATCTTCGGTGATGCCCAGCGTCCCGGAGATGATCGTGACTTGCTCTTTCCAGTGTTCATCGGGCGGAGCGGTCTGCGCGTAGGCGCGGGGAACGGGCAGCGCCCCCAGTCCTACCAACGCCAGCAGCCCGGTAACAACCATCCAGCGTCTGATGTTCATAGTCCTTATACCTCCTGCGTGTCCTGTAATATTTGCCCGCGTCATTAACGAAGTGTCCGTATGCCCTGTGCCAGCATCCTCATTAATGTAGCAGATAGATATGCAGAACTCGTGCAGATGGCTGCTTCTTAGTGATCCTTGTCAACCCGGCAGAGTTCGGGCTGAAGATCGGCAGGCGGAAATGTCCAGCCCCGCCAGCCGCCCGGAGATGTCCGCGCCCATAGTGAGTTATTGCGGCGTGACCAGCCGCGCCGCGATAGCCTCCAGCACTGGCGGCACAACAACGGCTACAACTATGTGCACTGTCGGGCGTCGTTACGCCGCCGGGGCATTCCAGCACGGCTGCCAGCGCAGCGCGCGCTAGGCGCGGCTGGCAGCCAACAGGCTGCTAGCCCACGCTGGACCGCCCAGTGTTGGTCACACAATTGTGGGTCAGACACAGATTGGGGGATCGATAGCTGTCATCCAGCCATTCCAAGAGTGCATGGGCAACATTACGGTGGTTAGGTGATTTATAACGGTTAAACTTAGTTACTCGCCAGAACGATGATTAAACGCACCTCCAAGGAGGCGGCGCGTCTCCGGTGCGCTTCCTGCCCCCGCTGACTCGCTCACGACCGGGCTTCGGCGACCCCGGCGCTTCGCGACCCGACCCCCGGCTGCATCCCGCGCCGCCCGTTCCCCTGACGGCGGGTATTTGCTGCCGCCTCCCCTCCCCCCATAGGGTGTCCTGCTCGACCGCCAGCGTGCGGGTCGCGCCGGGGAAGTACGCGGCTAGCGCCGCCGGGGCGACCCGCAGCACATCGCCGAGCGCCGGTTGCTGCTGAAGCAGCGAAGCGACCGCTGATGCGTCGGGGATGCGGTAGCCGCGCCGAGCGAGCCGGGCGACCCGCTCCGGGACGAGCGCCGTCAGGGTCGCCGCGCGGCAGGCAGGCTGGTTGGGGAGGCTATATTCGGGCCGCACGCTCATCGGCAACCCCGCCTGAACAGTCACATAGAGCTTGGCGTTCCAGGTCTCTTTGCGCTCGACGGTGCGCCAGGTGGCCGCCAGGTCGGCCAGGCTGTCGAGTTCGGCGACCACTTGCTCGAGGAAGGCGGTGATGGTGGCCTGGTACGCGCTGTCGAGGGGAAAAGGCGGATATTTCCCGGTGCCCGCACTGCTGCAGCGGACGCGACTGACTGCGATCCCGGTCGCGGTGCCCGCGACGATCAAGGTGAACTCGCCGTCGGCGGGAGGGGCGGCCAGGCGCAGCAGTCCGCTACGCAGTTCATAGAGGCGGTAGGCCTCCGGCACCGCGGAGGAAGACACAGAGGCCATGCGTGGGGCCATCCTTTCACACGGGAGCCAACAAAAAACGCTCCTAGCCGCCTCGTGCCAAAGCCACGAAGCCACCAGGAGCGCGGGGAACGCACACCGTCTACCAAACGCCGTATGACGGCGGGGTAGTACGGGTATTGTAGCACACCCGTTTTGCCCTTGTCAAGAATCCCCGGCTAACCCACTCGCCGCGAGCACCCCTTCGGGCAGTCCCACGGCCACAGACCGAGATGGCCGCGCACGTGGATCGGCTCGGTCAGGGGATAGATTGCGTCGAGCCGCCAGGCCCAGCGGCCGGCTGAGTAATCCCCGAAGGCGCGCTCCGAGTCGGGCAGGTGCGCTAGGTCGGCGGTGCGGACACATTCGACCAGGCAGCCCAGCGCGACAATGGCCCCCAGCGGCAAGGGCGTCGGGATCGTGCCATCGCGCGTCCAGTCCAGGGGCATCCCGGCGGCGCGCAGGGCGGCACTGAACGGCTCGCGGGCACACAGGGCGCGTGCGATCGGCGGGAACGTCCGGGCGGCATGGATCGCCAGCAGCCCCCGGTGCTGGGGGTGCCAGCGGCGGGTCTCGAGGCGCTTATCCCCGATGGCAATCAGGGTCGCATACGGTTGGGTTAAACTCAGGGCCGGGATGATCATTTGGTTCTCCTTGGAGTTCTGCCTCTTGTTGGACCTGGAGCGCGCGGCCTCGCTCGGTCCGTTCATAGGTGGCCCCCACACCGGTGCCGCCGCGGTGCACGATTAGCTCCATCCGGCGCAGGCCGAGCAGGTAGACATAGGCCGTGCGGGGGTGCAGCGTCGGGTAGATCACCATCGTTGTTTGTGGCCCGCTCGCCAGCGCGGTCAAGGCTGTCCGCACAGCGGTTGTGATATAGATCCGTTGCCCGTTCACCTCCACGTCCGCCACCCACGCCTTGGGCATTCTTGTCCTCCTTCTGTGGTCCCCCCGACCGGGGTCTGATCCCCTTCCTTCCCCTATATGTCGGGCGGCGGGGGGCCGCCGGGGGCGTGCCTGGCCGTATGCCTGGCGGCTCGAATCCCGTTCGAATCCCGCCTTCGCGTCGGATTCGGTGGCAGCTTCGACCCCAGGGGACAAATCCCTTTAGAAGATCCGGCCTTCCTCTGGCACCCCTGTCGGCTCTCCACCTGGTTGGTATGCTGCATCTGCGCCATCGTCGCGGGGTGACGCGACCGCGGCGGGCGGGGGGTCGAGCAGCCCCAACCGCGCCCGCGCTTCCTGGACCCGCGCCGCCGGGTACCACGCCGGGTGGGCGACGACGGCCCGCGCGTCCAGTAGTTCCGGGTCGTGGGCGGCGACAACGGCGCGCAGCCCGTCCAGTACCGCCTGGGCGTCCTCGTCAGCGGCGACGGTGGCCGTGAGGCTGATGGTCTGATAGGTGGCCGGGCCGGTGGGGAAGCGCTGCTCGTAGCGCACTTCGGTGATCGGCATGATTGTCGTCCTTTCTAACTCGGCCTGGAGGCGGACGACTTCCGCCTCCGCAGCGAGCAGCCGCCCCACATATTCGACGAGCCACTCGGCCTGCGCGGTCAATTGGCGGCGATCCTCGGCGCGGGCGGTGTAGAGGGCGGCGAGTACCCGGTCCTGGGCGCGCAGCCGGGCTTCGGCGGCGTTGCGGGCGCTGCGGAGTTCCGCTGTCCAGCCGTGGTCAGTGACCAGTTCCTCCTGCAACAAGTGCCGTTCCCGACGAAGCGCGGCGCAGCCAGCGCAGGCGCAGGGTGCTGTCGGCGGGTCAGTCGGCATCCGGCCAGTGCCAGGTGTCCGGGGCGGGCGTTTCCGCATAGGCAATATTGGGCCGCCACCAGAGCTGACCCAGCGGGACGCGGCCATCGCTATCGCCATCGGTGATGACGGCCAGGTTGACGGTGCCGGTGGGCGGATCGCCCACTCGGACGATAATCGCGGGGCGGCACTCACCGGGGGTGGTGCCGCCGGGGAGCACATAATGGACGATCTGCCCGATGGCGAGCGGCAGGGGCGCGCCGGTTGAGTTGGTGGGCGCGGGGGTGGCCGCCCGGGTGGGCGGCGCACTGGGTGCGGCCGGGGCAGTGGTCGCGGCGTCTGGGGCGGCGGGGCTGGCAGTCGGTTTCGTGGTCTTGGCTGGCATCGGAGGATCCTTTCTCTTGCTATTCGGGTGGGAGCGGGGCAGCCTGGTGTCTGCCCCGCCCCGGTGTGCGGTTACGCGTCGTTCGGGCGAGTCTGTAGCCCGGCTAGATCGGCATGGGGGGCTCCTTTCTTGGGGTCGGTTTGTGGGATTGGGATGGGTCATGCGGGGTGGTTCCTTACGGGATATGTGCGGGTGTCGGCGGCGGGGGACTCCAGTGGCTCCGGCGACATTCACGGCTCTTGGGCGGGCCGCTGGCCTCCAGCAGTTCCGCTTCGGCCAGGTTCTCCAGCACGCGCTGCAGCTGGGTGGGATGCAAGTCGGTCGCTTCGCGCAGTTCCTTATTGGTGGCGTGGCTGAGCGTGTGCCCGGCCAGCCAGGCCAGGACCCCCTGCTCGCGGGCTGAGCTGCCGCCCTTCCCGCAGCGAGCGCACCCCGCTGGCCAGGCGCAGCACCACGCTGGTCCCGGTGGGGGTCGGCACGACCGCCTTGTGGAAGTGCCACAGCGGCACGGTGTCGGGGGCGTTGCGCTGCTTTTTGATTTCGAGGGTCAGGACCTCGTCGCTTTCCCGCAGGGCCAGTTCGGTGCTGAGGTTGGCGGGCAGGTTGGTGGACCCGCGCGGGCGGCTGGTATCCCACCCCGTGTGGTGGATGACGAGGACGGTGGCCCCGGTGGCCCGGCGGATGCGGTCGGCCTGGGCGTTGAAGAGGCCCATGTCCTGCGCGGCGTTCTCATTGGCCCCGGTTGTGTTCGCGGCGAGGGTATCAATAATGACGAGGCGGGGCTGGTCCACCGGCAAGTGCGCGAGGAACGTGCTGACGGCCTCCCCATCGAGGAGATTAATCGGCTGCGGCCAGAAGTAGATGTTGGCCGGGGTGACGCCCCGGGCCTGGGCCCAGGCGGTGCAGCGGTTGTGGACGTCCTCGATCCCTTCCCCGGCGAGATAACAGACCGGCCCCGGCGTGACCGCGCGGCCCCACCAGGGCTGGCCGGTGGCGACGGCGAGGGCCAGATCGAGGCTGAGAAAGGTCTTACCGATGCCGGTCGGGCCGAAGAGCATCGCGGTCGAGCGCAGCTGCAGCACGCCGTCGATCAGCCACTGCACCGGCTGCTGCGGGCCACGCAGGGGGATGCGCGTGACGTGGTAGAGGTTGGTCAGCCCCTGCCCGCGGCGGCGTAGCGTGACCAGGCCCACGGTGATCAGCGCATAGACGGCATCGCGCACCGTGCGCTCGGACACGCCGACCTCGGCGGCCAGGCGGGCCTGCCCAGGTAGGCGGTGTCGGTGCTGTCGGCGTAGCTACACAGGACATCATAGGTGGTCTTCTGCACCGGGGTGAGGTTGCGGCAGCGGAGCAGGCTGACAGGGGTTTGTACAAAGAAGTCAGGGTGGGCGGGCGGCGTGTAGCCCGCAGCGTACGCTAGGGCCGGCATCTTGGTGGCTCCTTTTAAGGGTATACAGAGCCATCCGCCCCTATTGACAAGACGCCGCCTTGTCTGCTATGATGACGTCAGCAGACAAAGCACCACCCTCCACAAGGGGTGGCTCCATTCAAGAGACCCACGCACTAGCTTGGCGGCATCGGGGCGCGGGTTTCGTGTGTCTCGGCCCTGGTAATTACCAGGGCTTTCGGTTTGTCCGGGGCAGGGGCAGCGGGGCATCCGGGGCGACCTGCGTCCGGTTGAGTCCGACTCTAGCACAGATAAAACATTTGCGCTAGACTCTCATTCGTACTCGCACGATCAAAGATTCTTGATTCGGTGCTTGGGCTGATCCTAGCATCTTTTCGAGTGCTATGCGCAGCATACCACAGCCCGCTCCCGTAATGCTAGACCTGGACCGATACCATTGGTATCGGTCGGGCGCTACCGTTGGTATCGGTCGGTAGTGGTCGGGCGGGAGCCACCGATACAAGTGGTATCGGTCGGGCGGGATCCACCGATACCACTCGTATCGGTCTGATACGACCACACTCAAGGTGACGCCTAGCGGGCGAAAAACAGGGGCGCGAGCTGGTCCATGAGTGGAAAGAGGGGTTGGGCGGCCCAGGTCGCCAACGCAATCGTGAACACCGCCAGCGTACTGACGGTAATGAGGCCAGCCCAGATCGCCTGGTCGGGGACGCCGTCCCGGCGCTGCAAGGCGACCCACGGCCCCATCCCCCAGGCCATTCCCAGCCCGCCCACGCAGATCACCAAGGCCGCCATCGCTACGGTCGGGACCGCCCCAAACAACACCCCCAGGCCAATGAGGAGCAGCGTGTAGCGCTGGATGGCGGCGGTGGCCTCCCGCTTCTGCTCGCGATACGTCTCCCACTCGGCCTCTTCCTGGCGGGCCAGCGCGCGGTCGGTAAGCAGCAGCTGGACGAGGCGCATTTCGAGCGCCTCGGCGGCGGTCGCTTGCTGCGCCTGGAGCGCTGGCAAGATCCAGGTGAGGAGGTGGGTGGCCAGGTCCCAGATGGCATCCGCCGCCGGGTCGGGGTGCGGCTCCTCCGGCGGTGGGGGCGGCGAGTGGGTGGGGGGTGCTGCGGCAGGTTCCGCCGGGGGCGCAGTATCAGCGGTGAGTTCCGCGGCAGCGGGCGGGAGCGCGGGGGTGGCGGGCGGGGCGGCCTCCGGGGGCGCGGGACGCAGGCCGAAGAACCACCCTAAGTAGGCTTCGTACTGGTCACTCGGAATCCCAAAGGTCCCCAGCAACGCCAGCAGCAGATCGGTTGAGGGTGCCGTCCGCCCTCAGCCTTGCGCACGGTCACTTCCGCAATCCGGGCGCGGTCGGCCAGCGCCTTCTGCGTCCAGCCGCGGGCTTCCCGTTCGCGGCGCACCCAGGCCGCGAAGGTCAGCGGTTGGTCCGACGGGGCCGTCATGGCGAGGTCCGTTCTAGCAGCGCACGGGGTCTCATCGGTGGTCGGTCCCGCTCAACTCCGCAAACCACCCCTGCAACCAGCCGAGCGCCTCCTCATAGCGCGCGCTGGGCAGGTTGTGATAGGAGGTGACGAGGTAGCGCCGGTAGAGGTCGCCCCAGACGCGCCCGAAGCCGTTCGCGTCGCCAGCGGCGGTCAGCAGCATTGCTACGGCCTTGACCGCGCCGGCGATCTCGGCGGCCTGCGCCTCACTGATCGTCGCCCCAGTGCTGAGGCGTAACTCCAACGCATTGAGGCGCTCCTCATGGGCCGCCAGCTGGCCCCGCGTCTTCTGAATGAAGCCCCGGGTGTACTCGGCCATCGTGCCGACCCGGCCATCCATCTCCAGCTGCTGGCGGGCGAGGGAGGCCACCGCCTCGGCTAGGGCAAGGGCCTGCTCGATGGGCGAGAGCGTCGTGACCTCGGCGGGCGGCGCGGTGGGAAGGATATCTCCTTTGAAAGCGTTCCAGAGCACGTCGTAGCATTCGCGCTGGTAGCGCAGAATCTTCTCGCGCAACTCGGCCTTGACCCGGCTGGCCTGGATACCAAAGAGCCAGCCAGGGAGGAACTTGAGCGGCAGGGTGACTACGTCCGGTGCCCCGCCCGCCGTCTGGACCCGTGAGAGCCGCACAGTGCGGAGCGCCTCCCCCAGGACCGGATCCCGTTTGAGCCGCTGGTATTGGCCCGCCCAGTCCAGTCCCAGGAAGAGGCAGATCGGGCGGAGGGGGACATAGACCTGCGCGTCCGGGCCTTCGATGGCGGGAAGCATGTCTCCGTAAAATTCGACCTCTTGCTCGCGGATAGGAACGATCGCCGCCTCCTCGGAGGGGTTCGTTGGCATCACCGCTTCTCCTTCGCCGGGGTTCGTTGGTGTTATACCAACGAACCCTCGCTAGCTGCTTACCCACCGGACGGGCGCTGTGCGGCTGCGGTCCGCAGCTACCTCTCGTGTAGGCTCTGCGGCGCGCGATCAGCGCCCCTCGCTCTCCGTCCCGAGCTGACGCCGCACCTGGTCCCGCAGCCGGGCCAGTTCCGTTTCCATGCGCGTGAGTTCGGTCAGGAGCGAGTCGGGCCGCGCCTGGGCACGCAGAAGGCGGCTAACGTACTCACCCTGCTTGCGCGAACTGCCAGCGAGTTGGATGAGAAGCGCGGCATCTTCTTCCTTCAGCGCAATGGTGACTTTCTTCATGGGCCTATCTTAGCAGAGGAAGTTTTGGCTGTCAAGTAGTGAGACAAAGCAATTGACAATACGTATTGAGCATGTTAGACTGCATGTAATAGCCCGGGTTATTTGCGCCACGAGGAGGATGCATCCATGACCTATACCCTGGCCGTCGCAAACCAAAAGGGGGGCGTCGGCAAGACGGTAACGGCGGTCGCGCTGAGTGCCGCGCTCGTAGACCAGGGTCTGCGTGTAGTGACGGTCGACCTGGACCCGCAGGCCAGCGCCAGCCGGGCGAGCAGGTTCGACGTGAGCCGCCCCTACCCCAGCCTGTATACCCCGATGCGCGAATATATCGCCCACCTCGGCACCCCCGCGATCACGGCGGTGCTGCAACCGCTCGAAGCCCGCTGGGCGTTGGTACCGTCGCATATTGACCTGGCGAAGATGGAGCTGGACCTGTTTCATGCCGAGAGTCGCGAGTTTGTGCTGCGGGACCTGCTCGGTCCGCTCGCCGGGCAGATGGACTGGATCGTGATTGATTGCCCCCCGACGCTGGGGATGCTCACCGTGAACGCGCTCGTGGCCGCCGACGGCGTGCTGGTGCCGCAGATCCCGGATTATGTCAGCAGCCAGGGGTTGCAGGACCTGGCCGATACCATTGCCCGGCTCTCGCGCCCCCGGATGAACCCCGCCCTCCACGTCGCCGGCGTGGTGCTGACGCGGGTGCGGGCGCACCTCACCCACCACCAGGCCATCCGCGAGCAGATCGCCGCTTTCTGTGCGCAGAACGGGCTGCCCTTCCTCTCGGCGCCCACAGAAGCCGAACGCCGGGCCGCCGAAGCAGACCCCCCCACCAACCCCTACGTCGAGATCCCGGACAGCGTGAGCGCGGCGGACGCGGTGGCCGAGGGCATTCCCCTCTCCCGCTACAAGGCGGGCAAGGACGCAGCGCGGGCCTACCGGCGGCTGGCGGCGGTGCTGGCCCAGGAAGAGGTGACCCATGCCGTATAAAGGGCGCAATGCCTTTCTGGACACGATCACGCCCCCGGAGCCGGGGAGTGAACTGGTGGGGGCCCGGCTGTTGCCGCTCGACCTCATCGACCCCAACCCGGCCCAGAGCCGCCAGGTTTTCGACGAGGCGGCGCTCGTTGAGCTGGCGACGAGCATTGCCGAGCATGGCGTGCTCCAGCCGATTGTGGTCCGCCCGGCAGCAGACCGTTACCAAATCGTGGCCGGGGAGCGGCGCAGCCGGGCCGCCCGACACGCGGGGCTGGTCGAGATCCCGGCCATCATCCGCGAGCTGACGGATGAGCAGGCCGCCTATGCCACGGCGATTGAAAATTTGCAGCGGGAAGATCTGGACCTGGAGGATGAGGCGCGCCAGTACCAGGCCATCCTCACCCTGACCGGCCTCTCGCAACGCCAGCTCGCCGCCCAGCTCGGGGTCAGTCACAACTACATCGCGGATCGCATCCTGTTGCTGGAGCGGGCCGACTTGTTAGCCGCCTACCGCATCGGCACGCTCACCCTGCGCCAGGCCATTCGGCAAATCCGGCAGGGGTCTGGCATCCGGGATAACACACTACAAGGGGATAGTTCTGTCATCCCGGATGACACAAAGGACGATAGTAGATCGGCTGATGCGGTTAATACACTATCGGCTAGTAGTTCTGTCATCCCGGATGACAGTCCAGCCCTATCCGCCGCTCCTATCGAACGGGCCACGCTGGACCACCGCACTGGCGCGGCCCACGGCGGCACGCTGGTGCGCACGCCCTGGCGTGACCGCCCCTTACGCGGCTTCATGGACTGGGTCGCGCGGGTGGATGTGACGACCGTGCCGCCCCAGGAGCGCCCTGCCGCACTGGATCAACTCGCCGCCGCGCGGGAGTGGATCGCCCGGTTGGAGATCCAGTTGGCGGAGTTGGGGGACGCGCGCGGGGAGTAAGCGGATTGGGCGGAGAAAGGACCCGGCGGATGTTCTGGGTGACGCGCCCGCACGTGGGACCGGACCGGGTGGCCTGCGCCTGGTTGATCCAGACCTGGCTCGATCCCCGAGCTACGCTGCGGTATCTGGACGAACCGGACCTCACCCGGGCCGTGCGCGCCGGGGCGCTGCCTTTCCATACCACGACCGCTGAGGTCGGGGAGTGGGACGAGCGTACCGCCTTCTGCGCGTTGTTGACCGAATACCAGCGCGCGGCCCGCGACCCAGCGCTCGAGCGGTTGGCGCGGCTGGTGCAGCAGGCCGAGGCGGGGACGGGAGCCGCTACGCTGCCAGCGCGCCGCCTGGCCGCGGTCCTGGGGCACCTGCACACGGCGCAAATGCCGGATGCCGCGATCGTCGAGCAACTGGCCCCGCTCTTCGATACGCTCTATAGGCGCTACCGGAGGGGCGCTTGCCCTAGGGCGGGTCCATTGGGACTTGCTGGCGGATCTGGGAGTGCTGGCCGCCCTGATGGAGGAACAACAAAATCGGTGTAGTTTTGTCGTTTAGGTATTTGCCGAGAAATACAGACGGCCTGGGGCACCCACCCCAGGCCGTCGCTGTGTGCCGCGCGTCCGGTCAGCGCCCGGCCCGCGCCTGATTGAGCGCCAGCAGCCACCCCAGGATCGCCTCGTTGGCGAGATCCGGGGGCCTATAGTTGGCCCCGAGGACGGCGGCGTCGAGCCGAGCGTGCGCCTGGGCCAGCCATTCCGGCGCGTTGTAGAGCTGGGTCAGAGTGCCGGGTTTGAGGTCGGCATCGCTCGCTACAAGTGGATTGAGCCAGGCAGCACGTTGCTCAACCAGGCGGCGGGCGGCGGCGCTCTTCTCGGTGCGGGCAGCGGTCTGCCGCGGTGGATGAATTCGGGAAGCGTCAGGGTCGGCATCGGAGTACGGGTTCCTTGCTAAGCTCGCCTGCGTACCAAAGGCTACGCCGTGCCTGCCCGCACTTCCACCGCCTTTATGCGTCTATGGCCGCGGCGCTCCCTCAGGCGGCGGTGGCGGCGTAACTGCGGTACCCGCCGGCGGGGCCGCCACCAGCCCCCAACCATGCTGCGCCGACTCCAGCAGCGCCCGACTATCGCGGTAGAGGCTGCTCGCGCTGGTCTCGCCCAGAATCACCCCGACGAGGGTCACGGGGTGCCCGTCGGCGGCCGCATAGCGCGCCGCAAATAAGAGGCAGTGCCCCGCTTCCTCGGTCGTGCCCGTCTTGATCCCCAGCACCCCGTGGCTGCCCAGGAGCTGGTTGGTGTTGTGGATGAGGCCGACCACGGGTAGCTGCGCCTGCGCCTGCGCCACAATCGCAGCCAGCACCGGGTTGTTGAGCGCGGCGATCCCGATCATCACCAGCTCCGCGGGCGTACTGGCCGTTGCCGGACTGAACCCGCTGGCATCGGCCACCACCGTGCGGCGCAGCCCCATCCGGGTCAGCATGGCTTGGGCGTACGCCACATACGCTACCTTTGAACCGAATATCTTTTCCACCAAGAGATCCGCCATGTTGTTATCGGACGCCAGCAACATCCGCTGCATTGCTTGATACTGCGTCAGTTTCATGCCGATGAGTAGTGGGAGCACGGACCCCTCCTCCGCGATATACTCCGTCATGCTGGCAATGTCTTCCCGCGTGATGGTGTAGGTGGGGCCGTCCTGCCCGAGGGCGAAGGGCTGTTTGTCCATAATCGCCAGGGCGGTGATCACTTTGGCCATGCTGGCGATCGGGCGCAGCGCGTCGCTTGCCGACGAGCGGGCCAGCAGGCCCGCTTCGACGCTCCCGATCGCCGCCTGGCCGACTGCGGGCCACGCCAGCGGTATATCGTTAGCCAGGGGCGCAGGCGCGGGAACCGTTTCAGCTTCAGCTGAAGGCCGTGCGGGCGGGCCGGGGGAAGGGGTGGCGACTGCGGGGCGCGGGGTGCCGCCTGGCGATAGGACCGGTGCCGCCGATGGCCGCGCGGGCGGGCTGGGGAAAGGGGTGGCGACCGCGGGGCGCGAGGTGCCGCCGGGTGCGGGAACCGTTGCCGCCGCAGGCCGCGCGGGGGCGGGGACCAACGAGGCCACTCCATACGCGCCCACCAGCACCAGGATCCCACTGACGAGACCCGCGAGCAAGCGCCGTCGGCGCAGGTTTCTTGCCCGGTCCGGAGCAGCGGTGGAGCGGGCCCGCTTTATCTTCATGACCGTTTCATACTCCTTCTAAGTTTACAGGGACACGTATGCAGCCGAAGAAAGGACCGGGGGACCTAAGACCTGTGCAATTTGGGTCCAAATGCCGGTCTTACCCCACTGCTGATCGCGCATATGCACCGTCTGCCCGGGGGTCAAGGAGGCGGGGGTGGCCCGTCACGACCCCGCCCAGCAGGAGGAGCACTCCCAGCCGCAGGCCAGGGATCTCGCGCACAGGTGGCCGGTTGTGGGTGCGCCAGCGGTTGAGTGCTCTGAGCCGGAGCACCAATTCTTGGAGGGCGAACGGCTTCGTGCGGTAGTCGTCAGCGCCGAGTGCGAACCCGGTGGCCTTGTCGTTGAGCCGGTCAGCAGCGGTGAGCATGAGGATCGGCAGACCGCTGCTGGAGGCGACCATCCGTTGGGCGAGCGCGTCGCCGGAGGGGCCAGGAATATCGCGGTCGAGGACCGCGCTGTCGTCGGCGTTGATGCTCAGCAGTTCCAGCGCGGTGTCTCCGTCCCCGGCGCTGTCGGCGGCGCTCGCGGCCAGGCGAAGCCCCGCGCGGATGGCTTCGGCTAGATAGGGTTCGTCCTCGACGATCCATACACGCATGCTCCGATTATAACCAACGGCGCATATCGTCGGCATATCGAAAACCCCATACGCTCTGGCAACACCCGGCGGTCTAGACTGGAGGCATGACCGAGCGCGCACCAGCCCGCTCGGCATAGAACGGGGGTCACTGCCCACGCGGAGAAAACAGGCGTAGAACGGGAGAAAACAGGCGTAGATCCCTCCGGTCGCTGGCCGCCCTTGCCAGCATCGCCCTGATCAGCACCGGCTGTTGGAACGCACCTGCCGAAACCGGCACCGGTAGCGGCGGCGGCAACAACACCACCGCCCCGCAGGCGCAGGCGGTGTTGTTCGCCCGAGTGCCGGCGCAACAACGGGGGCAGCCGAGTTCCCGGACCCAGACGCGTCGGGCGCGGTCACCATCGAAGAGCTAGCGAACGGCTCGGCGCTGGACACGAGCACCGTGGCGTGGAAGAAGGCTCCCCGCGCGTGCCAGGATCGGGAGCCACCGGGGTGCACGGGTCGCAAGAGGCGCCGCCAGGAGCAGGCGAATGGCCGCAAGTTCGCCCAGTGCCTACGCGACAACGGCGGGCCGGACTTCCCGGCCCCCGCCGCAGATGCGCCCCTCAGCGACCTCGTTGAACATCGGGAGGTAGCGCAAAACGCTTACGATGGAAGTCATAACGTATCTTCATTTACTGATCGCCCTTCTTTTTGGTCTGATGTGGCTCGGTAGCGTCACGGTTCTGCGGTTGAAGGGCAAGCAGAGTTTCGTCTATTTGACCTTCTTCACCATATTTTACGCCTACATCGTGGTGGTGCTGGATGCCACCCTCATTCAATTTCAATCGTTGCTGCTTCTACAATATTTTAAGCCGGGTCTTATCTTGCACGGACAAGCGGCGGGGGAAAGCGTGAATCTGATTCCGCTCCTCACGCTCACGCCAGGGGATCTCCAGACCTCGCTGCTCAACATTGGGCTGCTGCTGCCTTTCGGGTTCGGGCTGCCCTTCATTACGGATTTTGGCCGGAAACGAGTCGTTGTGCTTGGCGGGCTCGTGAGTCTGGGGATCGAGCTGCTGCAGCTGCTGTCGGGATTCGTGGCACGACTGACCTTTCGGGTGGCCGACATCAATGATGTGCTCTTCAATACGACTGGCGTCTTCATCGGTTATCTGCTCTTTGTGGGATTCGTGCGCGGCTCTAGGCGGCTATCGCGCAATTGGCAGAGCGCCGCGCATCCGCTCGTGCGCTATATCGCTGGGCGGCCGCAGCTCGATCAGTGAATCACCTCCGGTGGACCGGATCCGCGTTCGCGCCGGACGTCCTGGACTCCTAGGCCGTCCGGCACGGGGCGGCGGATCACGGTGCAGGTCGAAATAGAGCACCACAACGTTCGCGCCGGGGTGGGCCGGCTTGGCTTCCCCATTCATGGTCAGGTCTCCGCCGCGCCCGGCACGGCCCCGGCTCTACTGCTCATCGCTTTCGTCCCTTAGTTAGCGCACCGCTTTAGCCGGTTCGGACGGGTCTGTATAGCCGCCCCATCGGCCCGGATGCGGGCGTTGGGTCCGCCGGGGTGGGGGGATCTGGGTCCGCCGCCGTTTCCGCGTCAGCATCCTCTAACCCCCCTGCGGAACCCCGGCTACTACTGCGTCCGGGCACCGGGGCCCTGGCTCGGGACCGCCGCGCCGCCTGCTGGACGCAGGGGGCCGCTCCCTAGGGGCGCGGGCGTTCGCGCCCCGCCCGTGTCGCCCGACGGCGATCCCCGTGAGACCTCGCGGCGACCTCTTATCGGCGCTGGGGATCAATCGCGCGGATCACCACGGCCCCGTCCCTACGCGGGTCCGCCGTCGCCGCCGCCCACCGCCGCCGCTTTCTCCTCTCCCCCCGGCGGGGCGCGAACCCAGGGGGCCGCAGGCCGGCGCCGGTCCCCCGCCCCCGCC
>JADMIO010634607.1_pt1 | contig 17347 bp, 13 predicted proteins | sample 8958161 | NCBI WGS metagenome assembly JADMIO01 (sample SAMN16585339, study PRJNA669376) | soil metagenome | isolation source: Crop rotation soil | place: USA: Cullars Rotation, Alabama | collected 2011
TTTCGTGATGAGATCGAATGCCGGCGAGGTATAGTCGTGATTGCCAGTGCAGAGAAAGGCGCGCTGTGAAATGCAGACGTTGGACCCAATACGCACGGGAGCCAGCGAAAGAATCATTACTTCTTCGCCGAACCAGACGTGATCGCCGATTTCCAGCCGCCAGGGAAAGGTGATGTTAACCCGCGACCGAATGACGACCCCCTCCCCTACCCTGGCCCCAAACAGCCGCAGCAATGAAACGCGCAGTCCCGAAGGCAGTGGCCACGACGGCAGAAAGAACAATCCCCGCACGACGATCCAAAGCAATTCCTTGAGTCGGGAAGCGCCCCGGTCGAAGTGACGGTTGCCAAAGTGACCAAGGTTCATTTCGAGACAACGCAATCCGGCTTGGACGCGGAACCGAGCAGCCATCGGTAAACGGCGATCATCTGGTCTGCGATGTTTGGCCAGGTGTAGCAGCGGCTGACCAACTCGCGTCCCCGTTGTCCCATGGCCTTGCGTTCTGCATCACCAAAGGCCATGAACTGGCGCAAGCCCGCCTCGCAACCCGACGCATCTGGAGAAACCTCGAAGCTTCCCCCTGCTTTGGTCAGTTCAGGGAAGTTGCACTGAGAAGTCAGGAGAACAGGCAACCCCGCCGCCGCAGCCTCCAAAATCGCCATGCTGAAGCCCTCGCTAAATGAGGGGAGAACGAACAGCCCGGCACCACCCAGCGCCGCCATTTTCTCCGCTCCCTGAAGCGCCCCGGTGAAGAGGACATTGGCTCCTATGTTGAGCTCCGCCGTGAGCGCCTGCATTTCCCGCTCGTGTCCCGATTCATCCGGACCAGCAATAACCAATATCCATTTCTCGTTCCGCACTGTGGGATCTGACTGCACCGCAACCCAAGCTTTCAATAAATGCGACAAACCCTTCTTGGGATGGAGACGGGAGAGAAACAACACCAAAGGGCGATTCCTAAGTGAAGGAAACCTGGCTTCGATTAAGGCGCGGGGCGGCAACTCCGCGAAGGGGTTGAGGTCCACGCCATTCGGAATCACGGCAATCGGCTGCTTGAGCCCATAGGCGCGGATGTTGTCCACCTCCGCCTGGCAAAGCGCGTGCAGGCAGTCCGCGCTATGTAGATTACGATCCTCGAAAAGCCACGAGGCCAGACGCTTCTTCGAGCGCGAGTTTTGCAAAGCCCAAGGCTCCAGCATCCCGTGAGGAGAGACGAGGCGCTTCGCACCGGTTCGGGATGACAACTGGCGGGCCAACCACCCCGGATACATCCACAAGCCATGGACGTGAATCAACGAATGTTTCGTAAAGCGATTACGCAGCGCCGAGCGCAATTCAGGCGAATAGCCGAAAGCGGTCGGCCCCACGATTCGGCCCGCAAGGAGGGAATCGACCGCCAGAAAGGCTGGAGGAGCACCGGATGGGTCAGCCAGCCCAGCCACCAAACAATTTAACTGCCGGTGTCTGTTCTCAGCGGCTAAAGCGCGAATGACGGGGGGAATGCCACCGCCGGCTGAAGAGAGCCACGAAGTAAGGTGAACAATGTTCAAGCGGCAATAGCTGCAACACTGAAAAGTGAAAGCAAAGGGGAAGCGTCCGAAATCCGGCAGTCAAGCTAGGCGCCGTGGGCCACCGTGCGCAACGATCACCGGCGAAGCAACAGTTGCAGGATCGCGCTCTGGAGGAGAGTTGGTTGGATGGGACCCGCTTCTAACGCCTTATCAACGGCGGCCTTCAGCCCGGAAGCGAAGCGGTCGGGGCCCCAGGCGGCGACGATTTTGCGACTCGCGTCGCCCATCTGAGCCAGCGTCGTTGAGGGTTGAGGGTTGAGAGTTGACGGCTTGGGGTCTGTTGACTGGGAAGAGGCCGCCGAGCCGGCCGGGGCGGAAGACAGCGACGAGTCACCGCACTCCATGGAAGAGATTTTCAACATGAGTTGGGCGAGTTGCTCGAGGTTGTGCGGGTCAAAGGTGAAGCCGTTGACGCCTTCCTGAACAAGATCCTGCGCGCAGCCGCAGCGGTTGGACACGAGCAGCGGCAACCCCGCCGCCGCCGCCTCATTGACCACCAGCCCCCACTGTTCGGTGGAACTGGCATGAACGAACGCTCCGGCGCCGTGATACCACGCCGGCAGTTCATCGTATTGTTTGAAGCCGGGGATGGCGACGGAGCCGTGCAAGCCAAGAGCATCGAGCTGGGAGCTGAGAGCGGGGCGGAGAGGGCCGTCGCCGAGGATTGTTAAACACCACAGGACAACAGGACCACGGCACGACAGGATCAACTCCCGGTAGCGGGCGTAGGCGCGGAGGAGGAACGGGAGATTCTTTTTCTCGATGAAGCGGGCCGAGGCGAGGAAGTAGGGGGCGGGGGAGCTGGGAGCCGGGAGCTGGGAGCTTCGAGCCGGAGTGACGGCAGCCTCAGAGCATGGAGCTTGCTCCCTGCTCGCCGCTCCCTGCTCGCCGCTCCCAGGCTTGGCAAAATGGGGGTTATCGACAGCGTCGTAGCCTTCCCAGATGCGATCCGGGGGAAAACCGAGTTGCGCCAAATACCCCCGGTGAGGCGCACCACCGACGAGGGCCGCCGAGAAGCTGCGGATCACCTGACGCTTAATCCACTCCTTGGCGGGCCGACGCCGTTCGTCGATGCTCGTGCTCTCCGACATAAGGATGGCCGGCACTTCGTTTCGATGGCACCAGAGAAGGGCCAGCAAGGCGGCCTTGGAGGCCCAACCCGGAATGGCCACGGCCACGGGTCTGGCTTCGGATAAGCAGTCCCCCAATCGCTCGCGAATCGTGGAGACCGATAGTTGTTCTGAGGAGCATTCAGGAAACAGCGTCTCCCGTTCGAACACCGTCGGCCCAGCCACCCTGCTCCAAGCATACTCTGCTGATTCTCCGCCGATTTCTATCCCGATGGTTGGTTGGACAACGGCGGACCCATTCAACCTCGCCACATGATATGGACCAAGCCTGTCGAAGATCAGTGCAATACGCAAGATAGCCTCGCCTGCCATACGCTGTTCGAACGTCACCACCGAAGTTGCACTGCCGCCATAAACTGAATACTGGCGGGTATTTTCACTCTACAAAACACCTGCAGCATCTTTATCAGCCAGAGCGGCATGGAGCTTCTGAACAAACCAGAAGAAGTCATTTCGTTTCTGAAAAGGTACGTCGGCGGCGCAATTACGGGACCAAGGGACCAATAAATCTCGTTAGCGAGCTTCTGGCGATCGCCTGTTTGCAAACCTTCCTTAGTAACAGGCACAGGGCAATGGTAAGGACGATACTAGCAACAAAATTGATGAGCGCAGGAACGTGCAGTAGGGCCAGAATAGCCGTGAATGCCGGCAAAACTATTGGCGTGTGCCAGAGGTAAACCGTTCCCGACGCGTGACCAATTGCAGATAGAAGCTTTGAATCCCGGAAAAAACGAATCACGCCCACGGCCGAACACAGGAGGGGGGGCACCATCAACGACTGAAGGATCGTTTGCTGCAATAGGGCGAAGCAAATTACGCAGACCAAGCAAGTCAGGACGAATAGGAATTTCGGCGGCCTTTGCAAAATGGGCTGACAAACGACTCCAAGAAGGAACGCAACGAGATAAAGCGGCAGTTTCGTTAACTCTGGACCATAGGAATATCGAGGCCAACCAATCCATTGATAAACTGCTACCAACCCAATAGAGCCGACAACCAATAAAATCCATCGGCGCGACGGAACAATGAACGAGCACAGCAGGTAAATAACCGCAGCAACACCATACAAATAGGGGAGAAAGTAGAGCTGAAAGGCGGGTGATTTGAATCCCCCAGATAACAATAAGGAAGGAACTACTTTAAACTGGTGGCACTGTGTCAAACCAAACGCTTTCCCCGCGGCAAAGGCCAGGTTATACAAGAAATTGTAAGCTAAAAATGGGACTAGTAGTGTGAAAAAACGCTTTTTTAGGAAAAAAGCGTAGGATGGAGCCTTTTTCAAAAAAAAGCCCGATGTAAAGAAAAATGCCAGAACCGACCAATCAAACAGCGCGGACAAAATCTGCCAAATCGAAAGCGTCTTTGAATCAAAGCGACTTTCAAAACCGGAATGAAGGATCACGACACCAACAATCGCGATGCCACGAACAAAGTCGAACTGCGCACTTCTCCTATTTGATTGCACGCCAATGTTCGACCCGTGGCTGCTTCGGCAGACCGAGGCGCCCTTCAATCAACCAGACAATGATTAGACCAAAGATAACGGGGTAAAGAGCAATGAAAGTGATGTCGCGTCCTAAATTAAATGTTTCCACCATGCCCAAGAGGTAGATCCCCAATCTTCCCATCTTCTCGCCCTGAAGATCTAATCGAGCAAGAATTGCCACCCATAAGGCCATCAAAAAGGCGGCGAAGATGGGACCGAGCGTGATGCCAAAATTGACGACACCTTGGCCGACCAATCCCCTCGACATCGTGGCAGTGGTGCCGGTATCGGTGTACTCTTGCCCGCGAGCCACAGCGTAGTCTAGTCCAATAACAGGCTTGTTGGGCCAGAGAGTCCGGGGTATTGGGTTCGCAACAATGGCAAAATAATCGGCGCCCCAATTGACGGAAATAGTCTCGTTTTCCAAGAGGCTGTTGACCCAACACAATTCTTCAAACATGTTCAAGCCCTGATGATGTGTTTCCTCAGCGTCCTCCCATCTGAAGCGTCCTTCCTTAAAGGCGCTGGCGATGTCAGTCAGCGACCGATTGGCGATAACAAATCCCATCCATGCGTTCACAATTGCAAAGCAAAGCATCAGCACCAGTGCCTTGTGCCACAACCGGCATCGCAAGCGAAGAAAAACCCAGGACAATACGGCCGGAAGCACAACAACTAGAATGCTGTTACGCGTCCGGTCAAAAATATAGTTGGGCCAGGTGAGTAGACACCCGATAAGCGCGAACGAACGAATCCTCCGGTCCTCCACCAAAGCGGCCACGAGACCAAACATCGCTGCCACAAACAATTGCAAGTTCGCTGCGAGCGACAGGAGTGAATCAATTCCACCACCTATCTGGCCTCGCCCCCAAGGGTCAGCCCGATAACCAAAGAATGGGAAGAAATAGTAGGGAGTTTGGTCGCGCAGACGTAGCACGGCAATACCACTCAGAAGGAGCCACACAGCAGTTGCACTCCAGAAAAACTTAACCAGATTAGATTGAAATCCTGAATCCACAGGGCCTGCCTTCATGACCAATGATAAATAGCTCGTGCCACGTTCCCGCCCGTTAATCATACGGTGCAACACCGGCACCAACGCCATGAAGACTGTAATAAACAAAGCTACTTGCCACCAGGCATTGCCCAGTAATTCCGGACTGAACCGTTCTGCGTGATTCCCGGCATAGTCATTGTAAAGAACGTCGCCAATATACCAAGCTGCAACCGTCCCAAGCACCGCGATAACTGGAAGCCCGTAGGCATTCTGTATATGGCTTACCGCAATAAAGCCGCCGATCAAAAGCAAAAGGACCACAGCCCAAAAGGCAAGTGGCAAGATGACTAATGTCTCTGACATGGCTAAGCTAGGTCGGTTGAAAGAAAGCCGGATGCCACATCAGGGAGTCGCAGGAGCCCTGCATGAAAATAAATCTAACAGGGCTGCGCCAACTGCATCCCGGCTGAACCGGTGTTCAACGTGCGACTTCGAGGCCCATTGACTGACCAGTTCCCGATGCCGAACGCATTGCGTCAAAACGGATGCGATGGCATGGCCAGACACTTCGGGCAAAACCCACCCGTTTCGATTATGTTCCACGACGTCGCCACAGTAACGCGAAGTGATGATGGGAAGCTGCCACGACTGCGCCTCCAACTGCGTGAGGCCGAATCCATCCGAAAGCGTCGGAAAGAGGAACACATCCGCATCTTTGTAAAACTGGTGTGCTTGGCCGCGAGGAACGGCTCCAAACCATCGGACATTCCGACAAAAACGAAAGCGTTCTGGAATGCTCATGCCGATGCCACCCACGAACCAAAATTCGATTGGCTCGTCGCGTAGTTTGTCGATGGCCTCCAGGACAGCCGCCATCCCCTTGCGCAGGATGATCTGGCCAAGAAAGAGAACGCGAAGAGGGCGGGCGGGGGAAAACGCTGAAATGCCAACACGCTGAAAAGCTGAAACCATAGCACAATCGGCTTCATAGGCCAGAGGGATCACCTTGAGCTTCTCGGAACGCACGCCGGATTTGACCAGTGCGGTACGTGACCATTCGGAGTTCACGACAATGTGATCGGCCAGTTCGCACTCCGCGCGCCACTTCTGCCAGTATTTAGCAGGAGCCGCCTCCCAGTTGCCGGCCAGTTCGGGATGTTTAGTATGTTTTTGGGCAACAATCTTTTCCTCGAACTCAGCGGGATCAATTTGCCCCAGCACGATGCGCCAGCCCTGCGTCTTGGCGAAGCGGAACAGTTCGAGGGCGGCGTAGCTGTAGGCGAAGAGAGTTGGGGGAGGCTCTGAAATGCCGAAATGCTGAAACGCTGAAATATTGTCCAGATGACGGAGAGCTTGGGATTGGAACCACGCGTTGCGGGCCATGATGCGGGGCCAGCCCTGGAGACAGCGTAGGCGGGCGGAGATTTCGAAGTGGAGCAGCGACCCATTGGCCGAGGCCACGTTCGCGCCAGCCAACGCAGGATGAAACCGCTCGCGCCAGAAACGGTGGCAGCGACCCAGCAGGCCGCCCGGCCGCACCCAGGCGTCCGTAAAGAGGGACTGCAATGCGCCACAGGACTGCAAAGCGCGGGGCATCGCATAATGCTCCCGCGCTCCCAGTTGGCAACAAATCCATCGCGGGGTCATTTCCGGGTCCGACTCAGGAGAACACTCCTCAGCAACGCATCCAAAGATCTTGGGCCGCAAGCCAGGCACTTGATCCCAAGTCGTAGCAATGAATCATGCGAAAGAGAATCAGCTGCTTGTGAGAGGCATTCCTGCCGTTCGTTGGGATGCCCATTGCCCCCCCACTCCAAGGCGTGGACAATCAGCTTTTTGGCAAGTCTCCGCTCCAGCGCGGGACCACACCGTCCCGCCTTGCGGGCGTGTTGCAGAATGGAATCGCAAGCCAGCATGACGCTGCGGACGTAATCAGGACGGAAAGCCTTGGCACCAACACGACCACCCTGATGTTGTCGCCAATAACCAACAACCGTGTCCACAAACTGACCGTGGCCACCCGCGAGTTTCACGCGCGCCTGGTATTCCCAGTCTTGGGAACCGGTGAGCGTCTCGTTCCAAGGGCCGACCTTCGCCAAGTATGAGCGCCGGTAGACCACTCCCATGATGGACCAATGATAGCCGGCGATTTCAACTGGGGCGTCAGCAAACGGCGATCCGATCGGAGACTTGCTGGAAAGTGGGTTGAGTTTATCGTCGGTTTGAACGACCTTGCCGTAAGCATAATGAAGGGTCGGATTCGCTTCCAGTGTTCGCAGCAATGCCGCGATACCATTGTCCGCCAGTACATCGTCTGAATCCAAGAACAGCACCAGTTCGCCTTGGGCTTGAGCGAGTCCGCGGTTCCGGGCGACCTGGGCGCCATGACATTCCGCGGTACGACTCCAAATCACTTGACAGGCATCATCATTTGGAAAAACGGAGCGAGCCATGGACATGTCCTCGGTGGATCCGTCATCGCACACGATGACTTCACATGGTGACACATTCAGTCGCGCTACCGAAGCAATGGACTCGCGGAGCAATGCCAGACGGTCGTGAGTGGGAATGATGACGCTGAGGCGCATTGGAAAATCACTCTGTTGATTTCTCCATTTTCTCATCCAGCCCTGAAATCACCTTGCGAAAGGCTGGCAGTAACCGCATAGAACCGCGTTTCGTCAGATGATGCTGATCTCGATAAAGTAGAGTTCCGTCAGAATCAACGTATTCGACACTCCCCTGTTCCGAAAGCAGATACGGAAGCGGGTCAATCAGTTCCACTTCCGGAGTTTCGGTTCGCAAACGGTTGATGATTTGCCGATATGAAATCCCATAGGCGCCATACTGTGAACTGGTCAGATGAGGCAGAAGCCTGCCCCGCCAATAGTGGAGGGCGACGGATCGTGCGACGTGGGTTGGGAAGATGGGCACCTCTTGTAAAATGGAAACCCTAAGCCCTAGCCGCTGGAACTCCCCTACGGTGGCGATGAGCGCATCCGCAAAACCATCTTCAGGTGGGTTTGAAGGTTGCAGGGGAGGCTCCCGTGGAATGTAATAACTCCAACGGAAAATCAAAAAAACGTGTTTCAATTCGCCCGTCGCAAAGACGGTTTTTATCAGAGCTCGCACATCGTTGCCGAAATTCACACGCTCGACATGCTCGCCCGTTGTCGTGCGGCAACCGCTCCATCCGAAAACTGGCGGTGTGCCGCCGCGAACGGCCGCCACCCCGGCGATGTCTTTTTCCTGGCAAATCACATCCATGGCACCAAGCAACACACTTGCATGACTGTCGCCCCATACCAAAATGCGTTTCGGCCTACCCTCCACGCCAAGTTGGGTAAAGCCCTCCCGATGCATCGCCCGCCCCGTGAAGCTCTCATTGCCTTCGACGCGGTCAAACCGCAAAGCCTCAGGTGGAATTCTTGCGGGTAATCCGCCGGCCCGGTAGATGAAAATCGAACACAACAAGATGGAACTGGTGGCGATCCCAAAGAACGCAAAAACCCCCTTTCGAGAGGCGGCCACCGTGCGGGAACGGAAAGGGCGCTCAACAAAACGCAGCGATCCCATGCTTGCCACCAGCGCGACCAAAACGTAGAGGATACTCCAACCCCGGTCTGGCGACTGCCCAAACAGGCAGCGATGGAAGGCAAAGAACGGCCAATGCCATAGATAGAATGAGTAAGAAAGGAGTCCCACCCACAAGAGCGGCCCGCACGCGAGAAAGCGCTGCACGTGCGTAAGCTTCAGGTCGTGCGCGCCCCTGATTCCACTCCAGATTAACAAGGCGGAACCGACCGCCGGAGGCAACGCCGCAAGGCCGGGAAACGGAGTGCTTGCTTCATAGAAAACAAATGCAAACAGTAAGCCCAAGATTCCCACCAGACCGAGCAACTCGCGCAATACCGATCGGCCAATGGGGCTGGCCAGCGTCACAAGGGAACCGAGCGCCAACTCCCATCCCCGGCTGGGCAAAAGATAGAAAGCGCCCGCCGGATCAAGTCTGGTCCAGTGAACCGAGAGCGCGAAGCTGGCGAACAGTCCGATAACGATGGCCAGCGGAAGCAGCTTTTCGCGCTTCCACCGAAAGAGTGCGGCCAGCATGATTGGCACCACCAGATAGAACTGCTCTTCCACCGAGAGCGACCAAGTGTGCAAAAGAGGATTTTCCTCCGCAGCAGGGCTGAAATAACCCGTCGTTCGCCAAAAAAATATATTCGAGGTGAAGGCAACCAACGCAATCACCGACTGCGAGAGGACAAGAAAGCTAAACGGCAGGAACAGAAAAGCCCCCGCGACCAGACAGGCAACGACCATAACTGCGAGCGCGGGAAAAATCCTGCGCACTCGCCGCTCCCAGAAGCCCACCATTGAAAAAGTCCCCCGCCTCAGGTCTTTTAAGATAAGGCTTGTAATGAGAAAACCTGAAATCACGAAGAAAACATCCACGCCGACATAGCCCCCCGGAATGCCTAGAGCTGCGTGAAAGAAAACCACCCCGAGAACAGCGACTCCGCGCAAGCCGTCAATATCCGGACGGTAGTCTGGTGATTGATGGTTCTTATCCGCTTTCATGAAACCATTTGAAATTTGTCGCTATGACGGCGTGGGGGCCACACGTGAGCACGCCGATGATGAAGCAACTGATCCCAACCGAGGCGAAATAGGACGGCTCAATGAGCCCAACCCGCCGGGCCATGAAACGGCCAAAGCCTTCACGGCATAGTCATCCCCCCAGGAGTGCGAAAAGGCGAAGCCGGAGAGCACAAAAAAAACAGACGACACCGTAGAATCCGAGATTGTAAATCCGGAACCAGCCGAAATAATTATGGAATATCGGGTACGGCTAGCGGCAAGCAACATGATAGCAAACCACCAAAAACACTGTAATGGAGCGCAAAATGACCACGGAAGGGAGAAAAGAATTGTTGTCGTCCATAGTGCGCAGCGATTTAGCAAAAGCTCGGAACCAGAGAGAAATACTGATAAAGGTTTCGGATTTGCGAGTCGTTGCCGCCACCCTCCACATTGGTTAGAGCCAACCCCGATTCATTCGTTCCGGGAATATCCAAACAAGGAAAACAATATCTCGTTTTGTAGCAAGGAATCCCCGCTGCCAGATGGGCCGCCTTGAGCCAGATATCATCGTTTTTGGGACATTGTTTGATTAGGTCTTCCCGGTTCAGAAATTTTAAAGGGATTCGTTCCGGGTGGATCACGGCGCCGCCGCAGCCAGTGACAAAAACCCGATGTGACGGGTGGGCGTCGGTTCGAATTTGTTTTTTCCAATCCAAATAAGGAGCAATCATTTTTTGCGGACCGAACGTGATGGAATGACATTTGGCACCGACATAGGCATCCGGACGGTCTTCAGCCACCAAGGCGGCAAACCATCCTTTCGGGTAGATAATATCATCATCACAAATAATAAAAGGTTCGCGATGCCCAGCCTCGATCATTGGCAGCCACTTCTTGTGAGGCTTTAGATCATCGCAAATTTGAAAGCGCACTCCGTATGCCCCGAACCGTCCACGTACATTTTCTGAAAGAGCCTGGTGATCTTGTATTGTCAGCCACACCACAATTTCCCTGGGCCGAAGCGTTTGCTGCAACAAAGTCAGCAAAACCAATGGCAGTTCCCGTAAACGGGGCCGCCAAGAGGTTAGTGAAATTCGGTAGTCAGAAACTTTGCGGCTGATGAATGGCTTCCAATCGCCCTGCATGAAGGCTTGATTCAAACGCTGGAGCCTGCGCACCAAATGGCTTGCAACTGCTTGGCGTGAGCGCCCACGGTTGCGCAGCAATATCTCTGAGATACTGCCGCCGCTTAGTGGAAGAAATATTCTTGAAAGGCTCATGAATTAATCAACTTAAGTGTGAGCGGCAGTTCGTTAGAGAGTCATTTTTTAGAATAAAATGACAATAAAGTTATAGCCCGCCCAGTTGCTTCCGGCAAAACCGAAGTCCGAGCAAAACCGTTGGCATACAGCACGTGGGCACGGTCCCGCATTACGGTCACTCAGGAATCGAGTGAATAAGCCTATAAACTTGCTATTATTGATGCTGATTCTACTTCGGAACTTCCACAGGTTTTCGCAGTGCAACGAGACTACCGGCTGTGCAAGGCACCACTTTATATGCATACCATCCATGGACAAATCCATATTCATACACCGTAACCATCGTTTAAGCCGACAATCTGGCATAAGTTTGATCACCTCGTAGCCGCGCTCTTTAGCTAGATATTTGACAGCGGCACTGACCGAAAACATGAACGCATCATGGAATGCAAGCAGCCCTCCTGGGTTAAGACACCGATCGGCAAGAAATGCGTCCGCAACCTTGTTATTGACCATCACAAGGAGCCTCCGTAATTCCGGTGCCTCATTCAATCGCAAGGAGCTATCTGCTGGCTGATACTCTTTACCGTCGCGACCATCCTTGACTTATGTGGAGAAGAATCTTACAAATCTTGTCTTTATGAATTGTCATACTTGACAATGCCGAGCGTCAGGATGAACCAAAAGCTTTACTAAAACTTCTCTCCGTTGTCGTCAGTTCTTGATACAATTTCGTGTAACGAGATGCCATCAACGAATCGGAGAATTTCTCGATCACACGTTGTCGGGCGGCCAATCCCATTTCGGTTCGTTCGATGGGATGCTTCCACATCCAATGCAACATGCGAACCAGACCAGCCACGCTTCCGGTTTCCTGTTCTATCAGGCCGGTTACGCCATCGGCCACCACATCCGCCAACCCGCCTCCGGGATAGGCCACAACCGGGGTCTCGCAGGCCATCGCCTCCAAAGCAACAAGCCCAAAAGTCTCGACTTTTGTTGGCATGGCGAACACGTCCAAAGCCGAATAATACAATGATTGCAGGCGCGAGGAACCGATGCTGCCCATTAAGAGGGTTTCAACATCCGTGGCACCTTGCGGCCAAAGACCGCTGCCAAAGACCGCCAACGTAATTTCCTTTGCGGGAAACGATTTCAAGGCTTCCATCAAAAGGTGCGCACCTTTGCGCCGTTCAGTGAAGTCCGAGCACGCAAATCCAATAATGAATTTATCAGGTGCAATTCCCAGAGCCTCCCGAGCGACCTTTTTATTGACGGGCTTGAACTGTTCCACATTCAGGCCGTAATGAATGGTGCGGATTGACTTGGCATATTTGGCAAGGCTGGATCGCCGGGCCTGCGCCGTCGTCCACTCGCTGTTGCCTACAAAGTGCAAGTTTAGTTTCTTATACCAGTGCTCTTTGGTTCGGAAGAATTTATGAGTAGCATCGTGCGGGCGGGGTCTTTTCAATTGCGGACAGTTTCCGCACAGTCTTGTAAATCCCTCGCAATCTCCCGTATAAATGCAGCCGCCGGTAATCGGAAGCAGAACGTGAAGCGACCATACCACCGGCAATCCAGCGGGCAATGAATTGAAAAAACTCGGCAAATCCAGCCACCTGGCGACGTCATGCAAATTGATAATGTCCGGAGTAATCTGGGCGGTGGGAAATGGAGTTTTTCGTATCCAATACGGGCTGGCAATGTATCCATCCGGTGACAATTGCCGGTTTCGCCAACTCATGACGAGAGCCGCAAAATTGCGCCGGAAAAACGTCCGGTTTTGGAACACGGAAACATAACTCGGGTCGCTGGTTTGTCCTGATCCATAGAAAAAACGGCTCCCCTGACCGTCCCTACGCAAGGCATCATGCAGCCTTCGCGCCGCGATATGCCCGCCGCCGCCCAGTTGGGATGAAAAATGGGCTATCATAAATCGGAAGAATCGATAATTGCGTGCGCACTTAAATTGGTTGCTTGTCGTTCAACAGCACGGTAACACCATTGCCTTTTTCAGTGGCAAAAGTGAGAACGCGAAATTGGCCTGCCAACTCCATCAATGAACGTCTCACACCCGGCCAGCAAATGGAGTCGTGAAGGACAATACATCCGCTCGCAGCCATACGCGGTGCGTAGGCATTTATTTCGTAGAACGTCTCGGGATACTCATGTGAGGTGTCGATAAACAAAACGTCAATTTTATCCGGCAATTTTGAAAGGACGGATTCGTCAAGTGAAAATCCTTTCAGGAAAATAGTTTTTTGATCCAAGCCTAAACGTTTCAAATTGGCAGCAGCCATGGCCAAATGATCCTGATTCGGATCCACGCAATAAAGTCTGCCCAACTGGCCATTGGCTTTGAGGGCGAGTGCCAAATGCGCCGACGCCCAGCCAACGAAGCATCCCAACTCAACCACATTGGCCGGCTTGCGATAGTACACGAGCTGCCCGAGAAAGCGGCCCACGTTCGGTTCTGAGTTGAAATAATCGGGCGCACCTGCAGGCGTGAAATCCTTTGCCAATCCTAGTTGTTGATCAAATAGTGGAGGGGAATTTTCTGGCGCTTGATTCTGGCCAAAAACATACCTCGCGAATTCCAACGGTTCAATATCCGCAATAACGTCGCGATACTGGAGGCCATATTCCCGCACCATTGCAATTATGTCCGACCATATAAACCGCCGGAAAAATGCATTTTTCAGCAGACGAATCCGCGCTTGGATGTTTTCCTTGATCGAGGCTGCAACTTTCATTGCCGGTAGTGTGGTCAAGCAATTACACCACAAAAAAAACTGCAAATATTGTCGAATAAACTTTTGAAATTGAATTGGATTCTGCTGTATTTCAATTAGTTCTAAATGCTTTCAAGGTTTCGTAGTAACTCGCCTCAAAACGTTCCACAATGCGTGGCCAGACGAACTGCTCCGAAATTCTGCGCAAATTTCCTCCGAGCCGCCGGCACTCGCTTTCATCGGAAAGCAAGTTAAGCAATTCCGCAGCAAGCTCATCCGGTTCAAGTCTGGCAATGTTGCGTTCCTCATCTGGCAGGCCCGCCAACTTGCCCGCTTCCCCATCCGCCCACAGTTCGCGCAATACCGGCACATTTCGTCCGATGACAGGTTTTGCATATCTCCCAGCTTCCATGAAGACCAGCCCGAAGGATTCTCCAACCGAGGGCACGCAAAGACAGGTGCAGGCAGCCAGTGCATCATGCTTATTCTCCTCGGAAACAAAGTCCAGATCAACAAGACCGTCCATCTGCGGCCGTGCGTTTGACGATACGGGCGGCCCCATGCAGACGAGGCTCAAGTCCGGCCGCTGGCAGCGAATCAACTTAAACGCTTCCAAAAGCAAAAAGTAACCTTTTTGGCTGTCCTTCCGCCCGATGTAAAGAATGAAAGGGTCGGCTATGCCAAACCTGTTGCGAAAGCGTGACGGGATACCGTCGGCACGCTCTTCAATGCCATTGCCAACTACGTCAATCGGGCAGAGGAAACCCCTTTGGCGGAGATATTCGCCTTCGTATTTTGTATGCACCAGCAGGCGGCTTGCCTTGCTAAACAAATAGAAGTCCATCGGAAGATCCCCGTAATGATGCGGGTGACAAGTCGGCTGGACCACAAAAGGAATCTGCCAATGCCTGGCCGCCGCCGCCGCCGCAAATCCGTTCAATTCCGCAGCATCGCCGATATTATGGATGATGTCCAATCCGGCGAAGGCGTTGCGCGCGGATTTTCTGGAAACCATCCGATATAAATTCACTCCCAATCCCGCCAGCCGGAGTCGGACTTTGCATTTGCTAATGAGCCAGAGCACCGGCCGCCAGGATTTTGCGAATTTGAGCGGCCTGACTGTCACATCATTGACCATCAGGCTAGATTCCGGTTCATTGAAGAACAGATAATCATTTCCTTCCAGCTTGTGCCTTGCGGCGCGGGTGACCACGATTACTTCATGGCCTCGTTTCTGAAGGTTCCGGCAAAGCTGTTCCGCATGTGCTTGTAAGCCTCCAACATTGGGCGTGAAGCTCCAGATGCTGACACCGATTTTAAGCTTGCGAGGAGACATTTGAGAATAAAGGGTCCGGATTTAAAGGACCGGCGGTTACAAGTTAGAATCTTCCTCAGCGGCTTGTAAGTTTCTCAATTTGTTCCTTCAGAATGGAGTGAATCCGGTGATGGTTCAGTTCGGTTTCCCTCATTGCCGTCGCATTCCTGACCAGCCTGTCTTGCAGAGGCCGGTTTGCAGCCAGTTCTTTCATGCCGGCCAGCGCCGCCTTCGGACTGGAATCGGTGACGCAATAGGCGCAATCGAATTTTCTCGCTAGTTCAACGGCCGTGGAATACTCCGGCCCCCAGACAAGAACCGGCTTTTCAAACAGGATATAATCCAGCAGCTTGGTTTTGAAGCTCGTCCGTTCAATCAGGGCTTCATCGGCGCCAAAACCCATCACCAAAAGGAAGGAGTCCGCTTTTTGAAATTCAGGAACAAGCTGCTCAAACGGACGGAAACCGTGAAACACTCCTTTTAAAGTCTGGTCGTCTATAAACTCCTTTGTCCATCGATGGTTGGTCCCGAAAACCGTCAGCCTGACCTCCCCGGCATCTCCAGACTCTACGATCAGATCACGCACCATCTGCCCGTACCATTGAAAGAGGTTTCCGGCAAAGCAGACGGTAAATTTCCTGTTCGCGGGTTTTGCCGGAGGTTCTGTCAGGTGGATGTCCGCGCCACTGGGATAAACGACGTGGGCGTTGGGATGCGGCCCCAGTTCTTTCTTCATTCCCTCCGAAATGCAGAGAGCTAGGTCTGCCTGCCGATACAAGCGGCGATACATCCGGTCCATGTGGGGTTTTGCCCATCGATGGCTGCGCGTTGCAAAAGTTGCCCAGTCCATAAAATAAACGGCAAAGGGAACGCCTAGTTTTTTTGCCAGTTGCTGAGCATGAAACGAGAAATAGGTCTCCGCCACGTTGAAGATGATGTCCGGCTTGAATTCCCGTGCCGCCTCATAAATCCGGGCATCAAAAATGCGGGAATGGACCAAGTGGGTGTAATCTTCTGCCCACAGGCCCAAGCGGGTTTTTTTCAGCCGGCTCAACAGGCGTGGCTCCAGCAGACGCCGGTGGAACATGCCTGGAACCTCGGCCGGATTATTGGTAACCACCCCGATCTCGAAATCATATTTTAGCACAAAATGCCGGAACAAAATCAATGCGCCGCCCATCTTATTTTCCGGCACGGTATGGGAAACCAGCAGGATTTTTAATCTAGCCATTCGGTTTAACAGCCCTGCAAACACGCTCTGGCTTTTGTGATCCTCTCATTATCTCACTTTTCGAATCCAGAAGCTGGCGGGCAAAGTTCGCCCGGTGACATAGGAAGGAAAGGCGGCTGCGAGCTTGTCTGGGTGACGCAAATGCATCCAACTTCCCGCCCAAAGCACTTCAAAATCGGTATTACCGCAGAGAAATGCCTGTAGAATATATTGCTCGTTCCAGAACCAATGCCGGGCCGTGACCCATTCCTTCGGGTAGTCCAGCGGCAAGAAGATGTCGTGGATGTGGATGACTACACCCGGCGCGAGACGGGGAAGTATTTCCAGAAATTCGTAATGAACGTCGCTACCAATTTTACACACATGAGAAGAGTCAATAAAAAGGATATCGTTCCTGCATAAGCTGGTGAATCGCTCCAACGCCACCATCTGCACCGGCTGCACAATAAGTTCCACCGGAAACGGAAGCTGATCGCGCAGAAAAGCACGTGGAAAGGGTTCTATTGCCGTGAGCGTGCCAGATGACCCATCCTGTTGATTTCGAGCCAAAGCCTCACCCGCCAGAAGTGTCGAAAAACCAGAACCGATCTCGACAATATGATGCGGGCGAAGGACGCGGATCAGGGAGTAAAGCATTTCCGCATCCACGGACTCGAAAGAGCCATTGCCAAAGTAGTAACGAGGCAATCCATCGGGCTTGGCGCTTGGCAGGAGGGAGTATTCTCCGCAGTAAGCAGATATGTGCTCCAAACAATGCAATTGGTTTGCCTCATCTATAGATATGCCAGGTAACACAGATTCGCACTTCCAGATCGACTCCGACAACTCACTGGTGTCAGGCAAAGGGCTCAAATAGCTAAGTGGTTCCACATGGTAACCATTGGCCTGCCACAACTCGAAATAACGTGGGTCGAAAGCAAAGTGTCGCAGGATTCTTGCAAGCCCGGCCGCAATGCAATCTCTAATTTTCTGTTTTGGCATTATCGGGTGTGATTGGAAGTGGGTGAGATTAATTCCACAGGAAATCCCATTTTCGGTT
>JADMIO010972860.1_pt1 | contig 17347 bp, 11 predicted proteins | sample 8958161 | NCBI WGS metagenome assembly JADMIO01 (sample SAMN16585339, study PRJNA669376) | soil metagenome | isolation source: Crop rotation soil | place: USA: Cullars Rotation, Alabama | collected 2011
TTCTCTCGCAGAAGGACCCGGAACGGCTGGAACGCTGGCTGGAGAAGGCCGCCGTGGCCGCTTCGGTCGCCGCAGTCCTCGACGAGCCGAACTAAATCCTCAGTCCTCCGGCCAGCTCAGCTTCCAGAAGTCGTTGAGAGTGGCCCCTTCCGCGTCCGGGCCCAAAGGGCACCGACAATCAGTGCAACAACAAACGCCGGCACTCCGGTTACCAACGGAAACAAGACGAGCGCCAAGGGCGCAAGCGGGCTCTGGTGGGTTGAGGCGACCCAGTGCGCGTGGACATTCACCCACACGGCAAGAGCGAAGCCTCCCAAAGCGACCGCCAGGGAGGTATGCAGCGCTGCTCGAACCGGTGGGTTCCGCAGGTGAGAAAGCTCGTACCCGAGGTGGCCCGCGAACGCGGTGGCGCAGAGCAGCCACGCGGCAAGTCGCCAGGTGATGCGGAGCTCGCTGGATGCGGCCGGTAGCGCGCCGAACGTGATGCCGACAACCGGGTAGACGACCGCAACGAGCACGGCCGTCCGCAGCCACCGCCGATCAGCTTGCCGGTTCATGGATCAAATACCGGAGTCTGAACAGGTCGCACCTTCTTGGGGAGTGCCGATACTCAACGGCGTTCCATAATTCGCAACTCCGGATTATATCTCCCCGGCGGAGCTCCTACTCCGTCCGCAAAGCCACCATCGGATCCACCTGGGTTGCGCGCCGTCCCGGCACCCAGGCCGCGAAGAGCGAGACGAGGGCGAGGGTGGCCGCGACGCTCGCGAAGGTGACCGGATCGGTCGCGCCGACGCCGAAGAGGAGGCTCGCCATCACCCGGGTGGCGGCGACGGCGAGGGCCAGACCGGCCGCGAGTCCGACCAGGGCCAGCGAGCCCGCCTCGCGCAGCACCAGCGCCAGCACCGTCCCCCGTTCGGCTCCGAGCGCCATCCGCAATCCCATCTCCCGCGTCCGCTGGGCCACCGAGTAGGCGGTGATGCCGTAGATCCCCACCGCTGCCAGCACCAGCGCCAGCCCCGCGAACACCCCCAGCAGCACCATGTTGAACCGCCGCCCGGCCACGGACTGGGAGACCACCTTCGACATCGTGCGCACCTCGGCCACCGGCTGGTCGCGGTCCACCGACCAGATGGCGGAGCGGGCGGCCGCGATCAGGCTTTTGGGATCTCCCTTCGTATGCAGGACGAAGTATTGAGTAGGGAAGGCGTTCTGTTCCCCTGCCAGATAGGCCTGCGGCCGCGGCGCGCCTTCCAGGCTGGAGTTGCGCACGTCGTCCACCACTCCCACCACCCTGAGCCAGGACGGCTTCTCGTCGTCGAAATCGCCGAAGCGGAGCCGCTTGCCGAGCGGATCGGCTCCCGGCCAGTGGGTGCGGGCGAGGGTCTCGTTGATCACCACCACGCCCGCCGCGCCGGTGCGGTCGATGCCGGTGAAGGTCCGGCCACGCAGGAGCCGGATTCCCATCGCCTCGAAGTAGCCGGGCGAGGCCTGGCGGAGGTCCGCCAGCGGGATCTCCGTCGGCTTCGGGCGCGGCATCCCCTCGATGATCAACCCGTCGATCTCCTCCTCGCCGCTCAGCGGCAGGTTGGAGACCGTACCGGCCTCGCTCACTCCGGGCAGGGCGCGCAGGCGCTCCAGCGCCTGGCTCAGGAAGGCCCATCGCTTGGCGGAGTCCGGATATTTCACCGGCGAGAGCGGGATCTGGAGCGTCAGAACCCCTTCGGGACGGAACCCGGGGTCGATGCGCGCCACCCGGGCGAAGCTGCGGATGAGGAGCCCGGCGCAGACCACCAGCACGACAGCCAGCGCGGTCTCCACGATCACCAGGATGCCGCGGGTGCGGTTGCCGCGGGAGGTGGCTGCGCCGGCCCGCGTGCCGTCGCGCAGCGATTCGGCGAGGTCCGGCCGGGTCATCTGGAAGGCCGGCGCCAACCCCGCCAGCAGGCCCGTCAACAGAGTCACCCCCAGGGTGAACAGCAGGACGCGCGGATCGAGCGTGAGATGGCGGGAGACCGGCACGTCGTCCGGAATCCAGAGGGTGAACGCCCGCAGCCCCCAGAGCGCCAGGAGGAGCCCGGACGTACCGCCGGTCACGGCGAGCAGGGCGCTCTCGGTGAGGAGTTGGCGCACCATCCGTCCCCGGCCGGCGCCGAGCGCCGTGCGGACGGCAATCTCCTTCTGCCGCGCCGCCGCCTGGGCGAGCAGGAGGCTGGTGACGTTCACGCAGGCGATCAGCAGCACCAGCCCCACGGCGGCGAGCAGGATGAGCAGGGCGGGCCGGATGTCCCCCACCAGCTCGCGGCGCAGCGGCGCAATCCGGTTGTGCCAGCCGGCATCGGAGTCGGGAAAGGCCTTCTCCACCCGCCGGGAGATCTCGGTCATCTCGGCCTGGGCCTGTGAGATGTCCACGCCGGGTTTCAGCAGTCCGACTGCCAGATAGCCGCGGTTCCCCCGGTTGTGCCGCCGCTCGGGAGAGAAGGCCATCGGCACCCAGACGTCCGGCTGGGCGGCAAAGCCGAAACCATGCGGCATCTCACCGCCGCGCGGGAAAGCGAAGCCGGCGGGCATCACCCCCACCACCGTCAGGGGCGCGCCGTCGACGTGGAGCACGCGGCCGAGCACCTTGCGATCGCCGCCGAAGCGGCGTTGCCAGAAGTCATGGGAGAGCAGGATGGTGGTCCGTTTACCACCATCGTCATCGTCCGGCAGCAGGGTGCGACCGAGCAGGGCCGGCCTACCGAGCGCCTGGAAGAGCTCGCCGGTGACCCGCACCGCCGCGATCTGCTCCGGATCGCCGTCCCCCGTGAGGCTCAGCCGGTCGGAGGCGACGATCGCCATCTTTTCGAACGACTTCGCCGTCTTCCAATCATAGAAGGTGGCCGGCGATACCGGCAGCTTGTCGGGGAGGCCGACCTGCCGGGCCAGCTCCGGGTTCGAGGCCCAGATCATGGTCAGCCGCTCGGGATCGCGGAACGGCAGCGGCGCCAACAGCACCGAATCGACGACGCTGAAGATCGCCGTGTTGGCGCCGATCCCCAGCGCCAGCGTGAGGATGGCGATGACCGTGAACGCCGGCCGCTTGAGCAGGGTGCGGCCGGCGAAGCGAAGGTCCTGCAGCAGAGTTTCCATGCGGGTGCGCCCTTTCTCCATAGAGCCTACGGAGCAGGGCGGCAAGGTGTTTCACCCGCAGAGGATCTCTCCAACGCAATGACGGTTCCATGTTTCAATCACTTTTCCTGCGGTCAGGGGTTTTCCGGGTTGGCTTCATCCCCTTCCTCATGCAAAGATCGCCGGCCATGCCCTCCATGGCTCACGAGATCCTGGTGCAACTGGCGGTGGACCCCCAAAAGCGCCTCAGTTGGCCCGCCTACGTGACGGTGTCGCGGGCTGTCCATGGCTGCCCGGCGGCTCTCCTCGTCATCGCCCCGGATCCGGTCGTCGCGGGATGGTGCGCGGAGCCGATCGAGACCGGGGTTTCCGGCTTCGTCCTGCGTCCTCCCGTGCTGCGCCGCACGGCCGTTCCGGTCGTCACGGACCTGGAGGAAGCCGCCCGCCGCCCGGAGTTGGGAGTGCTTTCCGCGATCGCGCATGGCGAGACCGAGCAGGGAGCGACGATCGCCGCCGCGGTGCTGCCTGCCATCCGGGGGCTCGAGGACGACAGGATCAGGCTCTACTACGACCTCGTGTACAATTCCTTGAACAAGGCGGCGCCGCGCCCTGGAGGCGATGATGAAGGGTTACGAATACCAGAGCGATTTCGCGAAGAAATACGTCGCGCAGGGGCGTGCCGAGGGACGCACTGAAGGACGCGCCGAGGGGCATGCCGAGGGAAGCACCGAGGGGCGCACCGAAGGTCGCACTGAGGAGGCGGCGCGCGCCGTGTTGATGGTCCTGCGTGCTCGCGGTCTCGCGGTGCCCGACGCCGACCGCGAGCGCATTCTCTCGCAGAAGGACCCGGAACGGCTGGAACGCTGGCTGGAGAAGGCCGCCGTCGCCGCCTCCGTCGCTGCAGTCCTCGACGAGCTGAACTAGATTTCCCCTCCGTCCTTCTACTCCCCCCGCAACGCTTCCAGCGGATCGACCTCCAGCGCCCGCCTCGCCGGCATGTAGCTCGCCAGGGCGGCGATGGCGGCGAGGACGGCGGCGATGAGGGTGAAGCTCACGGGGTCGTTGGGGCTGATGCCGTAGAGGGTCCCCGCCACCGCCCGCGAGGCTCCGAAGGCCAGGGGGAGGCCGAAGAGGATGCCGAAGAGGGCGAGGAGCATGCCCTGGCGCAGAACCAGGCCCACCACCTGCCCCTCCCGCGCTCCCAGCGCCACCCGCACCCCGATCTCCCGCACCCGCTGGCTCACCGAGTAGGAGAGCACGCCGTAGACCCCGATCGCGGCGAGGAAGAGCGCGATGCCGCCGAAGACCGTGAACATGCCGCCCAGGAAGCGGTACTCCCAGATGCCTTGCTGCCGGGCCTCCTCCAGGGTGTAGAGGTCGAAGACCGGCAGGTTGGGATCGGAGGCGCGGATCTGCCGCCGCGCTCCGGCCACGATCTCCAGCGGATTGCCGCGGGTGCGGATGGTCAGCCCCGTGTTGCGCGCCGCTTCATAGGGGTAAGGCAGAAAAGCTGCCGGCTCCAGGTCGCTGTCGATGTCGGAGCTCTTGAAGTCCGGGATGACGCCGATCACCGAGATCCATTCCACAGTCTTCTCGTCGATCAGCTGGAAGCGCCGGCCCAGGGGGTCCTGGCCCGGCCAGAGCTTGCCGGCGAGCTTCTGGTTGATCAGCGCGACGTGAGAGCGCGAGGTCCCCTCCGCGTCGGTGAAGCCGCGGCCGGCGAGCGGCTTGAGGCCGACCGCCTGGAGGAAGTGCGGGCTCACCCCCGTCCAGAAGATGGCGGGCTCCTCGCCGCGCGGGAAGCTCTTCCCCTCGACGACGACGCGGCCGCCGCTGCCGCCGCCGCTCAGCGGGATGTTGTTCGACGCCGACGCGGCCTCCACCCCGGGGAGGGTCTCCAGGCGCCGCACCACGTCCTCCACCCGGCGGCTCATGTCCTCGTCCTTCTCGTAGCGCCCGGCCGGGAGATAGATCCGCATGGTCATCACCTTCGAGGTGCGCAGTCCTCCGGAGTCGTCCTGGATCTTGAGGAAGCTGCGCACGAACAGCGCGGCGCTGACCAGCAGGGCGAGCGAGATCGCCACCTGGGCCACCACCAGCCCGCTCCGCAGCCGGTTGCGCCGCAGGCTCCCGCCCGCGCCCCGCCCGCCCTCCTTCAGGGTCTCCTGCAGGTCGGTCTTCACCGCCTGGAGGGCGGGGGCCAGCCCGAAGAGGAGGCCGGTGGTGAGGGCGATGACCACGGTGTAGAGGAGCACCGTGGAGTCGATGGTGAACTTCATCCAGTACGCCGGCGGGTTGTCCGCCGGGATGGAGATCTCGATCCAGCGGATCCCCCAGTAGGCGAAGACGATGCCGAGGATACCGCCCAGCAGGCCGATCACCACGCTCTCGGTGAGGAACTGGCGAACGAGGCGCAGGCGCCCGGCGCCGAAGGCCGCGCGCACCGCCACTTCCCGCTGCCGTACCGTGGCCCGCGCGAGCAGGAGGTTGGCCACGTTCGAGCAGGCGATCAGCAGGACGGAGATCACCGCGCCCAGCATGGTGAGGACGATCCGGCGCAGGGTCGGGCCGGCGAACTCGTCGCGCAGCAGTTGGACGTCGCCGCTCCAGCCCGTGTGGGTGTCCGGCGACTGGGCCGCGATGCGCCCCACGAGCGCCTTCATCTCCGCCCGCGCCGGGTCGACGCCCACCCCGGGCTTCAGCCGGGCGAGGACGGCGAGGTTGCGCTCCGAGCGCTTGGCGTCGTGGACGAAAGGCTCGAGCGGCGTCCAGGCGAGCTGGTTTTCAGGGAACTTGAAGCCCGGCGGCATCACGCCGGCGATGGTGTGGGCCGACGCGTTGACCAGGATGGTCCTGCCCACGACGTTCGGGTCGCCATTGAAGCGGCGCAGCCAGAGCTCGTGGCTCAGCAGCACGGCACCGGGCCCGCCGATGCGGTCCTCGTCCGGCCGGAAGGGGCGGCCGAGGGCGGGCTTGACGCCCAGGAACGGGAACAGATTCCACGAGATCGACGCCCCCTGCACCCGCTCGGGCTCCCCTTCGCCGGAGAAGGTGAGGCTCCGGTTGGTGTAGGCCGCCATGGCCGAGAACGAGGTCGCCTGCTCGCGCAGGTCCCGGAAGTCGAGATTGGAGAGGCCCGCGCGGTCGATCTTGTACGTCTTCTGGGTCTCGTGCAGGCCCACGATGTGGTCGGGGTCCGCGTAGGGGAACGGGCGCAGCAGGATGGCGTTGACGACGCTGAAGATCGCCGTGTTGGCGCCGATGCCGATGGCGATGCAGAGCACCGCGATGGTGGCGAAGCCCGGGCTCTTGAACAGCATCCGGACGGAGAAGCGGATGTCCTGCAGCAGGGTTTCCACGGCGGTCGTCCCCTTTGGGAAGTGGTGCCGTAGGTCCCTACGTGCAGGAGGCGAGGGATGTTTCACCGGGACGGCCACCCCAGGACTCTGTCAGGGGAATTTCCGGTAAATCTCCTTCCGATTGAGCACGCGCTCGAAGACCACGGTGTCTCCCTCGATCCGTATCCCTACCCTGTAGTCCCCGAAGCGCGCCTTGTAATAGTCCGAGTATCCCTGCAACTTTTCGACTCTTCCCGTTTCCTGGACCGATTCGGCCTGCGGCATTTCTTCAAAGACGAAGCGCTCGATCTGCAGCCTCGGCTTTGTAGGAATCGCCGCGAGATCTTTCAGGAACACCTTCTTGAAAAGGACTTTCACTCGGACTTGTCCAGGCCCGCGTAATATCTCCTGGCCGCATCCAGATCCAGGGTTTCCTGATCGCGGTCTTCCGTCATCAACTCGAAGAGCCCGCGGTCTTCCAGGAGATGCTCGATCTCCTCGAAGGTGTCCAGATCGATCTGGACGGCCACGCGACGGTTCTCCTCATCGACCACGTACCTTTTTCTGATCTCTTTCACGAGATGATCTCCTTGCTTGAATCTTAACTCACCCCAGCTTCCGCAACCCTGCATCCCCCGGGAACCGTGCCTGGGCGTAGCTCAGCAGCTTCGCGGCCGAGCCGGGGTCGTTCAGGATGCGCAGGGTCTTCACCGCCTCGACGTAGGCGGTGGGGGACGGGTTCTTCTCCACCATCGTGCGCAGAGTGGGAGCGACGCCGGCAGAACGGCCGGAGAGGGCGTACAGGATCGCCAGGTTGGAGTAGGCGCGGATGCTGTCCGGAAACAGCTCGATCTCCTTCTTGAAGGAGGTCTCCGCGCCCTGGACGTCCCCCTGGTCGGCGAGGACCTTGCCGTGGATCAGGGCGAGGCCGCGGATCAGCTCCGGATCCTTGGCCTCACGCTGGTTGTAGATCTCCGCCGCCTTGCGGGTGAGCTCGAGGGCTCCCGCGTCGTCCTTGCGGGCGTGCAGCACCTCGGCCAGGGTGACCATGGGCCCCAGGCGCGTGCTCTTCTCGTCCATCGCCGCGCGGGCCTCCTTCTCCGCCCGGTCGAGGTCGTTGCGCTGGAGGGCGATCTGGGCCAGCAGGCCGTGGGCGAAGGAGGGGTGGGTGGCGATCGCCATCCTGGCGTGCGCCTCCGCGTCGTCGAGCCTCCCGAGATCGAAGTAGAGCGAGGCCGCAGCGACCGCGATCTGCGCTGAGCCGTTTGAAATCCTGAGCCCCTGGCCATAGGCGGCGAGCGCCTCCTCGCTCTGCCCCGAGCGCTGGAGGGCGCGGCCCAGGTACTCCCAGGCATCCACCATCCTGGGATTCTCGGCGATCACCTTGCGGAAGGCGGCGGCGGCCTGCGGGAAGGACTTGGCGGCCATCAGCCGGAACCCCTCGCGCAGAGCGCCGAGCGAGCCGATCTTGCTCTTGGGGTCCGGCAGCGGCCCCGCGGAAACCTCGCCGCCGGAGCCGATGTAGCCGAGGGCCATCATCGCCTGCCGCGACTCCTCGTCCACCGCGGCGGGCGGCGCGAGGCGGCGGTCGTAGGCCTCGAGATCCTTGCGCATGGCGGCGTAGAGCCGCCGCTCGTCGCGCAGGACGTTGGTCTTCTCGCCCGGATCTTTGGCGCGATCGTAGAGCTCCGGATCGGGCCCGTCGATGTAATGATCTTTCTCATCGATCAGCGAGAACAGCTCGTTCCAGCCGAAATGGAGGCGCGGATAAAAGGTTTCCGCATAGATCCGGCGCGGCGGCACGTTGGCGGCGAGCAGGGAGACGCCGGGCATGGCCTTGGGAACGTCCAGCCCCAGCAGGCCGAGCACGGTGGGAGCGACGTCGAGCAACTCCACGGGGCGCACGGTGGTCCCCCCGGCGTTCTGGGACTTCGGCAGCTTGACGATCAGGGGCACGTGGATCGCCTCGTTGTAGAGCAGCACACCGTGCTCCTCCTCGCCATGATCGTTCAACCCTTCGCCATGATCCGAGAGGAGGACCACCAGGGCCCGGTCGTAGACGCCGAGCGCTTTGAGCTCTGCGATCAGCTCGCCCACGATGTGATCGGCGGCGGCGATCTCGCCGTCGTACTTGAGGGGATAGCGCGAGGCGTAGGGCTCGGGCGGCGCGTAGGGGGTGTGCGGCTCGTAGATGTGGAAGAAGTAGAAGAACGGCTTGTCCTTGACCGAGCGGAGCCAGTCCTGGGAGAGCTTGAGCGTCTCGCCGCCCGGCCGCTGGAGGCCGCCGAGGCCGGTGTTGCTGCGGAACTCGATGCCGTCCTCGTAGAAATCGAAGCCGGTGGAGAGCCCCGTCTTCCCCTGCAGCACGTAGGCCGAGACGGCGCCGCCGGTGGCATATCCAGCCTTCTTCAGGATCTCCGGCAGGAACGGCAACTCGCCCCGCTCGACCTTGCCCGCGTCGAGCTTGTAGCCCACGTTGTCGCGCACCCCGTGCACGGCCGGCAGCACGCCGGTCAGCAGCGTCGTGTGCGAAGGAAACGTGAGCGGTGTCGTCGAGTAGGCGTGCTCGTAGAGGACGCCGTCCCTGCGCAGGGCGTCGAGCGCGGGCGTCGCCACCCCCTTGTAGCCGTAGGCCGGGAGATGATCGGCGCGGAGAGTGTCGATGGAGATCAGGATGACGGGGGTGCCCTTGGGGATGTCCGGGGCGGTGGTGGTGTTGGGGTGGGTGCAGGCGGCCAACAGAATCGAGATCGCCAGGATCATCCACACGTAGGGCCGCAAAACCTGTCCTAAACCCCGCAGGGGTGACGTTTGAATAGCCCGGGGTGGCAACCCCGGGTGAGGCGCCAGAACCCGGCCCAAACCCCGCAGGGGTGGCCGATCGGTTTGGAATCGGCCACCCCTCCGGGGTTTGGAATTTTGGAGGTGCCGCCCCACCCGGGGTTGAAACCCCGGGCTATTCAAACGCCGCCCCTGCGGGTCGGAAAAACATGAATGCGTTTTGTGAAACTTCATGGCTTCCCCTGCCGCAGAAACGCCCGCGCCTTCTCGATGTCCGGCCCGTAGCGCGCGGGCGGTGCGCCGGCGGCGAAACGCTCCAGGGCCTTGCGGGCCTGGTCCGTGCGGCCCAGGCCGGCAGCCTCGGTGCCGAGGTTCCAGAGGGCGTCCCAGAGATCGGGCTGGAGGTCGACCGCCTTCTGCCAGGCGTCCAGCGCCCGGGCCTTGTCGCCGAGTTGGAAGAGGGCCACGCCGAGGTCATTCCAGGCGAGCGGCAGCCCGGGATTGAGCGCCAGGGCCTGGCGGGAGCGGTCGCGCGCCTGGGCCCAGTGATTGAGGCGGAGCTCGACCAGGCCGAGCTGCTCGAAGGCCTTGGGATTGTCCGGATCGTTCTCCAGCACCTTCTGGAGCACCGCGAAGGCCTCCTTCTGCCGGCCGGCCTCGGAGAGGGCGAGGGCGTAGGCGTTGAGCGACTGCGGATCGCCCAGCTTCTCCGCCAGCGGCTGGAGGACGCCCACCGCCTCGCCCGCCCGGCCCATTTCAGACAGGGTGAGGCCGAGCTGCCGCAGCAGCGCGTCGGAGACCGCCCCCTGTGCCTTCGCCTTGAGCATGACGTCGAGCGCCTCCGGATTCTGATTCGCCTGGAGGAGGGCTTGAGCCAGCAGCGAGTAGCCGAGCGACATCGTGGGCCGCTCGCGCACGACCTCGCGCGCCAGGCGGATCGAATCGTTCAATTTTCCCCGCATGTAGAAATCGATCACGTCGTGGACCTTCTGGTCCAGACCGATCAATCGCTTGGGATCGTCCTCGGGGCCGTAGCTCTCGCGCGTTGCCGCGGCGCCGGAGAGATAGCCGAGGCTGGCCAGTTGCGCCGCGGTCTCGGGGGTCACGTCCTGCCGCCGGGGCGGCCAGGCGGACTCCCGGGGCAGCGCGGCAAAGACGTTCTGCGCCACTTGGTGCTGGGCGTCGAAACGGTTGTCCTTCTCGCGCGGGTCCTTCGGCAGGTCGTAGACCTCGGGGAGCGGCAGGGCGATGAACTTGGTGCCGCCGCGCAGCAGGCCGCGCAGGGGGGCCCATCCCCGGTTGAGCGTGGCCGAGAGCGACTCGAAGTAGGAATCGCCGGCGTCCGGAGCCCCGAGGAGCGAGCGGCCGGGCCGGCGCGGTGGTCCCGCCGGCTCCGGCACGCCGGCGGCCTGGAGAACGGTCGGGAAGACGTCCACGTGCCGTGCCGAACGGGCGTCCTTCCCCGGCGGCACGCCCCGCCCCCAGATCACCAGCGGCACCTTGAGCGTGGCCTCGTAGGCGAAGAGGCCGTGGGTCTGCTCGCCGTGCTCGCCCAGGGCCTCGCCGTGGTCGGCGGTGACCACCACCAGCGCGGGCTTCTCCCGGCCGTCCAGGAAGGGGCCGAGGAGCGGCGCCAGGAAGGAGTCGGCGGCGGCGACCTCTCCCAGATAGGGATTGTCCTTGAACCGGGAGGCGAACGGCTCGGGCGGCTCATAGGCGGCGTGGGGGTCGTAGAGGTGGACCCAGAGGAAGCGGGGCTTTCCCGCATGGGCCCGCCACCAGGCGAGCGCCAGGCGCACCACCTCGTCCCCGCGGCGCTCGGGGAGGACGAACTCGGTCTCGTTCGATCCCTTGGGATAGCGGTCGTCGTAGACGTCGAAGCCGTGGTCGAGACCGAACTGGGAGTCGAGCGGAAAGGCGCCCACGAAGGCGCCGGTGGCGAAGCCCGCGCCGTGCAGCACGGTGGCGAGCGTCGGGATCTTCGTCGCGAGCTTGAACCCGGTGTTGTCGCGCACCCCGTGCTGGAACGGATAGAGGCCGGTGAGGATGTTGGTGTGCGAGGGGAGGGTCACCACGTTGTGGGCGTGGGCGTTGGTGAACACCCGCCCCTGGGCGGCCAGACGGTCGAGCACGGGGGTCTGCGCCCGTGGGTTGGCGGCGAATCCCGGGGCGTCCGCGCGCAGGGTGTCGATGGTGACCAGGACGACGTCCCGGGAAGGCCGGGGGGGGACCGGGGCCTTGCCGGCCGGCGGCGCCGCGGCGAGCAGGAGCCCCGCCAGAGCGGCGATCGCCGCGAAACTCCACGTCTGCATAGCGGGGGGATTGTAGCAGCCGGGAGTCGACCGCCCCCTCAGTGCCCCCGCAACCGTGCCACCACCGGCTCCAGCCGCTCCAGCAGGGCCGGCACGTCCTGCAGCTCCAGCCCCATGCCGGCCAGGAGGTTGGGACCGGTTTCGGATTGCGGCTCGAAGCGCTGCACCACGCGGGCCCGCACCAGGATCGGGTCGGGGAAGGGGCCCGGTGGGTAGAGCTCGACGCTGACCGTCTCCTGGAGGCGCGCGGGATAGCGGGTGGAGACGAAGAGGCCCCCTTGCAGGAGATCCCGGCGGTAGACCTCCAGGAACTCCTCGACGCCCAGGAAGCGCACCGTGTAGGACCCGCCCGTGGTCGCCACCGGCTCCGGCGGCGGCCGGCGCGGGAGCGGAGGGGGCGGCGGCAGCGGCGGCGGAACGAGCTTGGGAGGAGTGGCGAGGATGGGCTCACGGAGCGTCGGCGCGGGGGGCGGTGGAGACGGTCGACGCGACGGCCGCGCGGAGGGAGGAGGGGGAGCAGGGGCCGGCGGGGGCGGCGCAGGCATGGGCCGGGGCTCGGTAGGGATCTCTTCGGATCCGGAGAGGCCGGCCGGGATCAGCTCCCGCACCAGCTCCTCCACGGAGAGGAACCGCACCCCCATCCCCGACTGGTTGAGACGCGCCAGCTCCGGCGGCGTCTTCCGCGCGTGCGCGACCACCCCCTCGACCATGAATCCCCGGTCGCGGTCGACCACCTCGATGCGGATCCGCGCGCCGGCCGACACCGGGCTGTTGGTGGCGATGAACATCCCGGAGAGCGAGATGTTGGTGGTGTACCCCACATAGGCTGCCGGATCGCCGAGTCTCCAGAAATGGACCTGGACCCGGCGAGGCCGGCGGACGGCGCGGCGGCGGGATGACATGGACATTCATTCTACCCTGCCACTACGATTCCCCAGCAGATGGAGACGATCGCCCCCTCCCCCACCGCCTCGACCGTCGTGGCCGCCTGCGCCGCGGAGGGCGCGGTGCGGATCGAAAGCCGGCCGCGGCCCGTGCCCGGTCCCGGCGAGATGCTGCTGCGCCTGCGCTGTGCCGGTCTCTGTGGCACCGACCTCTTCAAGCTGCAGCACGGCACCGCCCCGGCCGGCGCGGTGCTGGGCCACGAGATCGTCGGCACGGTGGTGGCTCTGGGCGAGGGGGCGCGGGGGTTCGCGCCGGGCGACCGGGTGGCCGTCCCCCATCACGTGGCCTGTGGCGAGTGCGCCCTCTGCCGGCGCGGCAGCGAGCCGCTCTGCCCCACCTTCCGCGAGAACCTGCTGGTGCCCGGGGGGTTCTCCGAGTGGGTGCTGGTGCGCGAGCGCGCCGTGCGCCAGGCGGCTTTCGGGCTCCCCGCCCACGTATCGGACGAGGCCGCCGTCTTCCTGGAGCCGGCCGCCTGCGTGCTGCGCGGCATCCGCCAGGCCCGCCTGGCCGGGACGGCTCCCCCGCCCGGCCCCCCAGAGGTAGCAGCCATCCTGGGCGGCGGCAGCATGGGGCTCCTCCACCTGCTGGTGCTCCGGGCTCTCCACCCGGACCTCCGGATCGCCGTCTCCGATCCCCTGGAAGAACGGCTCGACGTCGCCCGCCGGCTGGGTGCGGATGCCGTGGCGAGTCCGGGGGACGCGACCCGGCGGGCCGTGGACGGCCTTTCCGAGGGGTTGGGCGCCGACGCCGTGTTCGACACGGTGGGGGGCGCGGGTCCGCTGGAAGCGGCGCTGGCGGTCTCCCGCCCGGGCGGGGCCGTGGTGCTCTTCGCCCACGCTCCCCTGGCGGAGCGCGCCGAGCTCGATCTCAATGCCTTCTTCAAGAGCGAGCGCCGGCTGCTCGGCACCTATTCGAGCGCGCTCGCCGAGCAGCGGGAGATCTTCCGCCTGCTCGCCCTGCGGCGGCTCGATCCTTCCCCTCTGGTGACCCACCGGCTGCCGCTCTCCCGGTTCCAGGAGGCGGTGGACCTCGCCCGCGAGCGGCGGGCGCTCAAGGTGCTGCTGGTGCCGGACGGCGAGGCAGGATGAGCCGGTCGCATCCCCTCGCCTCGTCCCGCGCCTCGCGGGCGCGCGTCGCGCGGCCGGTCACCCAGACCACCGCCTTCCTCATGGGGCCGGAGCGGCTGGAGCTGCGCGAGGTGCCGGTGCCGGAGCCGGGCGCGGGAGAGCTGCTGCTGCGGGTGGGCGCGGCCACCACCTGCGGCACCGATCTCAAGGTCTTCCAGCGCGGCGGCCATCCGCGCATGCTCAGGGCCCCCACGCCGTTCGGCCACGAGATGGCGGGCACCATCACCGCCGTGGGTGTGGAGGTCGAGCGCTGGCGGCCGGGCGACCGGGTGGTGGTGGCCAACTCCGCGCCGTGCGGCCTCTGCGAATGGTGCTCACGGGGGCGGGAGAACCTCTGCTCGAACCTGCAATACCTGAACGGCGCCTTCTCCGAGTACCTGCTGATCCCCCGCCGCTTCGCGGAGGTGAGCACCTATCCGCTGCCGGCGAGCCTGCCGTTCGAGATCGCCGCCCTGGCCGAGCCGCTCGCCTGCGTGCTGCACGGCCTGGAGATCTCGGCGATCGAGCGGGCCTCGGAGATCGTGGTCTACGGCGGCGGGCCGATCGGCCTGCTGTTCGTGGACGTGCTGGCCAGCTCCCCCGTCGACTTCCCGGCCGGCGGCGAGCACCACGTGGTGCTGGCCGACCCCAACCCCTGGCGGCTGGAGGTGGGGCGGGCGCTCGGCGCGGACGCCACGGTGCAGGTGAGCCGCGACGGCGGTGAGGCGGCCCGCCTCTGCCGCCGCTCGCGGACGGGGGACGGCTTCGACGTCGCCATCGAGGCGACCGGCTCCCCCGCCGCCTGGCAGGACGCCCTGGGCTCGGTGCGGCCGGGCGGCCTGGTGCAGCTCTTCGGCGGCTGCCCGCCGGGCACCACGGTCCCCCTGGACACCCACCGCCTCCACTACTCGGAGATCACGGTGAAGAGTGCCTACCACCACCGGCCGGCCACCTTCCAGCGCGCCCTCGACCTGCTGGCGGGCGGCAAGCTCCACCCGCAGGCCCTGCTCTCCGCCGAGCGCCCCCTCGCCGAGCTCGAAGCCGCGCTGCGCAGCATGCGGCGGCGGGAGGCGCTCAAGGTGGTGATCCGGCCCTGAGCCCTACTTCGCCGCCTTCTGCGGCGCCAGCACCAGCCGGCTGAGCCAGGCCTGCTGGGTCTCGGGATCGACGGCGACGATCCCCCAGACCAGCGAGCCATCCCCTTCGAGCGCCGTTTCGAGCGCGCCGCGCTCGGCGGCCGCGACCGCTTCCCGGCGATCGAACCGCAGGACCTTCCCCTTTCCCTCCGGGGAGGGCGGCGCGAAGAGCACGTTGTAGACGTCGAGCTTGCGGCTGGCGAGCTCCTCGGGCCATGTGGCCTCGAACCGCAGGCCGGGGCGTCCGGACACCGCCTGGCCGATCACCCGCCCGGCGAGGGTCTGCACGCTCAGCCGCACCGGGCTGTGGGCGCGCTGGGCCGTGGGCCCGCCGGCGAGGAGGTCGATCACCATCCGCCGCTTCTCGAAATCGTTCAGACCGCTGTAGGACTCCCGCGTGCGCACCGCCGCGGGCGCCCACACCCGCACCCCGGGACGCCGCACCACCACCTGCACGGCGGCGCTGTCGCGCTGGAGCAGGGGGGCCGCGGGACGGAAGGCCGCCTCGTAGTAGGCGGTGGTCGAGCCCGCGATGCGCTTTTCGAGATCCCGGGAGTCGCGACCCTCCAGATAGAGACCGCCCGTGGTCTGCGCCATGTGGCGGAGGACGGCGTCCGCGTCGGCCTCCGGGCTGCGGTCGGTGTTGACGAAGAGGGCGACCGCACCCGACTCGGCGAGGGCGGCGAGCGGCCCCCGGAAGCGGTCCACCAGCGGCGGCGCGCGCCGGGAGTCGACCTCGACGCTGTCGTCGCTGCCGACCTTGAACCCGCTGCTCCCCAGGAAGTAGAGATCGTTGTCCAGGCCCTGCGAGAAGAGCATCAGCAGCTTGGGCCCGTTGATGCGCCGCAGCTCGGCGGCGAAGTCGCCGAGGGAGCTGGCGAGATCCCGCGCCACGTTGTGGTACTCGTTGCGCACGGTCCCCTGAATCCCGTCATAGGCGGCGGCCATCTGGGAGCCCGGCGCGGAGCCGGAGAATTTGCCGTGCCCGGCGCGCTCGGAAGGAGGACCGTAATCGATCTTGGGATCGTCCTGGAGCTCCACGCGCCGGATCTCCGGCTGGAGGGCCTCGATGGCGGCGAGGAGCTCCTTCTTCCCCTCGGCGTCCGGCGGCACCGGGCCCAGCCTCTTCTCCAGACCTCCCCGGGTGCCGTGCGCCACCAGGAAGAGCCGGTCGCCGCCGGGCCAGCTCTTCACCAGATTGGCGGCCAGCCGCTTGTCGGTGTTGAAGCCGTTGGGCGTGGAGAACGTGAGGTCGAACAGGAAGAAGACGGTGCGGGAAGGGGTCGGCGTCAACGGCGACGCCTCGGCGCCGGCGCGGCCGGCCTGGATCACGTAGCGGTCGAGGGACTCGACCGTCACGGGAGCGCCTTCCGTGCGCAGCTCGATCTCGTCCGCGCGGAGATCGTAGACGGGGTTCCCCTCGGCGTCGACGGCATAGAAGGGGACGATCTTGACCTCGACGTTGACGGTCTCCGCGGAGGTGAGCCGGGGTGGCGGAGCCGGAGCCTCCCCCCGGGCGGCGGCAGCGAGGATCAGGACGCCTGCGAGGGCCAGTGCAGCGGGACCGGAAGCGCGACACGACATCGGCATGAATCCCTCCCTTCTCGGATTTGGCGTCTCTCTCCCTCAGCAAAGTTCATTCCCACCCCCTGGCAGGCCTGACGACATTCCATTCCGTTTCCCCAGGAGGGCGCCGGCGTCCTCCACGGCGGACATCCTGTCGCAATCTCGTCCCGGCCGGGGCTCGACCATCCCCCGCCTTCTATGGCATCATCCGGCCCATATCGATTTCATTCCGTTCGTGGAAGGTGAGAGCATGAGCAGGGTCTTCCGATGCCCGCGCGGCTGACCGTCTACTTCCCGTCCCGCCCGGCGCGGGTCTATCTGCTGCCGGACGGCCGCGAGAGCGTGATCGGCCGCGATCCGGACTGCGACGTGATGCTGGACGACGACCGGGTCTCCCGGCGCCACGCCACCCTCGGCTTCTCCCCCGCAGGGTGGTCGATCACCGACGCCGGCAGCAAGAACGGCACGTTCATCGGCGGCGCGCTGGTCGAGACCCGCCCCCTCCAGGAGCAGAAGTGGATCAGCTTCGGCGGTCTGATCGCCCGCTTCGAGACGCTGTCCGCTCCGGTCGAGAGGCTGGAGGAGACGCGGGCAGGGCGGCTGACCACGGCGCTCGATCTGCGGCGCGGCCTCGTCCCTGGAGTGGGTCTGATCGAGCTGCTGCCACGGGTGGTGGCCTCGATGCTCGAGATGACGAACGCCGAGCGTGGCTTTCTGCTGCTGGCCGGCGTCAAGGGGGATCTCGAGGTGGCGGCCCGCGCGGGCCTGACCTGGGAGGACTTCCGGGCGGAGGAGTTCGGCCGGAGCCTGGACGCGATCCGTCAGACCCTCACCACCGGCAGGCCGGTGGTGAGCACGGATGCCCGTTCGGACACCGATCCGGAGGAACGCGCCGGTGGCGTCCAGGCCCTCCTCTGCATGCCGGTGCATGCCCTCGACCGGTTGATCGGCATGCTGTACGCCGACAGCCGGAAGCCGGGAGCGGCCTTCACCGAGCTGGACCTGGAGATCCTGGAGGCTGTGGCCACGCAGGCGGGGCTCGCCATCGCCCT
>JADMIO010828333.1_pt1 | contig 17346 bp, 15 predicted proteins | sample 8958161 | NCBI WGS metagenome assembly JADMIO01 (sample SAMN16585339, study PRJNA669376) | soil metagenome | isolation source: Crop rotation soil | place: USA: Cullars Rotation, Alabama | collected 2011
CTTTCCCGAATAAGGTTTGTTCCTGCGCCCGTAGGCGGGTTAGGCTGCCACCCACCCGCCTATCTTCTGCGGATCCTCCCCCTCAGGATTCCGGCCCGGCATTAAGCCCGGTATGGCGCTGAAAGAACCCGGCACGTCGCCTTTGCGTCGGGGAATTTCAAGCGCGTCCTCACGCAAGGCCAACTCGGCTGATTCGTTAATAAAATAGTGACGCGTGTTGTCGATGATTTGCGTTCTTATTTCGCGTGTCCAAAGCAACAAATTTGCCAGAGCTTCCCCGACCTCGTCGTCACCCAGGCTGGCCACTTTGCGAATTTCCTTTTGCGTGCGTGAGCCTTTTCGAATTGCTTCCCGGACACGCTCTACGGGCGACAACTTACTCATTAAGCGCGAATAATTCGCCGGTGATGAGTTTTCTAACTGTGAATTCCAGGAACCTTCAGGAAGTGGAGTTGCGCAGCGTTTGCGAGCGGAACGGTACTCTTTAAGGGCTTTGCGGCTATCAGTTACTTTCTTGCGAATACAACTCTTGCAATAAAGATTGCGACCGTCTTTTCGCGCGCGACAAATTCCAAATTCAGCCAGCGACAAATTCTGGGCACAAATCGGGCAATACTTTTGGGGGGCTACAGCTTCTTGATTCATTTATCCAGACGCTCCAATCGAATTTCTTCGCCGGAAGACAACACGAGTCCTCTCCGGGACGGTGAGGGTCTTCCCGGTTTCAATGATTGGCGTTGAGTTGATTGTTGGCGATAGAGCCTACTGCATTAGGGTGTCGCCTTGGATTGCCGGAGCTTCTTCAATCTTTAGAAGGGGGCTCACAATTACCTGAAACGTACGCAAGTGGATCAGCGGGGGCCATTCAAAAATTTTATGAGAGCAGGTAATCCACTAACACTCTTGTCAGGTTTGACTTCAACTCATCACATCGGGCAATCATTCGCTTCCAGCGAGGGAGTCGCATTATAGTGATCGGAAAAAATTTTTCAAGTGCAAATTCGATCTGAACTGGTCCATAACGTAACTTTAATAAAAAATCTCTTTTGTGTTTGAGTCACTTCATTTTCGAGATGCAAACGTCTCTGCGGCGTGAGGATATAAGATCGCATAAAGCAGATTCTTAATCGCGATCGATCTTAATTTTGATCGATTTGCATTTTTGCGCATGCAAATTTTCGTTGAAAAGTGAATGGTTTGTTTGTCGACACAAATTGTTCGCCCTCTGTTTCACGCAATACGTTCCGCTCTGTCTGATTCGGCCTACCATGGGTAGATGAAAATGAAAATGAATCGTGGGCTGGTTTCCCGGTAAGAGTTTCCGCTGCGACGAATGATTGTGTGAAGGGTTTGTTTTAACGAGATTTGCGATCTGCCAACCGGTAAACAAATTTTAGTCCTGACCAGATATCGTTAACAGCGCAAATCTTTACATCAACCAAACCAGCCGCAAGTCCGATTTCCCTTACAGTGTTTTCCGAAAGGTCAGTAGCAACACCGGAAGATTTCTTCGGCCATACTATCCAGAGCGTCCCGTTTTGAAAGAGTTTGCGCGCGAGTTTGGCAAACCCGCTTTTCAACTCTTTTTGTGACTCAACAAAAAACAGAATGAGGTCGAGAGGCGCAGTAGCTTGTTGTGAGATTTTTACTTTTGCAGGTAGCTCGCCTAATTCTTTTTGAAATCCCTTCGGCGCATTGACCAACGCAGCGCGCGAACCTTCTTTAAACCCTAATTTTTTCGGCAACGGTGTGCCCGAATAACCTGCCATAAGTTCACACACCCCTGGGGGCAGGCGTCGATTCGCCCCCTGTTTTGTACTACTCAGGAACTTCCAACGTTGTTGGGCGAAGTTCACCGAATTTTACGCCACGCTTTTCGCGACCCAGAGCGGTGATGATGATCGCGCCTGTGAAAACCGTAACTGCTGTCGACGCCATTGCGATTGCATAACTCATTCGTTGCGCAAAGATTGCCTCAATGTATGCCACTGATCCCGCCAGCAGCACGCCGCACTGGTATGCAAACCCTGGCAGGAACCCGCGCACTGAATCGGGTGACAGTTCAGTTAAGTGTGCCGGAATCACTCCCCAGGCTCCCTGAACCATGAATTGCATCAGGAATCCTCCCAGTACAAGCAGACCGAGCGATGGTGAGAAAGCCCACAGAGGTACGACAAGAATCGCGCACGCGAGAGCGGCAATCATCGAACGCCGCCTGCCGAAGCGATCGGAGAGCAATCCAAAGACAACTCCTCCGGCGATTGCGCCAACCATAGACAACGCCGTAACTGCGGCCACGCGTTGCGGGCTAAATCCCCAGTGACGTTTGAGTAGCGTCGGATACATGTCTTGCGTCCCATGAGAGACGAAATTCATCATCATCATCAAAAGCACGAGATAAATGAATAACTTCCAGTGCGACGCGATGCCCCGCCCGAGTTGGCTCCAGCTCTCGTGGCGCGTTTTTTCCCAAACCTCTGATTCTTTGACCTGCAAACGCACATAGATTGCCAGCAACGCCGGTAGCCCACCGATAAAGAACATCGGCCGCCAACCCCAATGAGGAAAAACGAAAAAGTAACAGCCGGCCGCCAATAGATATCCGGCCGCGTATCCTTCCTGCAGCAGTCCGGAGAGCACCCCTCGCAAGCGCGGTGGCACTTTTTCCATCGCCAACGAAGCGCCCACGCCCCATTCACCACCCATGCCGATGCCAAACAGGGCACGCAACACCAGGAAGGTGGCGTAATTTGGCGCTAGCCCTGATAGCACCTCAACTATTGAAAAGAAAATGAGATCAATTATTAGCGGCAAACGGCGGCCATAGCGGTCAGCGAGCAAGCCAAAGATGAAGGCGCCGACTGGACGGAACGCGAGTGTGACCGCGATTGTGAGTGCAATGTCCTTGTCGGGTCGATGAAACTCTTCCGCAATGGCGGTTAACGAGAAGACTACGAGGAAAAAATCGAAAGCGTCGAGTGTCCACCCCAGGAAACCCGCTAATAAAGCCGCGCGATGTCCGTCGGATTTGGGTTGCAAGTCGCTCGAAGGGGGAAACTGGGCAGATTGTTGGCGTTCCAACTTGTAATTCGTCTCCGAATCACTGCAGATGATGGGTCGGCAAATACTAGTACGGTAGAATCAGTTACTCAAGGATTTGTTCAATGTTTGTCACAAAACGCGCTGAATTGGTTTCGCATGGGTCGATCCGCTCATCCAATCCACGTGGTCACAGCACAAATCCTTTTGTGTTTGCGTTTCGTAAGTATTTGAGTCAGAGGCTTAAATGATGTCGTCTAAGGTTAACAAACAAATCAAATCCAGTGAGATCACTGACAAATCAGTTTACCTAAATCGCCGGCTGTTCATGCAGGGAGCGGCGTTAGTTGCGACATCGGCCGCCACCGGCCTGCTCTACCGCAAGCTCAACCCAGTTTCCGCAGAAACACCGAAGGGTGAGTCGTTAGTTGTTTCCAACTCCACGTCCCCGGATCGCTTAAAGAACGGGTTTAAGACTACTGAGACGTTAACGTCACTCGCAGACATCACGAATTACAACAATTTCTACGAGTTTTCGACCAGTAAACAGGGCGTAGCTATTGAAGCGAAAAACTTCATTACCAACCCGTGGAATGTGTCAGTCGGTGGTTTAGTCAACAAACCAAAGACTTTCGGTCTCGAGGAACTGCTGCGCTTCCCGCTGGAGGACCGGGTTTATCGACTCCGATGCGTTGAAGGCTGGTCGATGGTGATCCCGTGGATTGGATTTCCCCTGGCGCAACTACTGCAACGCGTCGAGCCGATGTCACAGGCGAAGTATGTGGCGTTTGAAACACTTTTCGACCCGAAACGCATGCCGAATCAAGTGACCGGCGTACTTGATTGGCCTTACGTGGAGGGCTTGCGCCTGGACGAGGCGATGCATCCCCTCACCATTCTGGCGACAGGGCTTTACGGCGAAACTCTGCCGCCGCAGGACGGCGCTCCGATCCGGTTGGTAGTGCCCTGGAAGTATGGATTCAAAAGTATTAAGTCGATCGTGAAGATAACCTTGGTTGCGGATGAGCCGCCCACCACCTGGAATATACAAGCTCCCAACGAGTATGGATTCTATTCAAATGTTAATCCCAACGTTCCGCATCCGCGTTGGAGCCAGGCTGAGGAGAGGCGGATTGGTGAATCCGCGTTCACAGCTCGAGACACATTGATTTTCAACGGTTACGGAGATCAGGTCGCGCATTTGTATGAAGGGATGGACCTGAAGAAATATTTCTAGTTGGCAATTGGCAATTGCCAATTTTAGGGTTGGTTGATTGTTGTGAAGAACGTCAGTTTTTCAAAAGTTTTATTGTTTGTTAATGCTCTCGTGCCGTTGGGGCTTCTGTTGTGGGATGTTTTGCGTAAGCAGGCAGGCGCCAATCCAGCGGAATACATTACCCGCACGACCGGGATGCTCACGTTCGTCTTCCTGATGTTGACGCTCGCCGTTACGCCAATCAGAAAAACGTTCCGTTGGAACTCGCTCATCAAAGTTCGACGCACGCTGGGACTATTCGCGTTCTTTTACGGCCTGCTTCACCTGATGACTTACATTGGTTTTGATCGGTTTCTTAAGTTCGCAAGCGTTCCCGGCGACATTGTCTCGCGGCCTTTCATTACTTTTGGCATGCTCGCCTTCTTTTTGATGATACCGCTTGCCCTAACTTCAACTAACCAGATGGTTAAACGCCTGGGCGGAAAACGTTGGAACCTTTTGCACAAACTCGTTTACGTTTCCGGAGCCGCCGCAGCGTTGCATTTTTGGTTGTTTGTGAAGTCAGACAAGCGTCTACCACTAACCTTTGCCTTCCTGCTTTTCCTCCTGCTTGCGCATCGTTTGTTCGTAAAGTTTTATCCGCCTGTGCACACCGTCGCAAAACCGCAGACCCTCACCGGCGATTAAGGTTTCGTTTGCTAACCGCAAGAAACGCGAAGTAATGTCCGATCCGCAGAGATGAAGTTAGGACACTATACAAACGCTAAACCAAACTGACAGTTGACGGTGCGTTCGGCTAGAATCGACGAAATGAGTAATCCCCTGACTCGCTTCTCGAATCGTGTCGACAACTACGCCAAGTACCGTCCCACTTATCCAGGGGAAACAATTCAAGTTCTCGAGTCCGGTTGCGGGCTAAATAGTGCATCGGTAATTGCTGACGTGGGTTCCGGTACTGGCATTTCCGCAGAAATGTTCTTGAAGAATGGCAATAAGGTATTTGCCATTGAACCAAACGACCCGATGCGGGCCTCGGCGGAGTCGATGCTGAAAACTTATCCGCTTTTCCAAAGCGTGAAGGGTACTGCGGAAGACACGCAATTGCCTGATGATAGCGTCGACTTCGTAGTTGCTGCTCAAGCGTTTCACTGGTTTGATCGCAAGCTAACAAAACGGGAGTTTGCGCGAATCCTGAAGCCACGCGGGTGGGTCGTGCTAATCTGGAACGAACGGCGGTTGGATTCGACTCGCTTCTTAAGAGGATATGAAGACCTGCTGCTGCGTTACGGGGTCGATTATCAACAGGTCAGACACGAAAATGTTGAGTCAGAAATTGCGGAGTTCTTCGCTCCCAACGCGTTCGGTCTCGAGACATTAGAGAATGCCCAGCATTTAGACTTTCCTGCGCTCAAGGGTCGGTTTCTTTCTTCGTCGTACACTCCAGACATTTCGCATCCGAACTTCAACGCAATGTTGAAAGAACTCGAAGAATTGTTTAAGACGACACAAGAAAACGAGACTGTGGCTATTGAATACGAAACCAAGATTTTCTTTGGTCAACTTTCGCAATTGAGATGAACCTCCCCAAGTCAGCGCAGCATTTCGGCGGCATTCTTGAAGTCGCACTGCAGAAGGTTAGGTATGGGTTACGCGGCCGCTTTTCTCATGCGAACGAACAACAGATCCTTGCCAAATACATCGCCCAACTGCTGCCGCCGTCATGGCCCCGGACAGTCGTAGACATCGGAGCTGGAAACGGTGTGCGTTGGTCCAACAGCTACGCGTTAGTGCTGGCCGGCTGGCAAGCGCTGGGAATTGAGGCTGATCCTCAGAAATACGCGTTGCTGACCAATGTTTACCATAAATTTTCCAAAGCCCGGGCGGTGAACGCTCTGGTTGATCCGGACAACATCGGTTCGCTACTTCGCAATTTTGGGATTGAAAGAAACTTTGGCGTGCTTTCACTCGACATCGACGGCAACGACTTCTGGGTGCTCGACGCTATTCTGAACAACTTTCGTCCCGGACTGATCGTCAGTGAGATTAACGAAAATATTCCACCTCCACTTCGTTTTGTGGTGAAATTCGATCCCAGCTTTCAATTGCGTCATCATTTTTATGGCTACTCGATTGCAGCGCTGGAAGATCTTTGTCAGAAACACGAGTACGGGATTCTAGAAGTTGAGTACAACAATGCTTTCCTCGCTCCATTGGAGTTAGCAAAGGAACTTGTTCAAGACGCCGAAACTGCTTATCGCAAAGGTTATCTCGAGAGACCAGACCGCAATGAGCGTTTCGAAGCCAACCTCGACATGGATGCGTTGCATTCCATGACACCACAAGCAGGGGCTTTGTTCGTTGAGCAGTTTTACAAGTCTGAAGCCGGAAAATTTTACCTGGCGACAAACAAAGAGGAGTTTCTCCGCTCATTGTCTGCCGCTCACTCTGCTTAGCCCTTATGACTGAAAACCGACGTAACGACGAGCGAATCGCGACCAATTTCATTGCCAGGTGGGGCGGTTTGTCTGGCGACCATGAAGGACGCATCGAGGATCTGAGTCTGGGTGGTTGTTTTGTGAACACGCCGAGCAGGGCCGAGGTCGGCGAAATACTTGGTGTCGAAATGAAACTGCCGTCGGGCGAATGGTTAGCGTTGCGTGGCGAAGTATGCTCTTGCCAGCCTGGGATTGGTTTTGGTTTGCTTTTCAGCTTCCTCACTGACGAGGAAGAACAGACGCTGCGAGAACTAATCGGCTAGGCTTCACCCGGCAGGTTGGACCGCACGACGTTGAATAACCGCGCTTGCCCGTGCCAGATCGCCACGGGTGAAGTTTCCCTGCGGTCGGAACGCGGTGTCCGCCTGGATCAATCCCTTCGAAATTGCGACCGAAACATAGCCCCGCCATTCACTGGGAATGCTTGCCGCATCCGTGTAACTGAGAATCGTTCCGGCCTGGGATTCCGCCTCGGAACGTAGGCCTGCGGCTCGCACCAGGGCGACGGCAGCAGTCAGGCGACTGACATTGTCCAGCGGACGAAATGCGCCGCCATTGGCAACATCAGTAAACAGTCGTCCATTTGGTGACGCTTGCACACTTTCCACGAACAACATTGTGTTTGTGTCTCTAACGTCGGAGTAAGTGGAATGACCCGGCAGGTATTGCGGTACGCGGGCGCTGCGCACCATTGCCGCCGCTAATTCACTGCGTGAAACACCGAAGTCGGAAGCAAATCGTGAGCCCATAGGCCACAATGTGAAGGTCCGCAGTCCCTGATAGATATCGGCTTGCAGGCTCGTGCCGAGCGAGGCCAGATCGTTTAGTGTGGCGTAGGTCGCGCGCGTTACATCCAGTTCGGCATAAAACTTTTGCGGCGTCGTCAGGAGACCTGCTGCGCTTTGCACTCTCACTTTGTAAGTGCCCGGCGCTGGTGTTGTTAGCGTAACGCCTTCATGTTGTCCATTCAGGGCAATAGCGTTCCGGGTATTCGATTGACCACGCAAGGTTCCCGACTGATCGTAAACAGAAACTGACAAATCATTGGGACTCAACAAAGGACCCCACGATACCTGCACGGAAGCCGAAATGGTCCCTTCGGGAATTGCAACAGTGCTGTCGAGATAGCCGCCAGGTTGGACCACACCGGAAAACTGTACCGGCGGGTTGTTTGTTAGTGACACTTGATTGCGATCGACGGTACCACGCCAGGCGCCAATATGACGTTCCGGAAACGCGGCTTCCAGCACAGCAGCGTGCGTATTGAGCATCCCCGATCCTACTTCGTAGTTGAAATAGGGAGGCAGCGGTGTCGCGGTGCGCTGCAAAATATCTTTCACCTGCGCCGGAGTCAGGCTGGGGTTCGCCTCCAGCATGAGGGCGATCGTGCCCGCTACCTGTGGCGCTGAGAAGCTCGTCCCGTTTGCAGTGGTGTAATAGGGAAGTTCGGTGGCGCTCAGTCTTTGAGCATCCGCCCCGATTAAACCCTCAAGACCGGTCACGTTCGCAACGACCGAACCTCGCAGACTGACCACGCTTACTCCGGGTGCAACCAGGCTGGGATGGAACAAAGAATTCCCGAGGTCACCGCGGGAAGAGAAACTGGCGAGCCGGCCTTGTGTGTCGGTTGCGCCAACGCTCACCACCCATGGTGCGGCCGCGTATGGATTCAAGGTATGGGCGCCTGGGCCACTGTTGCCCGCAGAAAACACGACATTGATGCCGGCATCGGTCAACATCTTCGACGCGATATTCACCGGATCGTTCATATCAAAAACTGAATTCGTGGAAAAACTGCAATTGACGACGCGCACATTCAGGTTTCTGTTGGCCAACAGGTAGTCGAACCCTTCCAGGACGTAGAACAAACTTAAATCGCCCGCGCTAAGTCCCACCAGATTCGCGTTAGGCGCTACGCCACTGTACTTGCCACCGGACTGGTTTCCATTGCCTGCGATTACGCCGGCGACGAAAGTGCCGTGCCCATACAAATTGTCTGTGTTGGGTAGCGACCCGGTATTTAGTGGATAGTGAAAGCCAATGCTAACACTCTGCGTGTCAGCGAGTTTGATATTGGTTGAGACCCGCCCCGACAAATCTGAGTGGGTGCCATCGATACCGGTATCGATTACTGCGACTGTTACGTTCCTACCACTGACCGGCATTCCGTTGTTTGCTGTGGTTACCTCTAGATCGTGCCACGTTTGGGTAACCCCAGTTACGTTGCGAACTTCAGGCTCACTGGTGAACGAAAGAGTGCGATTGCCATAAATCGAACGCACCGCCGGAAGCCGTGAAATGTCGCGCAACTGGCGACGGGTCGCGGTTATGGTTACTACTGGCAGCACTTGATAGCGCGTTCCGCCTAACACACCAAGGTTTTGTAAATCAGTTAAGTCAGCATCGGTCGGTAACTGGTGGTAAACGATTGCACAGTTGACGTTGCTGTCGTCAGTGAGGCGATTAAGCAGTACGGCGAGTTCAGGATCGACGCTCTGAAGGCCGGTTGGTGGCGATGGCAGGGCGCTATGGACCAAACCATCAGCACCAGTCATAACAATTCCGTCGGCGCCAGTCATAACAATGCCATCGGCGCCGGTCATCACAATCCCGGTCACGCCTGCAAACTGAAGGTTGTTTGGAGTTACTGAATACACAACGCCGTCAGCACCGGTAGCGCGCACGCTGTCGGCTCCGGTCATTACGATGCCATCGGCTCCAGTCATTACGATGCCATCTGCACCTGTCATCACAATGCCGTCGGCCGCCTGACGTTGGGCACCATCCGCCCCGGTCATGACAATGCCATCCGCGCCGGTCATCACAATACCGTTAGGTAGCGTCACGGTAACTGCACTCGCCTGATATGTGGTGCCATCCGCTCCAGTCATGACAATCCCATCGGCACCGGTCATCACGATGCCATCAGCGCCGGTCATGACGATCCCGTCGGCACTGGTAGCATGAACGCTGTTGGGATACGTCATGCCATCAGCACCGGTCATCACAATCCCGTCAGCACCGGTCATCACAATGCCATCGGCACCGGTCATGACGATGCCGTCAGCACCGGTCATCACGATGCCATTAGCGTTTGCGTTCAAAAATCCATCCGCGCCAGTCATAACGATGCCATCGGCACCGGTCATGACAATACCGTCTGCACCAGTCATCACAATGCCATTCGCGTTGGAGATGTTCATGCCCGCAAACGCAGGAGACACAAACACAAACACCATCAGGAAAATGGCGAGCGTCCGCTGCGTTTTTTGAAGAATGGGATTTGAACGAATCCGCTTACTTAGCAAACTATCACCTCAGTCGGGCTTTTTGGCGCAGTAGCTAATAACGGTGAGATTATTGCCGAACGTTGGTTGCTGAAGAACACCACCAGTCGCCGCCTGTAAGTCAGGTGCGACGTCCACCCTGCAGCCTACCTCATTGAGGCCGAGCAACCCTTCTAACACTCTCAAACCATTGAACATTCTAGTTTTGTCGCCTCACTGATTTGTTGCGCAATTCTTGCTTTTCTTAGATGACTTGGGGCAAGAAGTGACGATTTCCGGCAGCTTATAACTGGCGGCTCAGCCGACCAATTGCTGATACAGCTGCTGTGTCTCGGCACTGGGGTGGACGCCTAACTCAGCAATCAACAATTTCTTGAGGTTTTCGTACTGATCCTTCACTGCTCCCCGGTTTCCCAGGGCGGCGTGACCTCGCATCAGCAGGCAGTGGATGTCTTCTCGAAACTGGTCTTCATGCAAAATCTGTTGCGCAAACTTCATCGCCCGGGGCCAGTCGTTGGCGGCTTGGGCCACCCCGGCAAGGGCCTCGAGCAGTCGCAAGTATTGCTCCCGGTAATAGGTTCGCTGTTCTTCCACCCAGGGGTCGTAACTGCCCTGCATGAATTCGCCGCGATACAGCTTCAAGGCGCTTTCGTATGCTGAAATGCACTCCGTGAAGTTGCGCGCCCGCCGTGCGTTTTCTCCTTCACTCAACAGGTAGTCGAATTGTTCAATGTCGATCTGGTAGGAAAACTCCGCATTTAGTTGGTAGTCGCCGTCCCGGTAAAGCAGGAAGTTTTGCTTCAGAGGTTGATTGCTATTCAGGGCTTTGCGTATGTGCGACACCGTTGGATGGAAATTCTTCTCGACCGCCTCGAAATCCGTCTCGCCCCAAAACGTGTCGATAATGTTGTCCTTGGAAGCGCGATGGTGTCGCCGCGAAATGATGTAGCAGAAAATATCGCGCGCGCGCCGTGTGGACCAGGCGTCGCTGGCGAGGGGGCGCGATGGGTCGCGAAGAATCTCGACCGGCCCCAGCATGTTGATCTTCAAATCGGTGACAACCTGTTTGGAGCGCTCAATTTCTTTATCCTGGACCAACGCGGGTTCTGCCGGAGCGCGCGGTGCTTGAGCACGTTCCCGCAGATCGACCGGCAGTAATTCCAAACTCTCTTCACTCGCGAACAGGCCTGGAGAACTATCAATTTGATACTTAAGCCAGTATTCGTAGTCGTATCTCACCGCCAGGTCGATTGCGCGCTTCAAACACTCGACCATCTCCGGCTCTCTTCCCAGATGAAGGTGACAAACCGCCAGCGCCATGCTTGCTTGCGCTTCGTAGTAATAGAGTCCGTTAGTGTGAAAGTAGCCAGCAGCGTCTTTCAGCGTGTCACGCGCAGTTTCGTATTCCCCTCGGGCTGACAGAACACGCCCTTTAGTTAATGAAGCGGTGAAAAAGCCTCGTTCGGACTTTTCTCGTTCCGCTAATCGGGCACCGAGCAGCCGGTCGATTTGCGTTAGCGCAGTTGCGAGGTCGCCATGCTGAAGATTTAACAACGCTCGCTCTTCGAGCAGTTCCGTGCGCTCAAGACTAATTCCGGCTTCGTCGTAGGCACGTGCGGCACGTTCGTAGTATTCAATGGCGCGGTCCAGCTCGCGACGTTCGCGGTAAAGATTGCCGTAGGCTTCGAAAGTTTCCGCCCGCAACCCAACCAGGTTGAACAATTGGCAGCGTTCAAGAGCACTGTCCAGATGTTGTTCCGTCGCGTTGAAGTCACCTCGATACAGGTAACAGCGGGCCATATTGAGATGCGCAACTGCTTCCTGCGGCATTGGTGTGCCCTGCCGGTCGTTCCGGAGCATTCGGCTTAACCAACGAAGCGCTTCGCCGAAGTCGCCCCGCATTCCGGCAGGCGTGCCAAGGTTGTGTGCAATCAAACGGATGTAGTGTTCGTCGTTTTGTTCCTCTGCCAGCTGCAGGGCAGCCCGAAACTCTCTTTCCGCCGTGGTCCATTCGCCAAGCGCCACGAAACAAAGACCTCGCGTGTTGCCGCACTTTACTCGCACTGCGGAATCCGCCGGGGTTAAGGCTATTGCCCGGTCGAGATAAGAAAAGGCAAGTTCACAGTCGCCCTCGCGACGGGCAACGGTAGCCAATGAATGCAGAGCGTTAGCCTCGCCCTCGCAGTCGTTCGCGTCATGCAACAAACTAATCGCACGCCGCAAGAGCGATCCCGCAAACTCGTAATCGCCGCGCAGTCGCGCGACTTCGGCCCGATGGGCCATGGCCCGCGGGAAAGTTTCAAATGAACCTGCGGGAATGGCATCGGCCAACGAGGCCAATGATGAAAGCGCTCCGGACGAAATCCACTCCGGTCCTTTTTCGGCAATTACCGAGGCCGCACCATTGAAATCTTCGGCTGCCAGCAGGTGGCGGACTCCCTGTTCCCACATCTCTTGTCCCAGGAAATACGAGGCGTAACGCTGATGTTCACTCGCGACGCCGCTGCGACCAATTTCGCTACGTAGCCGGCGACGCAAGAAGTTTTGAAAGAGTGGGTGAAGCCGGTATTCCTCGCCCCGCCGATCGCTGGCCACCGTTAGGAAAACGTTGCGGCGCACCAAACTCGGAAGCTCGCGCGCGCAGTTCGCACCGGGAAAAAGCGCAGCACAAGTATCTAGCTCAATCCGATCAAGCAGTGAAACTTGAAGCAATAATTGTTTGACTTCGTCGGATTCATCCGAAAACACTTCCTCGGCGAAGTAGTCAAAAATGTCGCGCTCGGACTGACGCAACACGTCCACGAGATCGGGAACTTGCTGGGTTTCGTTCGCAACAATGTTGCGATGGGCCACTTGCCGGACCAGTTGCAGCGCCGTGATCCAGCCGTGGGTCCGTTCGCGATACTCAGCTAACTGTTCCGCAGTCAACTCGAGATCAAACACTTTGCGAAAGAGTTCCTGGGTTTCGCTGTCTGTAAACAACAAGTCGGTACGGTCGATATTTGCGAGCGGCGACTGGGTCCGCAACCGCCCCAGGGCAACCGGCGGCACTTCGCGCGAAACGATAATCACGTGCAGCACGTCGGGAAGGTAGGAAAGCAGGCGATCCACGACGGCGTGCACCGCCGTGTCCGCTCCTAAATGATGATAGTCGTCTAAGACGAGAATCAATTGCTGTTCGACACTTTCCAGCACCTCGTTAAGAAAAACGTCGACTGCGCGCTCTGGATGTTGGGCCAACTCACCAGTTGCCTCTTGCAAGTAGGCGAATAGCGCTTCACCGAAGCCGGAGACTTGTTGCTGTATTCCGAATGCCAGATAACCCAAAAACACTGAAGGGTCAGCATCAGTGTGGTCGAGTTGATACCAAACAAACTGGCGCTTATGAGTGCGCAGGAAGTCAGCGACCAGCGTAGTTTTGCCGGAGCCAGCATTCGCCGTCACTAACGTTATCGGCGACGATAGATTTGCCAAAAGACGATCGGTGAGACGGGTTCGTGAGAGTAGCTCGGGCGTGGGGCGAGGCGGTAATAGTTTTGTACGGAGAAAGAAGCTAGGCCGTTGTGCCTTCAGTTTCTCTCCCGCCGGAAGTGTGGAACGCTTGTCTGTCCCGTCGCGGCGATTCGCGGGCGCCATAAGTTCCTGCCTCGAGGCGTTGGTCTGATTGCCGCGCAGATTATAACGACGAAACTCAATCCAGCCACCAGTCACGCCAGGCGTTGTCGGTTCCTGTTCATTGTTGGCCGCGATGGCTGACATGGTTGAGTGATCAGTTCGAATGCGAGCTCGACAATGGCTCGCTCAGTTTAGGTGGCGTAGCTTCCAATGCCTGTTTCAGCAGGAAAATTGCCGCCTCATCCACTGCGCCCGCGCGTCCGTGCGCATGGTCCAGGGCGATACAGGCCTGGTCAGGTTTCAGGCCATAACCTTCAAAGAGCGAAACCGCCTCAGCTCGTGTGAACGCCAGCGTTGACTCGTCAATCAGCACCAGCGACTGTTTGGAGCGCATGCGCCACAACGGTGGAGTGGGAAGACTTCGACTTGTGATCAGCAGGTGAACATTGGCCGGCAACAGCGGTAATAGTCGTCCAAAGAAAGGAACCAACCACTCTGCATCCGACACAAGATGCAAGTCTTCAATCACAATCAGCAGAGGTTTCGCGGCGTCGACCTCACCGAGCTCATAGACGAATGAATCTGCCAACCAGGTCATTTGCTCGAGATGCGTCACCCCAACGAGGGCAAGAAGAGACCGTTTGCCAAAACCCTTGATGTGCTCCTGAATTGCGCTGATCAAGTAGCTGAAGAAAACGACGGGATCTGCGTCAGGCGCATCGATCTTGTACCAGGCAACGGATCGGCCACAGCGCTCTGCAAACTCAGTGACGAGCGTGGTTTTTCCTGTCCCGGCCCGTCCGCTAATGATCGTTGACGTGCCCGTTGCCAGGCTTTTTGCAAGAAGACCGAGCAAACGCGGCCTCGTAAGGCGCGGTAAACGTCGCGGGGGCGCAATTTTGTCAGCGATAAGGTCCAAATTGGCCATGTGAGAATCGCTAGTGTCGTCAATTAAAAACATGAGCCTCGCAGAGTCCCTTCTGTTCGTCTGGCGTCAATTCCCTGGCTTTTGACGAATTAAGGTTTATTGCAAAGGCCTTGAGAAATTCTTGAGGTTTTAAACAACGATAGCCACGAGGCAGGAAATCGCTAGAAGCGGAGGGACAGGCAGCTCAAGCCACCGTCCATCTTTTGAAACTCTGACATGTCCAGCGTGATGGTCTGGTATCCAAACTCATGCAAGGATTTTTGTAAGTTCGGATGTCCGGTGGGGATGAGTATGTGTTGGTTAATGCGCAGGCAATTAGCGGCGTATGCTTCGAGCGGGTCGACGCGCAGGAGTTCGAAATCAGCCAGTGCTGCGTGAGCACACAGTGGTGCCGTCACGGCCAGCCGGTAGTTCCCGAGGTAAGCCAGTCCGCTCTTGAGGTGAAGCAACGACTCATGTTGTTGCCGGATTTCGACAAAGCTGAATGAGTAGTTCCAGGAACTGAGCAAGGTTGCCAACTGTTCGGCGCCCGAACGGTTGGTGCGCTCGGAAATACCAATGAAGAAGTGGCCGTCTGCTTCGCAAACGTCGCCGCCATCGAGTGTTCCTGGAGCTTGAATCGAATGAGTTTCGAAATGAAATGCAGCCAGCGCATTGATCATGCTGGCAACTTCGCCTGTTCGTGAGGGAGCGCCAGGGCGCGTCATTATCACTTTCGGTGGCTGGCCCTCAAGATTGTTTACCACTACGGCGGTGTCTTCTACAAAAGTAGAGTCGGGAAAGTTTTCGTCCGCGGGAAGTCGCAAGAGCTCAAGGCCACATTGTGCCAGGGCCGCGCAATATGACTCGTGTTGTTGCAGAGCGAGTTGATAATCGGGCGAGCCAAATTTGCTCGTAGTGAGTCCGTCAGCGAAATTTGCGCCAGGAGCACGAACAATAGCCTTGGTAAACATTTCGTCGGGATCCAGGACCAGAACAGATCACTTTGGTTTTTTGCGCGCTTTCACGTCAGTGGCAACAATGTTAATGATGAGCGCGAGGCCCGCGATTGCCGCGAACAGGAAAAAAATCATCGCAAAGCCCGGGTAACCCAAAATCTTGAACGAGGTCTCGACCCGCATCAGCATGGACGCGCCGACGATTAGTGCAGCAAGCACCAGACCGAGTGCCACACGGTTCGCAACTTTTTGCAGTCCTTCAACGAGAAGCTTTTCATCGATCGCATCGACGTCGACCTTGAACTTATTGTTGCCGATCGTGTCGAGGATTTTGTTGACGCGCCCGGGAAGTTTTTCGGCGAACTCTTTCAGTTCTACGACCCCACCCAGTAAATTTCCCGGCTGAATGGTCTGAATCAAGTTGCGTTGCAAAATTTCCATGGCGCGTTGTCGGATAACGGCGGTCGGTTCGAAATTCGGATCCAGCATGAAAACGACACGGTCCAGGTTCAACAGCGCCTTCGCCACCATGGTGAATTCCTGTGGCAGTCTGAACCAGCAATCCGCCGAAATCTTTGTGATTTCTAAAACCACTTGACCCGAATTGAGCTGCGTCAAACTGGCGTCAGCATGTTCCGCTACCAGCTGCGCGATACGATGCTTGAATTCGCTGCGGTTGAATAAGTCTTTGGACTCGCCCATGCGGATCGTGACATCAGCTGCGTCTTCACCGCGTCCTTCACTGATAGCCAGCAACAGTCGTAGCAGGTTATCGCGGAAGCCCGGCAACAATCGCGTTACCATTCCCAGGTCAATTAAGGCGATCTCATCCTCGTCCGTCAGAAAAACATTTCCCGGATGGGGATCAGCATGAACAAAACCATCCAGTAGTATCTGTTTTAGATAAGCACGGAAAAGTTCGCGTGCCAGGCCAGGGCCATCGATCTCCATTAGTCGCAACGGACTCAGCTCGGTGATCTTCTTCCCGTGGACATACTCCATCGTAAGCACGCGCGAGGTGCAAAAGTCTTCGATAGGCTCAGGAATGATGATCCGGTCAAACTCGCGCAAGTTCTCGTTAAATGAAATGAGATTGTTGGCTTCGAGGGTGAAATCCAACTCACGCAGCAGACTGGTTCGCAACGACTGAAGCATGTTGGCGAAGTCGTAGCGCTTGCCGAGTTCCGTGTGGCCATCGAGAAACTCCGCGACTTCCGTCAATGATTCCAGGTCGTCGACGATTTGTTCGCGAATATTTGGTCTTTGAACTTTCACCACTACCGCACGGCCATCACGCATGTAGGCGCGGTGTACCTGGCCTAACGAAGCCGCAGCAAGTGGCTGACGATCGAATTCACCAAATGCCTTTGAAATACGAACGCCAAGTTCGCTGGATACAATGCGATCAACTTCCTCATACGCAAACGGTTCGATTTCGTCCTGCAAGCGCTCTAACGCTTCGAGATAAGGAGTTGGCAAGAGATCGGCGCGGGTGGAGAGAAGCTGGCCCAGTTTGATGAATGTGGGCCCAAGCCTTTCGAGATCATCAGCTAATTCTTCTGCTTTGGGAGCAGCTTCGGCTTGCGAGTGTTCGTCGAGTTCCAGATCGTCGGCGAAGCCAGCCTGTTTCACCAGATCCGAACGTCCATACTTCATCAGCAAGACGGCGACGTCTTTGTAACGTTTCAGGCGTTCGGGTTTTAACGAGACCATTGAGCGGCCTTCCTTCAGCGGATTGTACTACCAATGCTGGGCCAGACTTTAAGGCACAACTGTGGCCACAGTTGTGAGGAAGCTGTTACGGAAGTTTTATTTAACAATCACGCGA
>JADMIO011736210.1_pt1 | contig 17344 bp, 13 predicted proteins | sample 8958161 | NCBI WGS metagenome assembly JADMIO01 (sample SAMN16585339, study PRJNA669376) | soil metagenome | isolation source: Crop rotation soil | place: USA: Cullars Rotation, Alabama | collected 2011
GAACTCGACCGCGAAGCCGTTGTACGGGCTGCGGTGCTGGCCGTTGATGAACCCCTCGACGACGAGCCGGGCCCGCACGTCCAGCCGCTTGATGCGGTCGAGCGTTTTGGGGTCGAGATAGACGGGTTTGGTGGCGTTATCGGTGGCCATAGGCGAGCGTTTTCCGGCGAGCGGCCAGCGTGAGCTGGCCGGTTCTTCTCTCAGGTTAGGGTTCTTGGTGGAGCACTGTCACCGGGAGGCTTACGCCTCCCGCTCGCCTAAGAGGCAAACGCCCTTGTCAGTTGCGGGGCTATGTCGTCCCCCTGCCGCCGTTCCGGCACTTCCAGCAGCAGCTTGTCGATGACCTTGTCCGAAGTCACGCCGCTGGACTCGGCATTGAAGTTCGTGATCACGCGGTGCCGGAGCACGGGGTGAGCGACCGACTTGATGTCGTCGGTGTTGACGAAGAAGCGGCCGTTGAGCATCGCCCGGGCCTTGCCGCCGAGCAGCAGATACTGCATACCGCGGGGACCGGCTCCCCAGCTCACGAGGTCTTTCACAAAGGCGGGGGCGTCCCCTTCGTGGACGCGAGTCGCTCGCACCAGGCGGAGAGCATAATGAATGACGTGCGGGGCGACCGGCACCCGCCGGACCATCTGCTGGAGCTGCAAAATCTCTTCCCCCGTGAGGACGCCACTGAGCTGCGCCGTCATCAGGGCGGTGGTGGTCTCGGCAATCTTGTACTCTTCGTCGTAGCTCGGATACTTCACGAAGACCTTGAACATGAACCGGTCCTGCTGCGCTTCCGGCAGCGGATAGGTTCCTTCCTGCTCGATCGGGTTCTGCGTGGCGAGCACGAAGAACGGGGCGGGCAGCGAATGCCGCTGGCCGCCGATCGTCACTTGGCGTTCCTGCATCGCTTCGAGCAGAGCGGCTTGCGTCTTCGGCGGGGTGCGGTTGATTTCGTCCGCCAAAATGATGTTGGCGAAGACCGGCCCGGTGAGGAACTTGAAGCCGCGCTCGCCGGTGGACTTGTTCTCTTGAATGACTTCCGTGCCGGTGATGTCGCTCGGCATCAGGTCGGGGGTGAACTGGATGCGGTTGAACTGCAAGTGCAGCGAGCGGGCCAGCGTGCTGACCATGAGGGTTTTGGCCAGACCAGGAACCCCTTCCAGCAGGCAGTGCCCCTGGGCAAAGATGGCGATCAGAAGCTGCTCGATCACCTCTTCCTGGCCCACGATGACCTTGGCGAGCTCGGAGCGAATGGCGGCAAATGCACCTCGGAGTTTTTCCAGCGATTTGAGATCGTCAGGGTTGGCTTTTTCCACGGCGTCTTGAGACATGAGCGGTCCTTGAAGATAAATGGATTTTGCGGGTATTCCCGGATTGTGACGAAACGAAGCCGTCCCTGGTTCTGTAACGAGCTGGTCGCACTGGAGTTACCGCGATTTCGCGGCCCATGACTTGTGGTCAGTCAATTCGCCTAAAGGCGGAACTCCAGACGATTTGCGCACTAGCCCAGGGTAGGTGCCCCAAACCCCCAGGCTGGTTCAAGCCCTGATGGCTGGGTAAGCGGGAGAGGCGGATTTCATTGTAGACGACCTGACGGAAGATGCCACCAGATAGAGCGGATCGGGCATTTTCCCCCGTAGGATGGGACTCCTGTCCCGTCCTCATCGGGTTGGGACGTGCCAGGACGGGACAGGAGTCCCATCCTACTTCTCCACCTCTCCCCGCCCTCCTCACTTCCTGCCCAACCAGAAAAGTCTTGTAGGGACGCTCGTCCGCTGCCGAATTAAAAGGAAGCGGGCTAATTCTCTCGCGCTAGCCCGCTGCTGAGATAGTAGTCCGCGCACGGAGTGTGCGGGCCATTAACCCAGCCTAGAATGGAGGGACTGCTAGCCTGGGGGGCCGGCAGCCGGTTCGTGAGCGAGAGGAGGAATCATGATTCGCACCTTCGCTTTGGCAGTACTCGCCCTGACCTGTATGTCTTCCACCCTCTCCGCCAAGGAGTGGGCCCAGAAGATGTTCAAGGTCACGAGGCATGACTTTGGCCACGTCGCCCACGGCTCCAAGACCGATTTCGCCTTCGAAATCACCAACTGTTACCAGGAAGACGTCCACATCGCCGACGTCTCCACGAGCTGCGGCTGCACCACGCCGACCATCACCAAGAACACGCTCAAGACCTGGGAGAAGGGGTCCGTCGTCGCCACCTTCAACACCCGCTCCTACTCGGGCCAGCGGAACGCCACGATCAAAGTCGTCATCGACAAGCCGTTCTACGCCGAGGTCCAGCTCACCGTCGCCGGCTACATCCATAACGACGTCGATTTCGAGCCCGGTTCGGTCGCCTTTGGGGACGTCGATCAAGGGACCAGTTCTCAAAAGGAAATCACGGTCACCTACTACGGCCGCAGCCCCTGGCAGATCAAAGACGTCCGAAGCGCCAACGATCACATGGAAGTCGAGCTCGGCGATCCGATGAAGCTCGCCGACCGGATCGTCTACAAGATGCTCGTCCGCCTGAAGGACAACGCCCCCGCGGGCTATCTGCACGATACCCTCACCCTGGTCACCGACGACCAGCGCCTGCCGAGTGTCCCTGTTTCCATCGAAGGGCGAGTGATCCCGCCCCTCACCGTCAGCCCGTCGTCTCTGTTCGTCGGCGTCCTCGAGCCGGGAGCGTCCGTCACCAAGCAGCTCGTCGTGCGGGCCAAAAAGCCGTTCAAAATCCTCTCGGTGAAGTGCCCCGACGAAGCCTTCCAGTTCAAGACCGGCAGCGAATCCAAAACGGTCCACCTCGTCCCGGTCACCTTCAAAGCCGGCGACAAACCAGGGGAGATCGAGCAGACGATCGAAATCGAGACCGACCTCGCCGTCGGTGGCAAAACCACCTGCCTGGCCCGCGGCACCATTCAAGGGGAACAGCCGGAAACGCCGGACGATGTGGCGGCTAAGGCCAAGCCGTAGGGGGCGGGCGAGTAGAGTCGCCTGGCTGGTGGGGTGGCGATAATTCAGAATGTCCCCATCTCCGGACCCCCTCCTTTTCAGGCATTCGGCCTGTTCCGGCCTCCTCTTCCGGACCTCACCTTTCCGGCCTGTCCCTTTTCTGGCCCCCGCACGTTTGGTTTCATTTAGCAGCTTTGATTGCCCGTAGGTACACTTCAGCTATCCCTAAAATGATCGTGAGCACGAGAACTATAGCTGACCAAGCCCCGTGTTTGTGCTCAACCAGCCGCCAGCAGACTGCACGGCAAATCAAGACCGCAACGTGAAGAAGCGCCATCGACGCAACCATTAGGGCTACAACCGCCGCAAGTCCGGTGATCGTGAGAAACTCCGACGCAATAGGCCAACTTGCAAGAGCCGCAATAAGAGCGTGGTCCTCGTCAAAGCTAAGATCTTCGTTAAGAAGTGCAGTAAGGAGTGCATAGTTTCCAACAAAAAAGAGCGCCACAAAACCACCGGTAATGGCAATTGCTTTTGCGGATCGCATGCCGAACATCTTAATCGTTAAGGTGCCGTCTTTCGCTGCATCGTTTTTACCTGCCATATCGGCAATCATCAATGATCCAAAGTCGTGCGCTTTTTTCATTGCGAAAATGGCAACGAGCGCTGCCAAGGGTGCTCCCAATGGCTGTCTTTGAACTAAAGGTCGAATAAGGGGATGAAGATAGTCACAATATCCAATGAACAGCATTCCGGTCACAAAAATGGCACCGGTGAGCAGCGTCTCGTAACTCGGCACATTTTGGCACCACCGCAGTGGGCCTTGGTAGTCTGCGAGCCAAAGCGTCAGCGACTCAGCTTTGTCGTGTACCCATTTCTGCTGATGTGGTCGCAGAATGAGATCGCTCCCCTTCAGAAAGCAGGCCAAGACTCCAATGAGAAATGCTGCGTCGAGAATTGCCACAGAACAACCATGAAAACAGGTTAGCGATTCAACGCGAAATGTAGAGCATTGTCGTAAAATCGTTCGCCCATAACAAGTGAGGCGGCGTGGCATCTGCCGCCGAACCGTCCTCATCGCCGGCGAGGGGAATGACGGACTGGCGAGCATCCAGCCGATTGCGATCCGCCGCGGATGCCACCATTCCACGATCCACTATCCCACGATCCAGCGGCGTTGTACGTAGCTACGGAACTGTAGGCGAGCGCTTGCTGACTCGCGATTCCCATGTTCAGCCCGTACATGATTCGCGCATTGTTTTCCTGCTGGCGCGCGTAGGCTTGGGACCTGTTGTAGGCGATTCTCTGTCGGCGGACAAAAGCAACTTCCTGGGCTCGGTCCATGCGCTCGAGCCTGGCCCAAGCCTTACGAGCCTTCTCCTTCTGGAGACGCTGGGCATAGGTGTTTTCCGGAAGGGTCCACCAGTCATTGAGGTCGGCTTCCTGGAACGCCGGTGAGGGAACAAGCGACGTTTCCTCATCGTCATCGGCTGCCAGGCAAGCGAGGAACAGTAACGTGAACATGGTTGTCTCCTTGACGAGAATGCGACTGGACGAGAGACGCAATGCAGGGGCCATACCGCAGACGATGCCTGGTTCGTCAAAGATGAGCGGGCCGCGGTTTTTATGTATGGACCATTCCAGTGGCGAAGCATGCCTGTGCTAAGAAGTGTCGTCGCGTTGACGGCAGTCCCAAAAGAATGCGACGCTGCCGGTAGTTCGTCACCGGCCAGCTTACGCTGGCCGCTCGCCTTGGGATGCTGGGCTCTTAGTCCCAGAGGCTCATCACATGGTCGGTGGCTTGCCGCTCGCGATGAGTCGCGGTGTCGATCGCGGCCGCCCCGACAAGTCCAGCGCTGGACGTGGACGTGGATGAGCTGGCCGCCCTCGCTGCCAGGCTCGAGGTGGGCCTGGTGTAGGCATCCGCTCGCGACATGTCCACCTGGTAGCCCAGGTCGGCCAGCGACGCGACGGTGATGCGACTGATGGGAAGAGAAATTCCTGGTCCGGCCCAGCCGGTCATCAGCTCATTGGAGAGGACGGACTCCCGCCAGTGCGAGTCGCGAGTGCCGGCTCCGCCGGTATTCTCGACGGGGACGCTTGTCCCGGTCACGCCGAAGATGGCGTTGTATTCGGCGACGGCTCGTGAGCCGGTGTAGCGCGGGTTGCTCGTTCCGCCCCCCGCCAAGAGGCCGCGGTCGTCCCATAGGGTGCCGATCCCCAGGATGTGGCCAATCTCGTGCTCGATGACCGAAAGGAGCGAGCCGTCCCGCTCCATGGAAGCGAGGTCGGCGGTGTCGAACTGCATGGTGCCGTGATAGGGGAAGAGGGTCCCCACGCGGAAGCGGTCTGGTCCTGCCTGGCCGAGGGTCCCGCCGACGCCGTCGATGGAAACAGCGCTGGCGTCGATGAGCAGGTCATCCACGGCGCGGCCGTTGTAGGTCGCATTGGGGAGGTCGCCGATGATGATCTGTTCCCAGCGGGCGGCTGCCCGATCGAAGATGGCCCGCTCGCTGGTGGTGAGCCCCTGAAAGTTGAGCTGGATGTCGAAGGCGCCCGTCGAGGTGGTGGGATTGGGACTGGGTGTGGGATTGGGCGTGGGTGTTGGGGTCACGACGGTAGCGACGCCGGGATCGATGCTCAGCGTGTAGCTCGGATTGTGAACTCCGCGGTAGCCGTAAGCCCGGACGTAGTAGGTACCGGCCACCCGATTTTGCAGGGAAATCGTCTCGGTCCCCGTCACTCCTTGCGACCTCGCGAGCAGCCGGCCGGCCGAGCTGTAGAGCTCGAGATCGAGGTCGCCGAGGGCGTGGGTGAAGGTCATCTTCACGAAGTCGCTGCTTCCGCCGGTCGAGTTCATGGTGAACTTGTACCAGTCGGTCGTGTCGTTCATCACCAGGCCGCTCACCGTCTTGAGCGCGGAGAGAGTGCCGAGATTGGCGGCAGTGCTGAAGGTGTCGTTGTTTTCGTAGGCGTCGTCCGTTGGCGCCGCCGCGGCAGCGAGCGCGGCCTTGGTTGTGCCGCTGGAAACGGCAGCGGCGGGCGGCGTGGCGGCCGGGGTGTGGGAGGTGAGAAGTGAGTCGGTGGAGGGCTGACAGACTCCGGTGAGCAGATGGCGTTGTTCGAGTGCTTCGAGGAAGAGGCGGCGGGGAGAATTCCTGTGCATAGTGTCCTGGGTCGCGATAGGGAAACGGGAAACAGCGGGTTACTTGCCACGAGTACCAACTGGCGGGGAATTAGGGAAGGATTTTGCCAGCCGGTGGCAACTGGGGCGAGATCAAAAAACCGGGAGTTCGCTCGCGGAGGCCGGATTTGATGGGTATTTAGGGAGATTGTTACCGCGCCGCGCCACTAGGCAAGTTAGAGAAAACAGAAATGTAATCTTCTGCCGTCAGCGCTCTAAGTCGTTTGTGGCGGTTGCGTTCGCGGCCAAGAAACGGCAATATTGAGACAACATCAGTACGAATCGAATCGATCCAGAAACCAGAAAGAGAAGCTGTGCCCACTTGCCTCATCACCCCGGAGAGCATGCTCCACGTTCAGGCCCCTTACGTCACCATTTTGCGGGAAGGGGGCTTTGACGTTCACTATCCGAAGAACCCGATTTTGGCCCGCGGACTCGTCACCGATGCCGAGACGATTGCCGAAATGCAAGGCATGGATTCAATCATCGCCGGAGGCGAATACTTCAATCCAGCCGTCATTGCCGCGCTGCCGCAGCTGCGGGTGATTGCCCGGGCGGGAGTGGGCTACGACCGGATCAACGTCCCGGCGGCGACGCAGCACAGAGTTGCCCTCACGATCACGCCGACGGCCAATCACGAAGCAGTAGCGGAGCACGTCTTCGCCCTCCTGCTCGCCTCGGCCAAGCACGTCGCCCGCGACGACAGGAACCTCCGGCAGGGGACCTGGTCCCGCCAGCTTACGCAGCCGGTGAGGGGGAGGACCCTGGGGCTCTTGGGGCTGGGGCGGATCGGGCGCAGCACGGCCCTCCGCGGTGTGGCGATGGGGATGAAGGTCATTGCCTGCGAGACGATGCCCAACGTGGAATTCGTGCGGGCCAACAAGATCGAGCTCGTCGACCTCGACACGCTCCTCGCCCGCAGCGATTTCCTGAGCCTGCATTGCCCGCTGAATGAGCAGACTCGCGGTCTCGTGAACGCGGCCTTTCTCGCCAAAATGAAGCCCGGCAGCACCCTTGTGAACACGGCTCGCGGCGGCCTCGTCGTGGAAAAGGATCTCATCCCCGCCCTCAAGTCGGGCCATCTCCGCTCCGCGGCCTTGGACGTCTTCGAAGTCGAGCCGACGCCGAATGACAACCCGCTATTCGCTCTGGACAACGTCGTCCTCACGCCCCACCTGGCGGGGACGGACCAGCAGTCGCTCGAAAACATGGGGATCGAATGCGCCGAGAGCATCGTCGCCCTGCATCAGGGCCGCTGGCCCGAGGGGTATGTCGTCAACAATGAGCTGCGCGAGACCTGGAAGTGGTAACTCGGGTCGCCATCGCCGCCGCAGTCTTCCTTGCGCTCTTCAGTTCGTCGCGGGGCGAAGACTTCGCCTATGACCTCGTTATCCGAGGCGGCCGCGTCGTCGATGGGACCGGCAATCCCTGGTTCCATGCCGACGTGGCGGTGAGCAAAGACCGCGTCGTGACCGTGGCGAAGAATCTTGCCGGCAAGGGTCAGCGCGAAATCGACGCACGGGGGCTGATCGTCGCCCCCGGCTTTATCGACATGCATTCCCACTCGGACTTCGTTCTCTTCGAGGACGGCCTGGCCCAGAGCAAGATTCGGCAGGGAGTGACGACGGAAGTCCTCGGCGAAGGACCTTCAGCCGGTCCCTACCAGGGAAAGCTCTCGCCTAAGTCAGTCCTCATTCGCGACCAGCCGGTGCAGTGGACGACGCTCGCCGGCTATTTCGATACGATCGAGCGGGGGGGCATCTCGACGAACATCGCCACGTATGTCGGCCTCGATAACGTCTGGCAATGCGTCATGGGAACCTCGCACGAGCGGCCCACCGCGGAGCAGATCGGCGAGATGAAAAAGCTCGTCGATGAGGCGATGAAAGACGGCGCCTGCGGCCTCTCCAGCCAGGTGATGATGCCGCCGGGCTCGCTCGCCACGACGGACGACCTGGTGGAGCTGGCCTCCGTCGCCGGGAAGCGCGGCGGCATCTATTCCACGCATGTCCGCAACGAAGGTCTGGGCGTCTTTGACAGCGTCAAAGAGGCGATTGCCGTCGGCGAGCGGGCGAAGCTGCCGGTGGATGTGATTCACCTCAAGATCGCCGACCAGAAATACTGGGGACGCATGAAAGAGGTCTGCGCCTTGATCCAGGCGGCTCGCGACCGCGGCGTCAACGTCCAGGCCAACGTCTATCCCTACACTCGCGGCAACAACGATCTGGTCAGCATCATTCCGCCGTGGGCTCACGAAGGGGGGAAGGGGAAGCTGCTGGAGCGGCTCAAAGACGCCGAGCTGCGGAAGCGGATGAAGAAGGAAATCCTGGCGGGCATCCCCGGTTGGTACAACCACTTCACGGCTGTCGGGGGGGACTGGGGGCGGATGCTGGTGAGCGGCAACAATTCGCATGCGGGGCTGACGATGGACCGCGTCATGAATCTGCGGACGCAAGGGAAAAAGGACGCCGACCTTTTGGACGAGCTCTTCGACGTGCTGATCGAGCAAGACGGCTCCGTCCCCACTGTTTTCGCCCATCACACCGAAGAAGACATGCAGTTCGCGATGCGCCAGCCGTGGTGCTCGATCGGCTCCGACGGTTCCGCCCTGGCCACCACTGGGCCGCTGAAGCGCGGCAATCCTCACCCGCGGAATTTCGGCACGTTCCCGCGAGTTCTCGGAGTCTACGTCCGCGAGCAGAAGCTACTGACGCTGGAAGACGCCATTCGAAAGATGACGTCGCTGAACGCGGCCAAGATCGGCCTTGTGGACCGGGGCACACTCCGCGTCGGTGCGTTTGCCGACATTGTGGTCTTCGACGAAGCTCGAATCATCGATCGCTCGACTTATACGGAGCCGTTCCAGTACTCCGAGGGGATCGAGTACGTGCTGGTGAACGGCCAGATCGTGCTCGAGAAGGGGAAGCACAGCGGCGCCAGGCCGGGCCGCGCTCTTCGTGGGGCAGGCTTCTAGCCTGCCCGGATATTCTTCACCTATCTTTGCCGGGCAGGCTAGAAGCCTACCCCACATTCGGCCCGCCGTTTGCTTTTACGAGAAGCCGCTGGCAATCGCCCCATTTCGCGGGCCAGCAGGCGCTCGCGGGTGGTCCGCCAGCAGCCAGTCTGTTCTTAACCTGGAGATTTCATCATGAAGCGGATCATTTCCCTCTGCGCCGCCTGTGCCCTCTTCGCTGCTCTGGCCGGTTGCGGCCAAACGGCAAAGGTGAAAGAGACTCACACCACCACGACACCCGGCGGCACGACCACGACCACCAATGAAACGACGGTCAAGAAGACGGGGGACAATCCGCCTCCGGCTCGGCCTTAGACGGCAGGTGGGAGTAGGGCAATCCGCTCCTATTTGTCGACCACTCTGCAGTTGGGAAGTGCCGTCTTGAGGCGCTGCACTCCCTCCGGCGTCACGCCGGTGCGGTTAACGAACAAGCTTTGGAGCGTAGTGAGCTTTTCCAATCGCTCCACGCTGGCATCGGTAATCCCCCCGCAGGCCTCGAAGCTCAGCAACTTGAGCTTGGACATCTTGTCCAAGTTCTTGGTGGCTTCGTCGCTGATCGGGAGCCCTGCCAGGATCAGCTTTTCCATTTCCACGAGATCCTTGAGGTGCACAATTCCTTCGTCCGTCACGGCGGTTGAAGTCATCCAGAAGTCTCGCAGTCGCTTGAGCTTGGCCAGCGATGCCATTCCCACATCGGTGATCTTGCCACTTTGGACTTGAAGCATTTCGAGATTGGGAAACTTTTCCACAATGGCAAAGTCGGCATCCGATTGCGGCTGGTTTTCGAACACGATTTGCTTCATCGTTTCGCTGGACTCAAACTTTCCCGGGAATCGCGGGAGCTTCGTCGCGCCGACCGCATAAAGGCGTTTGACGTCTTCGCTGTCCTCCATAAGGGAAGCCGCAGGTGCGGCGGGGGAAGTTCCTGTACCTGTGGCCGGCTGGGGCGCGGAGGGAGCTTTTGGAGGAGCACCAACCGCTGCTGGAGTTGGGGCTGGGGTTTTCGCCGCAGGGACGATCGGCTTGGCTGGCTGGCCGCATCCGAGGAGCAAGAAGAGTGTTGGCAAGCAGACCGCGAATTTGATGGAGCGAGTCATGAATCACCCGAGAAAAAATGCCTGGAACAAGTTGAGATGCCCCGATTCAGTATCCCCCGACAAAGTCATAGGCCGCGAACAGGAAGAGCACGGCCAGACCGATGCCGAGCGTCGAATCCGTCAGCGGAACCGTGCAGACCCAGTACCCAATGGCCGCCACAACGGGCGGCCCCAGGAAGCCCACCAGCAGCAGGGTCCGCAGGCTGAATCTCATCTCCGAGATTCTACCGCTCTCTGGCCCCCTGATGCCAGATTTTGAGGATCACGCTGTTGGAGTCCGTCCCGGGGAGCGGATATTCGGCGGCGACTCGCAGCTCCAGCTTTTTCATCAGCCCCAGCCGCTTGGCTTCGTTGTGCTCCGCCGTCCATTTCGGCCCCTTGATGAGGAGCAGCCGGCCGATGTAGGCCCAGTGGGGCTTGAACCAGGTCAGGATCTTGTCGAGCGGCCCGACGGCCCGGCTGACGAGGGCGTCGTAGCGCGTTTCCTTAAGCTGCTCTTCTGCCCGCGTGGAAAAGACGGTGACGTTTGGAAGCTTCAGATCGCGGGCGACCGTCTCGACGACCTTCGCCTTCTTCTGCACCGAATCGCTGAGGTGAATGGTCAAATCGGGTCGGAGAATCGCCAGCAAAAGGCCCGGCACCCCGCCCCCGCTCCCCACGTCCAGCACCTCCTCCTCCGGATGCAGCAGCCGGGCGAGCTGGATCGTATCGACCAGATCGCGGCTGACGAACTTCTCGTAGTCGGTGTGCCGCGTGAGGTTGATTTTATCGTTCCATTCCCAGAGGGCGCCGGCGTACTTTTCGACGAGGTTTTGCTGAGTCTGGGAAAGCTCGATTTTGTGCCGGGCGAGGGCGGCGGCCAGCGTGTCAGGAGCAGCGGTCTCTGCGGTCGGTGATGTCATGGAGTGCATCTTACCGCGACCGGCAGCTCGCTCGTAGGACGGGCCTTCAGGCTGATTCAGAGAGTTTGACTTCTCTCCCGGTGGCGGAGTTGTCTTCAACCTCAGTATCTCAGCGCGAGCAGCCCCGCGTTCAGCCGCGGCAGCGGCGATAGAACCTAGCCCATAGCGCAGCTATGGGAAGTCGGAACGCAAACGACCTCAAAGCCCCAGCCGGGCGCTGGCACCATGAAGTTGACGGCCACCCCAGCATCCTGGCGAGACCACCGGCAATCGCACTCCCACGCTTCTTTCGCCGCTACCGCGGCTCTGGCCCCGCGCGCCAATTCCTTCCCACAGCTGCGCTGTGGGCTTCGGCTCCGGTCGCCGCTACCGCGGCTGCAGGTGGCCCGTCACGACGGAAACTGATTATGAAGCTGCTTGGACATTCCACGACCAGCAGACCCCTTTCCCATGGGCCTCCTTCGCAGAACGGAAGAGGTAGAATGGTGCGATACCTATCAATTTCTGAACCTCAATGGCGTCTGCGGCCGGTCCAATGTCAGTCTCGTTCAATTTACGCTCGTGTGGAAAAATAGAATCTTTGAGTGCGTTGATTGACGCGGCAAGTAGCGTGCGTGAAGAGGGAGACAAACACAAACTGTGGTTCCGAGGCCATTCCAAGGACAACTACAAGCTCGAGCCCACAATTGCTCGAAGTCAAAAGTACGCAGATCGCGAGCAAGTTTTTACCCCGGACCTAGAAAAGGAGCTTTTAAACCGATTCAGACGGCGAGCTTTCCCCCACGACAGTAACGTCACAAGTGCTGGGTACGCCATTTTTTTGGCTCGGCACTATGGCCTGCCAACTCGACTCCTTGATTGGACGGCGAATCCTTTGTTTGCTTTGTACTTCACATGCATTGAGCACGACGATCACGATGGTGACGTATGGGCATTTCGCCAATGCGACGGCAACAGTGGCCTTGATGCATTTACCCTTACCGAAAAGATCAGCGAGAGTGACCTGTTTGCGATTACTGGCGATAAACCTGAAATCAGAATTGTATTTCCGGTGTTCAATTCACCTCGCCTTGTTGCGCAGGACGGGTGTTTTACGTGGCCTTCTGATCCATGGAAGCCCATCGAAGACTTGGCCCTTAAGCCGTTTATGAAGCACCGCTTGGATATCGAAAACCTATATCGGTGGCAGATTCCCCACGAATGCAAGCCACGCATTCTTCGGGAACTTGGTGGCCTTGGAATCAACCACCGAAGCGTTTATCCAGACTTGGAAGGCATTGCACGAAGTATTTGGGAGACTGAAGTGCTTTGGAACGGCAAACTGGCGAAGCGCGAGTCGGCGAGGCATGGAGCCAAGTAACTCTCCACCTTTCGAGATTTGAACGACGTGTCTGCGCAACCGAAGTCGTCCGGCGGCAAGGAATCGTAGATCGTGCCACAATTGGGTTGTGGCCTGCGACCGGCAGCGAGGCTGATGACTTGCGAGCATTATGCCCCCGCAGGTCACGCGGACCGAATACAACGGCTCCATTACCGTCGTCTGCATTCATTTCCGCACCCCCCGTTCGGGGACTTGACGGACACTTGGGATAAGTGTACAATTGAGTCTAATCGGGCCGGCGAGAAACTGGCAGGTTCTTTGACAAGTGAATAGGAAGTTGTGGGGAGGTGGGGTGGGGGTGCGCGCGGAGGCAGTAGTTTTCAGTGTTCAGTGTTCAGATGGGGAGGAGTGAATCGCCGAGGGGTGTATCAGCTTCGAGGTGGTTTGCGGGGCGTGTATCACCGGAACCTGTTCCAGGGCCGGGAGTTAAGGGCCTTGATACACCGCAGCGGAAGGGTCGAAAACCTGTATCAAAAACTACCCGGAGGAGGGGTAATGGCGACTTTCGGTGGAGGAGCGGGTTTGATTCAGGTAAGAAGGGTCTGCGAGGAGGATGAATCGCGCAAGTCTTGGACTTGAAAGGACTTAGGATGATACGTGAATCAAGAAGCGGACTTTCTGGCCTTGATTCACGGACTTACGTCAAGCGTGAATCGCGCAAAGTGTTTTTTAGTAGCGACTTATGGAATTCATCGGCGACGTAACTTTTTGGCGCGCGTTGGCCTGAATCGGTGAATCAAAACCCGCAGCGTGAGCGAGGAAGTGCCCTCCCTTGCTCACGCTGCGGGTTTCCAGAGGGACGGCTCTGGAGAGCCATCCTACGAAGAGGGTCAGGAGACCAGGCCCTGCACCACCTTGCCGTGCACGTCCGTCAGCCGGAAGTCGCGGCCTTGGAAGCGGTAGACGAGGCGGGTGTGGTCGATGCCGAGGCAGTGGAGGGCGGTGGCTTGGAAGTCGTGGACGTGGACGGGGTCTTTGACGATGTTGTAGCAGTAGTCGTCGGTTTCGCCGTAGGTGATGCCGGGCTTGATGCCGCCGCCGGCCATCCAGAGGGTGAAGCTGCGGCCGTGGTGGTCGCGGCCGTAGTCGGTTTTGGTGAGGGCTCCTTGGGAGTAGACGGTGCGGCCGAATTCGCCCCCCCAGATGACCAGCGTCTCGTCGAGCAGGCCGCGGTCCTTGAGATCCTTGATGAGGGCGGCGGAGGGGCGGTCCACGTCGCTGCACTGGCCGCGGATCTGGCTGGGGAGGCTGCTGTGCTGGTCCCAGCCGCGGTGCATGAGCTGGATGAAGCGGACGCCGCGCTCCGCCATCTTGCGGGCGAGCAGGCAGTTGCGGGCAAAGCCGCCGTCGATGCCGTCCTCCTTGATGCCGTAGAGCTCGAGGGTCTCCTTGGATTCGCCAGCCAGGTCGGTCAGCTCGGGGACGCTGGTTTGCATGCGGTAGGCCATTTCGTACTGGGCGATGCGGGTGGCGATTTCCGGGTCGCCGAACGATTGCTCCGCCAGGGCGTTGAGCTGGCCGACGCCGTCGAGCATCTCGCGGCGGGCCGGGCCGTCGATGCCGGGCGGGTTGGAGAGGTAGAGCACCGGGTTTTCGCCGGCCCGGAAGCGGACCCCCTGGTGCGTGGACGGCAGAAAGCCGGCCCCCCACAGACGGCTGAAGATCGGCTGGTCAGTTTTGTTGCCGGAACCCTGCGAGATCATGACGATGAACGAGGGGAGGTTGTCGTTCTCGCTCCCCAGGCCGTAATCGAGCCAGGCCCCAAAGCTCGGTCGCCCCGGCTGCTGGCTGCCGGTCTGCAGGAAGGTGATGGCGGGGTCGTGGTTGATGGCCTCGGTGTTGAGCGTCTTGACGATGGCGATCTCATCCGCCACCGAGCCGATGTGCGGCAGCAGCTCGCTGACCCACGCGCCGGATTTGCCGTGCTGGTCGAACTTAAAGATGGAGGCGGCGCAAGGAAACGACTTCTGTCCGGAAGTCATGCCGGTGATGCGCTGGCCCATGCGGACGGACGCGGGAAGCTCCGTGCCGTTGAGGTCCTTGAGCTTCGGCTTGTAGTCGAAGAGGTCGATGTGCGACGGGCCGCCGGACATGACGAGGTAGATGACTCGTTTCGCCTTGGGGGCGAAGTGGAGCTTGTCGAGAGCGCCGGGGCGGGCGTTGCCGCGGGGGATTTTTTTATCGGGAGCTGCAAACAGACTGGGATTGAGCAGCGACGCCAAAGCCGCCGTGCCGATGCCGGTGGCGGTGCGGCCGAAGAAGTGGCGGCGGGTGAGGAGCTGCTGGTGATGATGGAGGGGATTCATATGACTTCTCTTATCTTTGTATTCTGTTTCTTTGCGTCTTCGCGACTTTGTGCCTTTGCGTTCAACGCAAAGGCGCGGAGGCGCGAAGACGCAAAGGGTTCAAAGGGGTTGTTGTTCCTGGTGTTAGCCTTTGGTCAACGTTTCATCGAGGTTCATCAGCGCACTCGCCACGATGCTCCAGGCCGCCAGTTCCGTCCCATCGAGAGATTCGTCGCGGGACGATTCGCCAACGGAGAGGAGCTTGGTGGCGGCTGCAGGAGACGCTTTGAAGCGGGCGAGTTGCTTCTCATAGACACTGCGAAGGACCGCGAATTCGGCAGGGGATGGCGGGCGAGCCAGTGTGCTACGGAAGGCGAACTTCAGCCGCTCTTCTGTCGAAGCACCACCTTCCTTCATGATCCGCTCCGCAAACTTGCGGCTGGCTTCCACGTAGGTCGGGTCGTTCATGAGGACAAGGGCCTGCAGCGGTGTGTTCGTACGGGCACGACGGACGGTGCAGGTTTCGCGATCGGGGGCGTCGAAGGTCATCAGGCTGGGAGGGGGAGCGGTCCGCTTCCAATAGGTGTACATTGTCCGGCGATAGAGGTCCTCCCCGTGGCTCTGGCTATATTCCTGAGCTGTCCAATTCTTGCCATCGGACCGCGAAGCCAGCTCTTCCCAAATCCCCGCCGGCTGATAGGGGGAGACGCTGCTGCCGCCGATCTTGCGGTTGAGCAAGCCGCCGAGGAACAGAGCTTCGTCGCGGATGAACTCGGCCTGCAACCGATGCCGCGGCCCGCGGGCGAGGAAGCGGTTTTCAGGGTCCTTGGCTTTGAGATCGGGAGTGATGATGGAGGATTGGCGATAGGTACTGCTGGTGACGATGCGGCGGACGAGGCGTTTAATATCCCAACCAGTTTCTCCCTCGCTTGCGCTTCGGGTTGGTGCGGAAGGCACTCCCATAAAATCTGTTGCGAGCCAGTCCAGCAGTTCCGGGTGCGTCGGCAGTTCTCCTTGCGTGCCAAAGTCCTCGGAAGTCTTCACGAGACCCGTGCCGAAGAACATTTGCCAGTAGCGATTGACCGTCACCCGGCTCATCAGGGGATTTTTCGGATGAATGAGCCACTGGGCGAGCGCCAGGCGATTATGCGGCTTCCCTTCGGGAAGCGGCGGCAGGAAGGATGGGATATTCGCCGTGACTTTCTCCCCCGGCTTGTCGTAGGCCCCGCGCACGAGGATGAACGTCTCCCGCGGCTTGTCCATGTCCTGCATGACCATGACGGTGGGAACGTTCTTCTCCAAATCTTCCCGCTGCTTCTTGAGCTTCGCGAGCTGCTCGTTCAACTTTGCGAACTCAGGCGAAACCTTTTCGCGGTAGTGCTTCCTCACAGCAGCCGTCTGAGCATCGGTCCGCTTTTCGGCCGCCACTGTCAGGGCTGTTGCAACCTCCGCCGGCAGCAGCTCCGCGAGCTGCGGTTTGGCCGTGGACCCAACTGCCAGGCGAAAGCGGCCGATCTGATGCTGGGAGAACTGCGACTGGAAATCGAGCGTCACTTTGATCTCTCGCGGCGAACCAAGTGCCAGCGGCTCCGCCAGTGTGAACATCGCCTGATGGGGCTTGCCGACTTCCGGGAAAATCCCCCAGCCATTGGCCGGGTCGGCATCGAGCACTCCGCCGATTTGATATTCCTTCTGACTGAAATCGGCCTCGGCAGCTTTGATGGGCACGTCGAGCCATTCACCTTCTCCCTTGGAATCGGTGCGAAGGGCGATCTTGATGCCGGTCATCACGATGTTGCCGTTCGGACTGCGACCGGCCCCTTTCATCGGCAGACTGTCGTCAGGGAGCGCTTCCAGTCGCAGCGCCGTGATTTGCTTCAGTTCCGGCCGCAACAGCAGCCGGACTTCGTAGGTCTCCTTGTCCGGATTCTTGTCCGTCGCCAAGTGCGAGCCGTCCGGCAACTTTTTCAGCGTCGCGCCCCCTTTGGAAATGACCTGGCTGACCTCAGGGAATTGCCACGCGTTTTTCGCCTCTTCAATCGCAGAGACTTCCCACTTCGCCTGCGCCGCATCGACCTCCGGCAGCGGGCTGACGAGACGCTTCTCCAAATCTGCGAGGCTGGAGCCGATTGCCGCCAGCAGCTGGTCCTGCCCCGGCCGCGGCGCTTTGAGCAGCGGAGCGGCGTTGCCCTTGCTACCGTCGAGGCCGTTCTCCGGAAGTGTATTGAAGAACGCATAGAGCGAGTAAAAGTCCTTCTGAGTCAGTGGGTCGAACTTGTGGTCGTGGCATTGCGTGCAGCCGACGGTGAGGCCAAGAAAAACGGTTCCGGTCGTGTTCACGCGATCAATGATGTAGGCGGTGAGATATTCTTGCGGAATCGCCCCACCTTCGAAGTTGATCATGTTGTTCCGGTTAAAGCCGCTGGCGATCTTCCGCCGCAAGTTCTCCGCGGGATCGGCGGTGTCGGGGAGCAAGTCGCCGGCAATCTGCTCGGTGGTGAACTGGTCCCACGAAGTGCCGCGATTGAAGGATTCGATGACATATTCCCGC
>JADMIO010823515.1_pt1 | contig 17342 bp, 18 predicted proteins | sample 8958161 | NCBI WGS metagenome assembly JADMIO01 (sample SAMN16585339, study PRJNA669376) | soil metagenome | isolation source: Crop rotation soil | place: USA: Cullars Rotation, Alabama | collected 2011
CTTTCCCGGAGAGGGACGGCCAATCTTCCTGAGTGGTCCGTTCCTCTCCTTATGTGGTCCGCCGATCTTCGGAGAGGGGAGTTTCCTCGCTGGATGGGGAAGATTCCTCTCCTGGTGGGGAAGTTTCCTATCCATAGATGGTCGGTCCATCACCGGAGAGAAACAGGCCCTACTTTAAAAGTGCCGCTCCTGATGGAGCGAGGGTCCGTCGATCAAGGGGAGCGCCGGGTGCCACCCCGGGAGAGGGCGAGGCAACCCACAACTGGCAACTTTCCCACCCCACGATTATCCTTGTAGATCAAAGGGAACCGGGCCACCTCATGCCGAACCGAACCAGTGTCACGGGCAGCGAGCTGTTCATCGTCGATAACAGCGATACCGACTGGAAGGTCCTGCGTTACCTGCACGACTGGTGCCAGCTCTCCCAAAGCATCGACATCGCCACCGGCTATTTCGAGATCGGCGCCTTGCTGATTTTTAAGGACAACTGATATGGACTTGAACCAAAGAAAGGAACAGTTCAGCAACGCATATATTCGAGCCGTTGCTGCAGTCGCTGGATACACAATCTACAAGCCCGAAGTGGATGACGACAGCATCGACTGTGGACTTGCGGGACGAGGTGGGTGCGGGACGCGACGATCGCCCCGCCTTGAAATGCAACTGAAGTGCTCCGCAATGGACATCCTTTATGAAGAGTGCATCAAGTTCAAATTGCCGGTGAAGAACTTCAATGAACTATGCCCCGATAATTTCATAGTCCCGCGTATTCTTGTCATCGTTCTTGTTCCGGCTCGGATTGACGACTGGCTGCTTCACTCCGAAACTACGTTGGCTTTAAGCCATTGTGGATACTGGGTGTCACTTCGAGGGCAAGCTCCGACCTGCAATGACGAAAGTATTACGGTGAATATTCCTCGAACACAAAGGTTTTCTGTTACCGCGCTCGAGGGTCTTATGGAGCGAATTCGCCATGGAGATCACCCATGAGAACAATTATTACAAACTCTGAAGTCCTTCGATCATTGAAGCCTGCAGACATAATTGACTATGTTCGCACTACCGGATGGACAGAACAGCAGAATGTTGACGGAAGGCTTTCGACTTGGACATTTCGTGATCAAACAGGCAACCATTTCGAGATCACAATCCCCTTTGATACAGCAGCAGGAGATATTGCGCTGCGAATGAGCGACCTTTTGAATACGCTTGAGGTGGTCGAACGGCGATCTCAACTTGACATCATAAAGCAATTGCAAGGTTCGATTGCGATGCCACCGAGCTCTCCATCTATTTTCGACAACATCGAACAGGCGCTACTGCCCGCTCTGCGGAATACGTTGGAGCGCTCCGAACGCAGCGATTTCTGCGTCGGCTATTTCAATCTGCGGGGATGGCGGCAGATTGATTCATTCGTCGACCGATGGGAAGGTGGCGAGGGCAAGTGCTGTCGCCTGCTGGTCGGCATGCAGCGAATGCCGCAAGACGTATTGCGGCGGGAAATGAATCCGCTCGCCACCGAAGAGACGATGGACAATCAAACCGCCCTGCGCCTCAAGAAGCGGCTGGCGGCTGAATTCCGCGAACAACTCTCCATCGGTACCCCCACCAATGAGGACGAAGCGGGACTGCGAAGGCTGGCGGCGCAGATTCGCGCCAAGAAAGTCGTGGTCAAACTCTTCCTCCGGCATCCGCTGCACGCGAAGCTCTACCTGCTGTTCCGTCCCGATCCGATCAATCCGACGGTCGGATATCTCGGGAGCAGCAACCTCACCCTTCCGGGCCTCTCCAGGCAGGGTGAATTGAACATCGACGTGACGGACCACGATGCCTGCCGGAAGTTGGCGGATTGGTTCGAAGCACGCTGGACGGATCGCTGGTGCATCGACATTTCCGATGAATTGGTCAAGATCATCGACCAGAGCTGGGCGAGGGGTACCCTCATCCCGCCTTTCCACATCTACATCAAGATGGCCTATCATCTTTCCCAGGAAGCGCAGACAGGGCTTCGGGAATTCAAAATTCCCGCGGATTTCGGAGATCGCTTGTTCAAGTTTCAGGAGGCGGCGGTTCTGATGGCCGCGCAAAAGCTGAACAAGCGCGGCGGCGTCATCATCGGGGATGTGGTGGGCTTGGGCAAAACGCTCATGGCGACGGCGCTCGCCCGCGTCTTCGAGGATGACCATGGCTTGGAAACGCTGATCCTTTGCCCTAAGAATCTTGTCCCCATGTGGGAGGATTATGCCCATCGCTACCGCATGCGAGGAGCGAAGGTCATGAGCATCACGAAGATGACCCCCAACGCGGCATCGGAATTGCGCCGCTACCGCCAGGTGATCATCGACGAAAGCCACAACCTGCGCAATCGCGAGGGGCGGCGGTACCGGATCATTCAAGACTACCTGCGCCGCAATGACTGCCAGGTCATCCTGCTCTCCGCCACCCCCTATAACAAAAGCTATCAGGATTTATCGAGCCAGCTCCGGCTTTTCGTCGAGGAAGATGCGGACATCGGCATGCGGCCGGAGAAACTCCTTCGCGACATGGGCTTGATCGAGTTCAAGCGTCAACACCAATGCCCCGAGCGATCCCTGTCCGCGTTTGAAAAGAGCCACTTCCCCGATGACTGGCGGGAGTTGATGCGTCTCTACCTGGTTCGGCGCACGCGCGGCTTTATCGCCGACAATTATGGCAAGGTTGACGAAAAGAGCGGGCGCAAATACCTGGAAATGTCCGATGGCGGGCGGTCTTACTTCCCCGAGCGCGTTCCCAAGACGGTGAAATTCAACGTCGATGATGCCAATCCATCCGACCAATACGCCCGCTTGTACGCCCCGGCCGTGGTCGATGCCATCAACCACCTGGACGTTCCGCGCTATGGATTGGGGCTCTATCTCCCGCCCGAGCCCGCCGGGGATCAAGTTCCCGCCGACGGCGAGGCGGACGCACTGGACAACCTATCCCGCGCCGGCAAGCGCCTTATGGGGTTCTGCCGCACGAACCTGTTCAAGCGGTTGGAAAGCAGCGGCCACGCGTTCATTCAATCCGTCCAGCGTCATATTCTGCGCAATTTCATCTACCTGCACGCCCTGGAAAACAATCTCCCACTTCCCATCGGGACCCAGGATTTCGGATTGCTCGATGCCGAGGTGGATGATGAGGATGCCGAGATCTTCGCGACAACCGAGGCCGAAAATGGGGATGACCAGAACATTCCCGCTCGCTCCGCCGAACTGCCGCCTCTGATTACCGAGGACGAGTACCGCCGGCGTGCGGCCGCCGCTTATGCGGAGTACGCCGACCAGCACACGCGGCGATTCAACTGGCTTCGCTCGGACCTTTTCGAACCCCGGCTCGCCGAGCATTTGATTTCCGACAATCAGAAATTGATGGAACTCCTCAAGCGTTGCGGCTCGTGGGACCCGTCCCGTGACCAGAAGCTCAACGAACTGGAACAACTGCTGAAGAAGACGCACAAGGGCGAGAAGGTCATCGTCTTCAGCCAGTTCGCCGACACCGTACGTTACCTCGAAAGGCAACTGGCCGCGCGGGGCATTACGCAGTGCAAGGGAGTCACGGGCGATACGCCCAACCCCACCGAAATGGCGCACCGTTTCAGCCCGGTCAGCAACGAGAAACGCGATGCAGTCCGACCGGAGTCGGAACTTCGCGTCCTCATCGCCACCGACGTATTGAGCGAAGGCCAGAACCTTCAGGACGGCGCGGTCTTGGTCAACTTCGACCTCCCCTGGGCGATCATCCGCCTGATCCAGCGCGCCGGCCGCGTCGACCGCATCGGCCAAAAGGCGGAGAAGATCCTCTGCTATTCCTTCCTCCCTGCCGACGGGGTCGAGAGCATCATTCGCCTGCGTGCCCGCGTTGCCCAGCGATTGAAGGAAAATGCCGAAGTCATCGGCACCGATGAACAATTCCTCGAAGACGGTCTATCCGCCCAGAAACTCCGCGACCTGTTCACCGAGAAATCCGGCTCGCTCAATGGCGATGATGACAAGGAAGTGGATTTGGAGAGCGAAGCCTACCAGATCTGGAAAAACGCCACAGACGCCGACGCCGAACTCGCTAAAACCGTCCGCGAGATGCCCGACGTGGTCTATTCCACCCGCGATTGCAGGATGGAGATCGGCCGGGCCGAGGGCGTGTTGACCTACATGCGTACGGCCGAGGTAATGGACTATCTCGCCTGGATCAACCGATTGGGCGCGACCGTTACCGAATCGCAGATCGAAATTCTCCGCGCCGCCAAATGCGAGCCCGACACCCCCGCCATCCCGCGCCATGAGAAGCACCACGAACTGGTCGCCTCCGCCGTCAAACTCGCCGCCGCCGAGGCATCGGCCCCGGGTGGTCAACTGGGCGGCCACCGCTCCGCCCGCTTCCGCGTCTACGAACGGCTGGAAGAATATGCCCGCAACGCCAAGGGCACGCTCTACGGCGCGGAATTCCTACCAACCCTCGCCAAGGCTATCGAAGAAATCTATAAATATCCCCTGCGGCCGCTGGCGGTGGAAATCCTCAACCGGCAGTTGCGATCCGGCATCGGCGACGAGGAACTCGTCAGCCTCGTGATCAGCCTCCGGGATGAGGGACGATTGTGCAAGGCCGACGATGAGGAGCAGACCGGCCAGGACGGCGCGCAGCCGCAGATCATCTGCTCGATGGGCCTGTTCAAAGAAACGCAGGGGTCTTGAATGTCATTCAACGAAACATCCGTCCGCAAGCGCCTGAAAGATTTTGCCTTCGCCGATCTCTTTGCCGAAGAGCTTGGCTGGAATCGCCATAGCCTGCGCCATTCCGTCGAAGTCGCCGGACACACCTACGAACTTCGATCCGAAGCCGAAAAGGCCGACATTCCAGTTTTCGAGTGCGCACCCGGACCGGGCGGCAGGATCCCCGACTATTCCACCCGCCGCCAGATCGAGCGCCGCGTCGCCAAGACATTCGTCGAACACCTCATCATCTTCACCGACGCCGCCCGAACCACTCAAGTCTGGCAGTGGATGAAACGGGAAAAGGACAAGCCGATCCAGAGTCGCGAGACCACCTGGTATCCGTCCCTCCCGGGCGCGCTCGTCCAGAAACTCCAGAAACTCCAGTTCACGCTCGAAGAGGAAGAGCAGGGCATCAGCATCGTCGACTCGCTGGGGCGCATGCGGGATGCATTCGACGTCGAAAAAGTCACCAAGAAGTTCTACGAAGCCTTCCGTAAGGAACACGCCGCCTTTCTCGACGGCATCGAGGGCTTCCCGCCGCCGGTCAAGAACAAGGACAACAAGAAGGAGCCGCACCCCGATCTCCAGTGGTACACCTCCCTCACGCTCAATCGCCTGATGTTCGTCTACTTCATTCAGAAGAAGCGATTCCTCGACGGCGACGTCGATTACCTCCAAAACCGGCTCAAGGCCGTCCGCGCCACGAAGGGGAAGGACAAATTCCACTCCTTCTACCGCCTCTTCCTGCTCCACCTGTTCCAGGAAGGCCTAGGCAAGCAGGAGGCCGAGCGCGACCCCGAACTCGCCAAGCTCATCGGCAAAGTGCCCTATCTCAACGGCGGCTTCTTCGAGGTCCACCAGCTCGAGCGCGATTACAAAGAGATCGACATCCCCGACAAGGCCTTCGCGCGCCTTTTCGCCTTCTTCGACACCTGGGATTGGGTGCTCGATACCCGCGCCCCGCGCGATTTATCCGAGCAGACCGAGCGCAAGGACGAGATCAACCCTGACGTCGTCGGCTACATCTTCGAGAAATACATCAACCAGAAGCAGATGGGGGCCTACTACACCAAGGAAGACATCACCGGCTACATCACGCAGAATACCGTGATCCCGTTCATCCTCGACCGCGCCGCCAAGGAGTGCGCCGTCGCTTTCCGGCCGGATGGGTTCGCCTGGAAACTGCTCAAGGACGATCCCGATAGCTACATCTATGAACCGGTGCGACGGGGCGTGATCGATGGCAAGGGCGAGGTCATCTCGCTCCCCCCCGAGATCGAAGCGGGCATCAAGGAAATCCCCAAGCGCGAAGGCTGGAACAAACCCGCCGCCGCTCCCTACGCCCTGCCCACCGAAACCTGGCGCGAGCATGTCGCCCGCCGCCAGCGCTGCCTCGATTTGCGCGAGAAACTCCGCAAGGGAGAAATCCACGCCGTCAACGATCTGATCACTTACAACCTCAACATCCGCCAGTTCGCCCAGGACATCATCTCCAACTGTGACGGCCCGGAATTACTCAAGGCCATCTGGCAACCACTGCGGGATGTGACCATCCTCGACCCCACCTGTGGGTCCGGCGCGTTCCTCTTCGCCGCTTTGAATCTGCTCGAACCCCTCTATTCCGGCTGCCTGGATAAGATGCAGGCGTTCATCGACGAGGCCAAGCGCCTCGGGGATGACAAGCGCCTCGCCCGACTGGCAGAGTTCAAAAAAACGCTAGATGCCATCGCCCACCACGCCAACGAGGACTATTTCGTCCTCAAGTCGATCATCGTCAACAATCTCTACGGCGTGGACATCATGGAGGAGGCCGTCGAAATCTGCCGCCTGCGCCTCTTCCTCAAACTCGTCTCCACCGTCAACGATGCCAAGAAGATTGAACCGCTGCCTGACATCGATTTCAACGTCCGCGCGGGCAATACCCTCGTCGGATACGCGACAAAGGAACAGTCGGAAGACAACCTGAACTTTGGCGGCGTGATTGACCGAATCGAGGAGAAGGCCAAGGTTATGGACCTTAATTGGCAGAGGTTCAAGGCCGCCCAGGCGGAACTGGGACTCAAGTCCAGCTTCGTCCGTGCCATGAAGGACGCGATCAAGAAACCCCTCGATGAACTTCGCGCCGAACTCGACGACATCCTCGCCGTCGCCTATGGTCAAGCTGGCAAAGACAAACTTCCGGTCTTCCGCAAATCCCACCAGCCATTCCACTGGTGGATCGAGTTCTACGGCATCATCAAAGAGGGCGGGTTCGACGTCATCGTGGGGAATCCGCCTTATGTAGAATTGAAAGAGATTGACTACGTTCTTCGCGGCTTTAGGTGCGTTAGCGCTGGCAACCTTTATGCAGTTGTGATGGAGCAATGCGAACGTGTTGCGAGGGATGATTCTAGGCTCGGCTTTATCGTTCCCGTATCGTCTATTTCGACGGACAGGTATGCTCCACTGCAACGGCTCTTACAACGGCGGACGCTCAACTATAGCTCGTATGATGATCGCCCATCTCGCCTTTTCGACGGTTTAGAACACATTCGGCTCACCATTCACGTGTTAGGGCCACGGTCTGAATCTCTACGACTCTCGTCGACTCGCTATAATAAGTGGAACTCCATCCAGCGGGGACATCTCCTAACTACCATCGCATACACGGCCGCACGTCCGGTTTTGATTGAGGACGCGATGCCAAAATTCGACAATTCGCTTGAATGGAGCATAGTCGAGAAGCTGTGTGGCAGCGGCCGCAGACTCTCTGATTTCACGAGCAAGACGGGTCGATCGAAAATTTACTACTCCCGAAAGGTCGGATACTTTCTTCAAGTTTTGAATTTTGAACCGCGTGTGTTAGATGGTTCTGGGAAGCGGCGTCCTCCGTCCGAGTTCAAAGAACTGTGTTTCGGCAAGGATAACATTGCCGACGCAGCACTCTGCTGTCTCAACTCAAATTTGTTCTACTGGTTCATCACCACTTTCTCGGATTGCCGCCATGTGAATAAGCGTGAGGTGGAGGTCTTCCCATGCGACTTGGCGGCGATGGCCGCGAAAAAGCACGGCGTCGAACTCTCCTCATTAGCCGAAGAGTTGACCTCGGAGCTAAAGAGGACTTCCGAGAATCGCGTGATGAAATTCAAGCATGACACCTTGACTGTTCAATGCATCATCCCAAAACGCGCCAAACCGGTGATCGACCGCATCGATTCATGTCTTGGTGCATGTTTCAAATTCACTGATGAAGAGATCGATTACATCATAAACTACGATATCAAGTATCGCCTTGGCCGCGACGCCGAGGACGAAGAGGACTAATCCATGCCAGAAATCAAAACCAAACAATCCTTCGGCGGCGTGACAATCGCGCACATCAGCCCACCGGTGGCGGCGGAGTTGCCCAAGGCGATGAACGTGCATCTGACCTTCGAGGAGGGGCTGAAGCTTTATTTCAGTCTCGGTCAGCTCCTGGGCAAGCTCAACAGCTACAAGCGCAGCACCAAAGCCGGCCGCCGCGCCGCCGCCAACCTCTGCATCTATCCCCACAAACGCCGGATCACGGTCAACGAAGGCAAACTGCGAAATGCGTCATCCACCCCGGTTATCGAAGACCCAGGCGAGGCCGACGCCCCAGCGGAGACGCCATAAGCGGGTTGCCGACGTTTGAGTGGATGCACCCGAGACCGGCAGGCTGACGCCAAGGGCGTCGGCTGCGAAGTGTGGGAGAAGGAAATTGACGAGCGCGTGGCAAGCCTGTATGGACTTTGAAAGGAAGATACAAACTATGCCGAATCTGGTGAGAATCGGACGGATTGACTCGAACGTGAGCGGGGTTGGCTCTCGCGGGTACGTGATCCTTCGACGTGGAAAAGTCGTAATTCTTCGGTGGGGCCGCGTCGATTCCGTCGGGGGAGCGATTTACTGGGGCGGAAGCGCCAGCACCGGGTATTACACGGAAAAGCGGGTACGAAAGTCATCGGTAGCGGCGGCAAAGAGATTCGCCCGTTGGAAGAAGAAAATGCTTTGCACGCCCGGAACGGTTGTCGGTGGCTATCACCCTTTGCCTTCAAGGGCCAAGATCTATGCGTACCGAGCGTGTTGATTAATTGGGGAGCCACTCCATGTCCAATGATTTAAGCGATATCAATGCGGCGATGAGCCGGATCGAGTTGGTCTTTGCCGCCGGAGGCCCCCGCGGCAGGGAGCGCGCCGTCCGCGAGGTCGCTCAAATTCTCGGTTACCAACGGCTCGGATGTCGGGTGCGCGAGCATGTGGATTCCGTCCTGCGCGAGGCGATTCGTCGGGGGATTGTCGCCAGCTCGGATGGACAACTTGCTCCCATGTGCACGTCGGTGAATCAGCATTCGCAGGAACATCTGGTCCGAATGCTCAAAGAGACGATGAACAGGTCTGTCGGCTGGATTTCACGAGAAGGCGCGATTCACGCCACCGCGAGACATATGGGATATCGGCGTGTAGGTCGTCACATTCGTGCGGCGATGAAATCGGCAATGAATGGGGCAATTCGACGTGGATTGATCGAAGCAGATGGCGACCGCATCCGCATCGTCCGCGAAACATAGGCGGCGAGCTCTCTATTATTTTTTCATGAGCTCTTGACATGAAGCTCGAGAGCTGTAGTTTATTCCTCCGCGAGCTCAACAGTTTGGGCGGATTGAGCGGTGTTCGCTCTGACCCCGACCCGGTCCCTATGAGCTCCAGGAGAATTTTATGATTGTTTCTTTTCCCGCCATGCGCGGCGAGATCGGCCAGCGCACGTATTACGCGACCCTGATGAAGATGGGGTCGATTCCCAAGATGTTCACGTTCCGGGACTGGGCGGAGTTCATGCCCGAGGACCGCGAGCAGCGCGTCTTGAATGCCAAGCGTGTGCCGGACATCGCCAAGTACATCGTCGATAACGAAGACGGCTACCTGTTCGCGTCGATCACGGCATCGTACCAGTGCAAGGTCACGTTCAAGCCGGCCGGCGGCGGGGACGGGGCGCTGGGCACTTTGGAGATGGAGTTCGACAGCGCGAACTTCGTCATCAACGACGGCCAGCACCGCTGCGCGGCAATCGCGGCGGCGATCAAGATGAACCCCGCGCTGGCGGAGGAGTCAATTTCCGTCTTGCTCTTCCCGTACGAGAATCGTGCGCGGGTGCAGCAGATGTTCAGCGACCTAAACCGGTTTGTGGTCAAGACTAGCAAATCGTTGGATATTCTGTACGACAAGCGCGACATCATGTCGAACGTGACTTTGGAAGTGTGCGACAAGGTCCCGGTGTTCAAGGACCAGGTGGACAAGGATGCGGTCTCGCTGCCGGTCCGATCCAAATACCTGTTCAGCCTGTCCGCCCTTTACGATGCCAATGAAGAGTTGTTGCGTGAACGCTCCGAGGACGCGAACGCGAACGAACTTTCGGCCGTTGCTATCGAGTACTGGAAGGAAGTTTCGAAGGTGATGACCGCCTGGGGTAGGGTCAAGATGGGCGAAATGAAAGCGATGGACCTGCGCCAGATGAATATCTCATCGCACGCCGTCGTACTTCGCGCCATTGGCGGCATCGGTGCGGACCTGATGAAGGCCCACCCAATGGAATGGCGTTTGCACCTCAAGGACTTGACCGAAATCGACTGGCGCAAGAGCAACCGCGATTGGGAGAACATCTGCATCGTCGCGGGTTCCGTTGTCTCGAATCGCCAAGCACGGCTTGCAACGAAGGCATACATCAAGCGAAAACTTAGGCTTGAGATGACGGAATCTGAACGACGGAGCCTTCCGCAGGAGCAGCCTGTCAAGACTGATCCCGAGATTCAGAGTGCGTCGGAAACCCATTAGCGTTCACAATCAGAAGGGCGCAGGCCGTCCGGCAAAAGTCCGGACGGCCTGCGTTACCTATTGATTTCAGTCCAATCAAATTGGATGAGAGCGTCATGGTTGGGTTTCCGCGTCCGCTACAGGAACGACATCCGCACCGCCGTCCGCCGGGGGATCCTCGACAACACCGCCGGCCAATACTCCCTGCTCTGCCGAAGCATCACGGACTACACCTGCGAGCACCTGGTCGCCATGCTCCTGTCCGACATGGGCGGCACTTGGTGGGACCGCGACGAGTTGATCCGGTGTACCGCACGATACCTGGGCTTCGGACGGACAGGCTCGGAGATCAAGAAGGCCCTCAAGAGCGCCCTCAACGGCGCGATTCGCCGGGGGCTGCTGGAATATGACGGCGCCAGGGTGCGGAAGTCCAAATGACCGCAGGGATCCAAGGAGACGAACATGGGACGCGAGCATTTTGTCGGTCAACGTGCATATCACGAAGACTCCGGCCACACAGGGATGATCCTCGACGTACATTTGGACGTGCGGCCGCAGACCGCCAGGTTCCGGCACGATTGCACGCAACCGAGTGACGCCGAGTGGGTCAACCTGGCGAAGTTGAAGCTCTTACCCCCGGCCGAGTCCGAGGAACCGGAATCGTAAGCGTCGCCCCTGGGCAACCGCCGGCGGATTTGACCGCCAGGCATGGGAAAAGGAAATCGACGACCGCGCGGCGGCGCCGTATGGGTTATGGGGTCTGTACGGGCACGCCGGTGGAAACAGCGTGGTGGGAAGGCGTAGAATTGGTTGTTGCGGATATTTCGATTTGCCGATACCCTGCATGGGGAATGACCCGACCGAGGAGCGATGGATGGCAGCCACATTGGACGAAGTGAACCCGCCCAGCGAGCAGGAAGCGGCGATGGCCAGGGAGTCCAGCCGCAAGCTCTCTCCCTTTGCGCGCAAGAGCCTGCGCGTCACCATCCCCAAGCCCGGCAAGGGCGGGCGGGAGGAGATCGACGTCGAATTGCCGGCGCAGGCGGTGGCGGCGCTGGTGCGGATCCTGACCGAGATGGCCGCCGGCAACGCGGTCACGCTCATCCCCGTCCACGCCGAACTGACCACGCAGGAGGCGGCCGGGCTGCTGAACGTCTCCCGGCCGTACCTGATCAAGCTCATCGAAGAAAAAAAACTGCCCTGCCGGAAGGTGAGCACGCACCGGCGGATCGCGGTCCGCGATCTCCTGGACTACAAGCGCCGCAGCGACCAAGCCCGTGCCAAGGCGCTGCAGGAACTCGCCGACGACGCCCAGGAAAACCGGATGGGCTATTGAGCGATGATCCCCCGCTACGCGGCCATCCTCGACGCGTGCGTCTTGTACCCTGCGCAGTTGCGGGACCTGCTGTTGTCGATGGCCACCACCGACCTCTTCCGCGTGCGCTGGACGGATCGCATTCACGACGAATGGATCGGAAACCTCGTCAAAGATGGCGCTTCGCCTGAAAAGCTGCGAAGAACCCGGCACTTGATGGATGACGCCGTTCCCGACTGCCTGATCACAGGCTATGAACACCTGATCGACGGCTTGGAGTTGCCCGATCCCAAAGACCGTCACGTCCTGGCGGCGGCGATCGCGGGAAAAGTTGACGTGATCGTCACGACGAATTTGAAACACTTCCCGCCGGAAACCCTCAAGCGCTACTCGCTGGAGCCGCAGCACCCCGACGACTTCGTGATGTATCAGTTCGATCTGAATCCGCCGCGTTATTGCGAGGCGATCAAGGCGCAGCGCGCCAGGCTGCGAAAGCCGCCGCTGACGGTGGACCAGTTCCTGGAATCGCTGGAACGGCTGCAGATGCCGCAGACGGTGGCGAGGTTGAAGAGTTTCGACAACCTGATTTAGGCTGGCCGGGCGAAGGGGCGTCCCCACCGCATCCCCGATCACACCGCCGACCGTTTCCCCGCCCTGGCCCGGGGCATCACCGTGTACAGCCGAGATCATCGGGTGAACCCGCCCCTGCCCGACACGGAACACAAGTGGTGGGGCCGTTATGACCTGATCCAAAGCACCGCCCGCCACCTCAGCTCCCGCCGGACCGGCTCGGAGATCCAGAAGGCCCTGAAATCCGCCCTCAGCGGCGGGGTCCGAAGGGGGCTGCTGGAATACGAGGCGCAGCGGGTGAGGAAAATTTGAATCGGCCGGCCGGGGCTATCGCCTGGCAGTGATGCCGTCGGGTATAAGTATCCGACCTCTGGAGGTCAGACATGAAACGGGAAACGGTGGTCAAGCTCTTCACCGACTTCGAGCAGTTGCGCAAGGTGGAGCAGGAAAGCGGCATCGAATTCTGGCTGGCGCGGGAACTTCAAAGCGTCCTCGGCTATGACAAGTGGGAGAACTTCGCCAAGACCATCGAGCGGGCAGTCACATCCTGCAAAAACGCGGGTTTTGAGCCGGCAGATCATTTTCTTGAAGCCAGGAAAATGATCGAGCTGGGCAAGGGTGGGCAGCGGGAAATCAGCGATTACATGCTCACCCGCTACGCCTGCTATCTCATCGCCCAGAACGGCGACCCGTCGAAAGAGCCAATCGCGTTCGCCCAGACCTATTTCGCCATCCAGACCCGCAGGGCCGAACTCATCGAAAAGCGACTGGCGGACGTGGAGCGAGTGCAGGCGCGCAAGAAATTGACGGTCTCGGAGAAGGAGTTGTCGGGGTTGATCTTCGAGCGGACCCGCAACGAGATGAGCTTCGGGATCATCCGCAGCAAGGGCGACCAGGCGCTGTTCGGCGGGAAGACCACCCAGCAGATGAAGGAGAAGCTGGGCGTGCCCGACAGCCGCCCGCTGGCCGACTTCCTGCCCGTCATCACCATCAAGGCCAAGGATTTCGCCAACGAGATCACCAACTTCAACATCAAGAAGGATGATCTCAAATCCGAGCCGGTGATCAGCACCGAGCACGTGAAGAACAACCGGGACGTGCGAAAGCTGCTCACCGATCGCGGAATCGTTCCGGAAAATCTTCCACCCGCGGAGGACTTCAAGAAGGTCCAGCGGAGGCTCGATTCCGAGCACAAGAAGCTGCCGACGGAGACCGAAGGCCTGGCGGGTGAATAGGAATGACGGCGACGTCCACCGCTCTTTTCCGGAATGAATGATGACCCACCGATCCACCGCCTCCTTCGGCAAGCGTCAGGAATACATCGCCGTCGCCAAGCTCCTGCACCTGAACTTCGACGTCTACATGACGCTCGTCGACGACCAGCAGATCGACTGCATCATCCGACTCGAGAACAACGGCAAGCCCCGATACCTGGACGTCCAGATCAAGGCGCGGTCCAAGGACGCCAAGTACGGGGCGTATTTCGCCGCCCTCACCGTCCGCAAGCCGCGTCGGAACTTCTGGTACATATTCTACAGCGAGGTCATCAACACCTACTGGGTCATCCCCTCGATGGACGTGATCCGGCTGTCCAGCGTCAACAAGGGCGGCCCCGACCTGAACAGCAAGAACAAGGGCAAACTCGCGATCAAGCTGGCAAACAGGAACAAGGACGGCTGGAAGCCTCGTCCTAAGTTCCGAAAGTATGAAAATGCGTTCCACCTGCTCAACGGATGACAGCCGTGCGGTCGTGCTTTTTGAAATCACGGCTTGTGACTTCAACCGAGCCGGAGGATATGCTCCAAGCCGCAATTCGCGACCTTTCACGTATGCCGCGCCACGGGAACCACGGGGCCGTCAAAAGGAGCAGGCCATGCCGAAGGACCAGAATCGCATCGACGAGCCCGAGATACAGCGGGACGAGCGGGGCAAGATCAAGTCGGTATCGGTGGCCTTCGGCCCGCACCATTTCGTCGAGATCTACCTTGAAGCCGGCCGGGTGAACATCGCCCTGGGCGCTACCCACCACGGCGTCCGCGCCGACGCGGCCGACGTGCCGAGCGACTTCGAGGCGCTGGTCGAAGAGCTGAAGCGTGCACATCCGGACAAGGCCTTCTGACGCCCCCGCCCCCCCATCCCCCGGCCCCCGCGGGGTGCGGGCTCCCGGTTCGGGCGGGTGAATACTAGATGACCGGACGTAGGAGGTATCAACGCCTCCGAGGAGGTCCCATGTACACGTTCCAAGCCCGCGAGATTCTCTACGCCATCTACCCCCAGGACTCGACCACCGGGTCATTCAAGACCAGTAAGACGCCAAACAAACATGGATTGTCCCCGGACTGGTGGATCAAGGGGGGTAGTTCCCACGCGACTCCCACACCGCGTGATGCGGCGTACCTGGCCGCCTACGTTCGGATTGCAGAACAGGCAGGGACCCGCCTTTACGCGAGCGGTATGCCGATGGAAGACGATTTCATCTGGCTCGATCGAGCGGTGATCGGCACGCTGCTGACCCACCAATGCGTGGAACTGCACGACGAAGCCTTCGAACTTACCGACAAGGGACGGGCGCTGGTAGCGGCGGTTTGATGGTGGGAAAGACGAACGTGCGTGAGCAGGAGGCCGATGCGCCGGCTGGGGAACAGGAACACCAGCGACTATTGACCAGGGCTGACTTTTGCCCTGTGTTTCCAGCCTCACACATTTTGTCCCCATGACACCTGTCGCATGGGGGGGAGGGGGGGGTGTTGCGCGCCGGGATATCCCGGCGCGCAGCGCGCAAAAAGACAAAATCTCCAGAATTAAATATTTTTTTAGTCGGTTTTCTCGACGTTTTTTCATTTTTGCCTCTCAGGTGTTGCGCGCCGGGATATCCCTGCGCGCAGCGCGGGGGGGGATGGTGGAGAGGTTTGTTTTGTGGAGCGGTCGCCGGTGGGCAGTTACCACCGGCGGAGAGTTGGGAGTAGTCCGGTGCTGGCCGTCAGCCATCGGAACTCCGCACTCCACTTCCGCACTCAGCACTCAGGACTGAGCACTCAGCACTACCCCGAAAGGAGGTGCAGGCTCGAATGCGTTGGTGGAAGGGAGATGGAGGCCGGGGGCGTTGCTACCGGGATTTCAGCCCTTTTTGGTTTTTGGTCTCCGGGGGTGTTCTCCGGAGGCGGTTTTGAAGGTTTGTTTTCGTTTAGGAGAATACTTATGTCGGTTTCTTATATTCCACTTCGTGATGGCGACCTGAACTTGTGGGGGATCAACTTTGACACCCTCATCACGGCCGGGCCGTCGGTCTTTGGGTTGCAGCCGGCCGATGCGGTGTTCATTCACGGGTACGTGAGTGCGTTCACCACCGCGCTGCAGACCGCCATCAATCCCTCCACCCGCACGCCGGCGTCGGTGGCCGAAAAGGATGGGGCCAAGGCGGCGATGCTGGACATCGTCCGGCTCTACGCCCAGCAGATCCGTCTGAATCACGGCGTGGCCGACGTGGACAAGATCGCCCTGGGAATCACCGTGACGGATGCGATCCGCACGCCGATCCCCGCGCCCAGCACCTATCCGGTGGTCCAGGTGGTCGGCGCGACGTTCCTGGCCCACACCCTGCGCTACAACGACCAGAACACGCCCGACAGCCGGGCCAAGCCGTTCGGGGCGCTGGGGCTGCAGTTGTTCGTGGCCATCGGCGACGCCCCGGCGAGCAGCCCGGAGCAGGCGGATTTCCAGGTCTTCGTCACCCATCAGCCGTTCGAGGTGACGTTCCAACCCGGCCAGGGTGGCAAATACGCCACCTACTTTTCCCGCTGGCAGACCGCCACCGGACTGGTCGGACCCTGGCCGGCGCCGGTGTCGCTGATGATCGTCGGATAGGCGCTTGCCCACGAGTCGGCACGAATCGACACGAATGAAAATAAAACGGATTCGTGAACAGGGGTGAAGATTCGTGGGCTGTGATTTCGTTTTTCATGGACGGACGCTTCGGCGTCCAATCGGAGGGCTATACCCTCCAAAGGAGTTTTAATGCTTCATACGAGTGTCAAACATCGTCGTCAACGTTCCCAGCGGGACCCGCGCAACTCGCCATTCGGCGTGGATGCGGTGGCCACGCTGAGTCTGGATTCGGGTGTGGTGGTGCTGTCCCTGAGCCTGCCGGTGGTGCTGAAAGGCGTGCCGCAGGTCCTGGTGGAGGGCGTCGCTCCGGTGTCGGCCACCCAGAGCACACCGACCACGATCCGTCTGACCTATGCCGCACCGGCGGTCAGCACGGATGGCTACACCGTTCCTTCCAAGGATCCCGCTTGCCGCACGGCAAACGGGGGCTTCGTGCAGCCGGTGTCGGGGGTCTTTCCCTGAGGCTCCGGTGCACGGCCCGCCGAGCGTGGCGATCAATCCGGGGTCGGTGTCGTTTGCCTTCGATGCCCCGCTGATCGCTCCGCTGCCCGGCGGGGGCGTGTTTCGGGTCTCCACCGGAGCGGGCGATCAGCTCGGCTCGGCCGTGGTGCAGGTGCTGGGCTCGATCCTGATCGTCTCGTTTGCCGATCCGATCGGGCCGGGCGACAGCTGGCAGATCCTGGACCCTTCGGCGGTGCGGTTTGCCGACGGTGGGTACATGACGCCACCGGTGGCGGGAATATTTTAGGAAATTCTGAATTCTGAATGATGAATGATGAAAGGAGGAATTCGGAACGCTGAATTCTGCACTCAGGACTCAGGACTCAGCACGGAGACCGATCGGCGGGACAATCCAGCGGCGCGGCTTGAAAAGGCCGCGCCGCTTTTCATTGGGCGGGACGGGGGGAAACCGCGAAGTCGCAAAGGCGCTAAGACTGGCCGCGAAGATTGGCCGCGAAGGAGAGGAAGAACCGGGGAATGGGCCGGGGCGACAAGGCCGTCGCATTCTGTTGCCCGCGGCTATTTCGGGAAAG
>JADMIO010826469.1_pt1 | contig 17342 bp, 18 predicted proteins | sample 8958161 | NCBI WGS metagenome assembly JADMIO01 (sample SAMN16585339, study PRJNA669376) | soil metagenome | isolation source: Crop rotation soil | place: USA: Cullars Rotation, Alabama | collected 2011
CTTTCCCTCAAACTGGAACACGTTCAGCGAGATCGCGTTCAATTTTCGAGTGACGGCTGACTTGATGCTCATCGCCCTGGCCTTCGGCGGCGTGATCGGGTTAGTGGGATCGTTCTTGCCTTCGATACGCGCATCACGCTTCAAGATCGTTGACGCGCTGAGAGCATAGTCAGACAGGACTTACCAGCTGTTTCAAGATTTACATGATTCTTGTTAATCCTGAAAAAATCTTGAAAATCTTGTCAAAGATTTTATGGTAACCAGCACGAAATCAAACGAGCAAAAGGACGATCTCAACAAGCGGCTGCGAAGCTTGAAGATCGATCGTGGGCCGGCGCCGTCGCCGGCTGCGAATAATCGTTCGCCAAAGCTTCTGCTCCTTGGCATCGCCGTGTTGCTGGCCCTCGTCGCACTTGGTTATGTGTTTCTCTTTTCAGGCACGAAGACGATCTCCGTCGCGACGGTGCGCACGGAGGATGGCGGCGCATCGGCTGGCGAGAGCGTACTGACGGCTTCCGGTTACGTCGTGGCCCATCACAAGATCGCCGTCGGCGCGAAAGTGATGGGACGCGTCGCGTGGATCGGCGTCGAGAAGGGCGACAACGTTCAGGAAGGACAAGTCCTGGTCCGGCTCGAAGACAGCGAGTTTCGCGCGCAAGTGAATCAGGCGCAGGCAAACCTCGCCGCTTCACAGGCGCGACTCGATCGTCTAAAAACCGGCTCGCGTCCCGAAGAGAAGTTGAAAGACAAAGCCGCCGTGTTGCAAGCCGAAGCAAACCTGAAGAACGCCGAAGCTGAATACCAGCGCACCGATTCACTCTACCGCTCCGGTGTCTCTTCGAAAGCGGACTACGATCGCGCACTCGCAAACCGCGATAGCGCCGCCGCGCTCCTTCAGGCCGCACGCCAGTCAAGTGCGATGACTGACATCGGTCCACGCGTGGAAGAGATTCGTGCCGCCGAAGCCGAAGTGCGGCAGATGAAAGCCGCGCTCGACTACGCCAACACGCAACTCGCCGCGACCGAGATCAAAGCGCCCGTTACCGGCACAGTCCTGGAGCGCATCGTCGAGCGCGGTGAGATGGTTAGCCCGTCTGCGTTCGGTGGTTCCGGTGCACGCACGTCGGTTGTCGATCTGGCAGATCTTACTGACTTACAAGTCGAGATCGACATCAGCCAGACTGACTTTGCGCGCCTGAAGCCGCAGCAACGGGCCGAGATCGTTCCCGAAGCGTATCCGAATCTGCGCTTCACCGGCTTCATCGAAGAGATCGCGCCCGAAGCGAACCGCGCGAAGTCGACGGTCCAGGTGAAAGTGAAGGTCGAGAATCCGAACGAGCGATTGCGTCCGGAGATGAACGCGCGCGTCAATTTCCTATCCGACAAAGCTCCCACAACTGAAAACAAATCGATCGCGCGTGTGCTCGTTCCAAAGACCGCGGTCGTGAAACAAGACAACAGCTCGTTTGTGTTCGTCGTTAAAGGTAACAAGGTTGAGCAACGAACAATCCGCACCGGAGAAGAGTCCGGCGACGCTTACGTAGTCCTCGATGGATTGAGTGGCAACGAGTCCGTCGCGGTAGCAGGAGTCGATAAGCTACGCGACGGAGATCGAGTCAAAGTTCAATGACTGTGCTTCTATGCCCCCTCTTAGTTTAGAGTTCAAGCTTTAGCTTGCGGTCTTTGATGTCAGGCGAACAAGGGTGGTGTCTTAATTTGAAATCTTCTCTGCGCTTCTCAGCGTATCTCGGCGCGCTCTGCGTTTGAGTTGCCGTTTAACGCAGAGAACGCTGAGATACGCTGAGGACGCAGAGTAAATCGATCAATTTAAGACACCACCCGAACAAGCTAAAGCTTGAACTCTAAACTAAGAGGGTACACAGAGAAGAGAAGGTGCAAACATGTCTGAAGCGATAGTACGAGTGCGCAACGTGAGTAAGCGTTTCAATCGCGATGGCTTTGAAGTCGTCGCACTGGATAACGTCGATCTCGAGTTGCACGAAGGCGACTTTCTGGCGCTGATGGGACCGAGCGGCTCCGGCAAGTCGACGCTCTTGAATCTGCTGGCGGGCATCGACCGAGCGACGTCAGGCGAAGTCGAAGTGCTGGGCACGCAACTGACGCGCATGTCCGAGAGTCAGCTCGCAGTTTGGCGCAACAGGCACATCGGCTACATCTTTCAGACTTTCAACCTCGTGCCCGTGTTGACGGCGTTTGAGAACGTCGAACTGCCGTTGCTGTTGACGAAGCTATCGAAAGCTGAGCGACGCAAGAACGTCGAGACCGCGCTCGACCTCGTCGGACTGAGCGACCGCATGCATCATCAACCAAAGCAACTCTCCGGCGGCCAGGAGCAGCGCGTCGCAATTGCGCGCGCGATCGTGACCGACCCAAACCTGATTCTGGCAGACGAGCCGACCGGCAACCTCGACGCGCGGTCAGGGGAAGAGATCCTGCAAATACTTTCAACACTGAATCGCGAGTTGAATAAGACCATCATGCTCGTTACGCACGACCCACACGCCGCGAGCTTTGCCTCCGAGCAGATGCACCTCGAGAAAGGCGTGATGACCGAACTGGAAACCGTTAGCCTCGCCGCGGACCGCCGCGGATAAACGCAGATCTGCGTTGTTCCGCGTTAATCCGCGGCTAATACTTGACTGCTCGCTGGCGAGCAGTTGTGTCTGAGCGCCCACCCGAGCGCGCCCTAATACGACGAATTAAAGGGTTTTTCCCGGCACATTGCTTGCCAACAGTGGCTTACCCATAAGTTTGTGCGGCGCCAGGAGTCCGAGTTATGAGATGGAAACACTGGTTGACTATCGTCCTCGTTCTATTAATAGCGACATCCACCGGGGTATTCGGGCAAACCTCAAAGACCCAACAACGCTCTCCACGAATCCTGATGAACCGCGACGTCCTGTCGATGGTTCATAAAGGAATGAGATCCGACCTCATTATCGCCACAATTCTCACAACGGCGTGCAACTTCGACATCTTTCCCCCGGTGCTCGACGATCTCAAACGTCGCGGCGTGCCGGAGAATGTTTTGCAAGTGATGTCGGTGGTTCCGAACGGGCCGCCCAACCTTCCCGAGGCCGGCGCGTCTAGTTCGAACGCGCTGGTCAAAACGGTCAAGTTGCCGTCGGGTTCAGCCGTTATCGTGGAGACGCTTTACCCGGTCTCTTCCGCAGATTTCAAGCTCAACAACACGATCGCATTCTCAGTAGCACGGCCTGTCATTATTGACGACGCGCTGATCATCCCGCGCGGGACAATTGCGCGCGCGAAGGTTGTGCGCGTTAAAAAAGCCGGGAGTTTCGGTCGTGGGGGCGCGCTGACGTTCGAAATGGAGCGCATCATCGCGATCGACGGCACCAAGATTCCCGTGCAACTATCGGCGGCTGCAGAAGGAGGCAATCGCACCGGCATGATGGCAGCGGGCGCGGCGGCTACGACGGCGCTAATCTTTCCCTACACGGCGCCGGCAGCGATCGTCTGGGGCTTCAAGAAGGGCGACGACGCGGTCGTACGTGGTAATAAACAGTTTGCAGCAGTAATCAAGAACGAGATTGAGGTCGTGGGCCTGGTACCGGATAAAGATCGCGTTATCTATCACTATGCGGAATCATTGAAGGCTAAGGAAAATAGCACGCCGACGCAGTTTCCGCGTTTGCCGGTGCGGAATTAGTTTAAGATAAGTCGTTTGACAGCTCGATAATTCTGTCAGAGGAGCACTCCCGATCGATGCGATTTGACTGGATGACGATCGTAGCCATTCTCGTTATTGTTGTCGCAATTGGCTACCTGATATTGAAGCGCCGCAGTAAGGCGTAGGACCACCTTAAGAATCTCAGGGTGGTTGGAACAGTTACACTTCCCTGTTTCTGCAATGGCCCAACAAATCAAGGCAAATACCTTGACTATGAGAGTGTGTCTACAACCCAATCATACCCGTGGGAATTCTACCTCTGGGGCGTACTAGATGTAATATCCTCACTCTATGGACAACCCTAAAGTTCCCTTCATTCACGAGACAGCGCTCGTCGAAACAGATGCAGTCGGAGAAGGCACGCGCATTTGGGCGTTTGCGCATGTGTTGAAGGGTGCTGTTATCGGCTCGAACTGCAACATCGGCGACCATGCCTTTATCGAGAGTGGAGTCAAATTAGGAAACAACATCACCATCAAAAACGGAGTCTGCGTATGGCAGCACGTTCACGTAGGGGACAACGTATTTCTTGGTCCAAACGCAGTGTTGACGAACGATCTAACTCCGCGCAGTCGTGATGCTAACTGGGTACCCGTAGAAACTTGGATTGAAGAAGGGGTGACGATAGGCGCAAACGCAACGATTGTTTGCGGTGTCAGACTCGGCCAACGTTGTCTCGTCGGAGCCGGCGCTGTCGTCACTCGCGATGTTCGTCCTCATGAGCTGATCTATGGAAACCCTGCTCGACACGGCGGATGGGTATGTTTTTGTGGTCAAACTTTAAAACCCAGCGGCGAGCCGGTTACAACCTGCAGTCGCTGCGAGCGAAAGTACAAAGTGGAAGAAACCGGCGTCAACGAACTCTCCTGATGCGGTCCTTCGCGGGACTTTCCTTGGATGGCGCTCGAGTAGCAGCCACTGCGGGCGCGTCCAGAAACTCTAAGACTGAACCTTCCTTCAACCGCTTCCCGTGTCGCGTGTTTATCCTCGTTGACCGGGGAACACTGACCTCGGCTTGATTCTGCCCTGACTTTAAACTTTGTCTCGCGTTTACTCACTATCTGCTCGCTGGCGAGCAGTTGTTGTTCAAGCGCCCACCTTAAGAACAGAAAACTCGTAAAAATTAAGGATTTTTTATCGGCACGGTGGTTGCGCGGTCGGTTCTACCCAAAAGTGTCTTACCCAGAGTCAAAAGGGAGCGACAACGATGCCGAACCCGAAGTTAGATAAGCCTGACGCTCGGAATTTCCGACGGCTGACCCAGACTTTTTCCTCTCAAGTCGCCCCGTCCGTTGACTCGGCGGTCACTCCGCAACCACTTACGTCCTTCCGCCTCAGTGTGATGGTGCCGGTGTACAACGAAAAGCACGTGGTTGAAGCAAGTCTCAAGAGGGTGCTGGCCTTGGATCACCCGCTTATCAGCAGCCTGGAAGTGATTGTTGTCGACGACTACAGTACAGATGGCACGTGGGCTATTCTGCAGCGACTGGCGGCAGGCGATTCTCGAATCGTATTGCTGCGAAACGATCGAAATCTCGGCAAAGGCGCTGCACTTCGAAAAGCCGTCGCGCATTCTACTGGCGAGGTCAGCATTATTCACGACGCCGACCTGGAATATGATCCCGCAGACATTCCATCGCTACTCGTGCCTTTTGCGAATGAAGGTGCTGACGCCGTCTTTGGTTCCCGCTACTTATCGGCCCCTTACCGCCGCGCTCTGATGCATCGGCATACAACCATCAACAAGTTACTCACCTCGGCGAGTAACTGGTTAACGGATTTGAACCTGACTGACTTGGAGACGTGCTATAAGGCGATCAAGACCGACCTGCTTAAATCGATACCGATCCGGAGCAACGATTTTCGATTCGAGGTTGAGATCACGTTCAAGCTCGCAAAGCGTCGCGCGCGTGTATTCGAAGCTCCGATTCGGTACTTGCCGCGCACACGTGAAGAGGGGAAAAAGATAAAAGCGCGGGACGGCGTGCTTGCGCTCCTTGCGATGCTGCGCTACTGGATGATCGATGATCTTTATGCCGAGGACGAATACGGTTCCTCCATTCTTTCAGGACTGAAACACGCACGGCGATTGAATTTCTGGATCGGAAAGACACTGCGACCATATCTGGGCGACCGAGTGCTCGAGGTGGGCGCCGGCATTGCAACACTCACCAGTCAATTCATTCCGCGCGAGCTTTACGTGGCGACCGACTACAACCCGCATTGCCTGCGGTATCTGCAATCGTTCTCTTTCGGCAAACCTTATCTTCACGTACTTCACTTAAATCCCGGCGAAGCGACGGATTTCGATGGGTTGCAGGAAAAGTTCGATACCGCACTGGTGGTGAATGTGTTGGATAGAGTTGCAGACGATCAGGCGGTACTAAGAAACGTTTGGTCGGCACTGCAACCGGGCGGACGAGCACTGGTTTTCGTTCCTCAGAATCCAAATCTATTCGGAGAACTGGATAAGGCTTTGCGTCGACGCGAACGCTACACCCGAGCACAGCTACAGCAATCGCTGACGGCGGCGGGTTTCGAGGTCGAAGAGATTTTAGACTTCAATCGGTTTTCTGTTTCCGGTTGGTGGCTAAACGGCAAGGTTCTTCGCAAGAATAAGATCTCGCGGCTCCAGCTAAAAGTCGCGGATGTGGCAATGCCCTTAGTGAGTCGGATGGATAAACTTTCTCCTTGGAAAGGTCTCAGCCTGATCGCAATTGCAAAAAAAAATTGTTAAGTGCATACCTGCCGTCGGAATAGATCAGATCACCCATTCAACATGCGCCGTAAGCTACTAACTGTTTTATTTGTCACCACAGCTATAAGTTGCCTTATAAGCGTGCGGGATCTGATTCACTCTCTGTTTTCTGAAAGTATCTCTAAAAAGGACTTTCCACAGTTCTTTTTGATGGGCCATGCTTTGCGTGGGGGTGCAAATCTTTATGCGCCACTCCATGATCTTGCCGCTCAGTTTGATCCGCAGTTGACTGACTGGATTAAGGTCTCGGCTTACCCTCCCATTGTGGCCGTGATCGGCCTGCCCTTTTCTTATCTTCCTTACTTCTGGGCAATGATTAGCTGGATGGTATTTGAGGTTGGATGTTTGATATTGGCGGTGTTTCTCATCGTCAGACACTTCGGCGGTCGCCATGCCCCCACTCCAGTGTTGGTGACCGTGTGCGCGTTCGTTTCCTGGCAGCCAATGTTCATTGAGTTCTATCATGGCCAGGTGATGATTCCGATACTTCTCTTACTCACTCTCGTCTGGTTGTCGCTTAAAGCTGGAAAAGACATTCAAGCGGGAATCGTCTTGGGAATTGTGATTTCGATCAAACTATACGCTTGGCCCATTGCTATCTTCTTGTTGGTAAACCGCCGCTGGCGCGCTCCCGTGGTCGCCTTTGTTGTCTTCATTGCTGCCAATGCTGTCATGGCAGGCTGGGTCGGAAGTGCAACGCTCTACGATTATTATTTTAGGGTCGGACGAGTAGTGTTTGAGGAGTATAAGTTTTATCCCTTGAACTTTTCGGCCTGGACTGTCGGCTTGCGCTCATTTGGGCTAGCAGGGGCTTTTATCATGGCCGGATCGGTCTTATGTTGGTCCATATTTTTGTCCCTGCGGGCCAGGAATTTTGATTCAGCGTTTATGATCATGCTCGCCGCCTCCACGATTCTTCAGCCAATCTGCTGGGTCCAGTATATGGTGACACTGCTGCCCGCATTGTGCTTGGTTGCTGCGAGACGCGAGTTTCGGACATCGGATTTGGTGTTAGGCTTGGTATTGCTGGTTTTGATCCTACCGGTATTCCATCACATCTCTCATAATTACGTCACTTTGACGCCGTGGCCACCACTTCTTTTCGTAATCGGGCTGATGTGGCTAATCGTGCCGAAGTCCGTTCCGGAGAGCTTCGCCGTTTCAAGTTTTGCTCGAGAGAGAGAGATAGCGTGACGGGTAACATGGACCTTGTGCAGTACGACCACCGGCTCCGCATTCAGCGCGGAACCCAACCATATCATGCGCGACAACCTCTTCCTGCGGTGGCCGTTTAAACAACTTATCGGTCTATGGTTACTGCTGCGCCTCCTGACGAGCGTGGTAGCGCTCTTTCCATCGATACTGATCAGAAGAGTCAACGCAGAGTTCAGCCCTCTTGAACTTAACGTTCCAGCGTGGCCCCCATCATTTCCTCTGACAACGTGGCTTGGCCGCATTTTTGTTCAACCATGGTTTCGCTGGGATGCGCAGTATTACATTTGGGCCACCTCTCGGGGCTTCAGCATCTCGGACGGCTCCGCCTCCTTTCACCCATTACTGTCATTAATGGCGAAGCCAATCTTTTATCTGACCGGCGACCCGCTATTCGGACTGCTCCTGGTGGCGACGTTTGCCACCGTGGTCCTGTACTTCTGTTTTTACCGGCTGGCGCGCCTTGATCTGAATGAAGAACTGGCCTTTCGCGCAACACTTCTCCTCGCTGTCTTTCCGGGGAGTTACGTTTTTTATGCGCCGTACACTGAAAGTCCGTTTTTGCTGTTCTCGGTCTTGCTCTTTTATTTTGCGCGAAAGCGTCAGTGGTTATTGGCCGGTCTTTGCGGTGCGCTTGCTACCTTAACAAGACAACAAGGTCTGTTTCTGGTTGTCCCTCTCGTGATGGAACTCTGGTCTGCAAAGGAACGAAAACCTCTGGCCTTTACCAGTGTTCTCTTGATTCCTCTGGCGTATGGTCTCTGGATCGTTTACAGAACGTTCGCACTCGCAGATTCCTATCCGGACCTCTCCAGTTTCCATGGGTTCATTTACTCAACCGTAATCTCATCGTCAGCGCATCGAGTTGTGGCCGAGCAAGACTTCCTTTTTCCACTACATGCGTTGTATCTGGCTTTCGTGAAACTCTGGCAGGCTCACAATGTGCCCACCATTACTGATTTGGTTCTGGGAGCATGTATGGTGGCCATCCTGGTAATCAGTTGGCGCCATTTGCGGAGTAGTTATCGCGTTTACGCTTTAATTATTTTTATTGTGTCTTTTGGCTATCACACGGGCATGCACGTCAGCAGTCCCTACATGGGATTACCGCGGCATTTACTACTTGCGTTTCCCGTGTTCATCGGACTCGCACCGCGCGTAAGCTTTTACGCGATGAACAAGTTGTTTAAGGTAGGATTGCTCGGCCTGTTGTTGCTGACGTTCTTCCATTGTTTGCGGGTCTGGGTTCCATGACGATCTCTGACAGCATGCAAGCTGATCCTATTCAACCTGGCACGCTTACTTTCCGCAGAGTCTTTTCTGTCGTTCTCCTGTCAATGATCTTTGTGCTCGCAGTGCGCCAGTCAGTAACGATAGATCCCGACTTGTGGTGGCACCTCAAAGCCGGCCAGCAGATCATCGACACTCGCAGTATTCCGCACACGGACGATTATTCGTTCACTAAACAAGGAAGCGAGTGGGTGGCCCACGAGTGGTTGTCGGAAGTGATCATCACAGTCATTTACCGGCTGACTGGTCTCGTCGGCCTCGTCACGATTTTCTCATTGATCATCGTCATCGCATTGTGGCTGACTTATCGTCGCTGCGATGGGAGACCGTACGCCGCCGGCATTGCGATCCTGCTCGCGGCCGCTGCTTCGTCGCCACTGTTCGGCGTACGCCCGCAGATGCTCACGCTTTTACTTGCAAGTCTCTATATCGTCATGCTCGAGCGCTTCGATCCAAAGGAACAAAGCCGGCGATTGTGGTGGCTCGTGCCGCTCATGCTCGTCTGGGTCAATCTTCATGCGGGTTGGGCGTTGGGTCTTGCCTTGATCGGGCTTTACATCGTCCGCGCTGTGCTCGACGGAGAGTGGCATCACGTCCGACTGCTGCTCATCGTTTTAATAGTTTGCACCGCTACCGTGCCGCTCAATCCAAACGGCTTTCGCATGTTCTCCTATCCTTACGAAACGCTTACCTCCACGTCGATGGCCGCATTCATACAGGAGTGGGCCTCCCCTGATTTTCATAAGATCACTTACCTGCCGCTCGCAGCTCTGTTACTCGGCACTTTTGCCGCAATGGCGCTTTCGCCGACACGCGCGCGGCTCGGCGAGATCTTTCTCGTACTGATCACGGCGCTCGGCGCGCTACGCTCAGTCCGGCACATTCCGATCTTTTCCCTCTTCGCGGCGCCCGTGCTCGCAAAACATCTCTGGGCCATTGCCAAAGATCGCGGCTGGGACAAATTGCTCACTGGCCCGGAAACACGCCCGACCAGCCTCATGCTGCTCGTCAATATCGTTTTGCTGCTCGCACCGTTGGCATTAGGCGTGTTTCGACTCTGGCATTTCGCGTCGCACCAGCGAAACTATGCGACACTCCGGAATCCCGTCGCTGCAGTCGAGTTCCTCAAGTCACAACACTTGCCCGGACCGATCTACAATCGCTACGGCTGGGGCGGTTATCTGATTTATCAACTCTATCCGGAATATCGCGTGTACATCGATGGCCGTGCTGATGTTTATGGCGACGCGTTTTTCGCGGAGGCAATGAGGACGTATGACGGCGCCGGCGACTGGGCCAGCTCACTCGATCATTACGGCATTAAGACCGTGCTGATCTCTCCCGACGCGCCACTTGCCAGCCTGCTCAGAAACGACCACGAGAAGTGGAAACTGGTTTATGAAGATAGTAGTGCTGTCATCTTCAGCCGATCTTAGCCACAAAGAAGCGCAGAGGCACAAAAGTCAGGTCAAATTTGATCTAGCGCCGCCGCAAAATGCCAAGAAAACACGCTTGACTTGCTATATCGAAATAGCGAATGGGATCGAGCGGTACGATCAGATAATCATCGCCTATCCACTTCGCGCCTCCGAATAAGCTCGCCGGACTCGTGTTGTAACGGAAGTTGTTAGTCTGCACTCGTTCTCCGGAGGACGTGTCGTAAATATCGATAAACATCTTCCCCGGTGTAGGTTCGTCAGGCATGCCGCCATCGAGTGGAGACCATGACGTCCGTGGCTTCGCGGAGCTTGAGTAACTGAAGACCGCCAACCACGCGCCGCTCGTTGAAACGAGAGCGGATGTATTGGGCCAGAACGTTCCGCTCTTACGATATTTCTTGCCGTGATAAATCACTTCGTCTTCTGTATGCGTGAGAGAATCGGGCGTGTACTTGTAGTAATGAATCTCATGCTGAGTGTTTGGGAGTTGTTCGGCACGCTGCCACTCATCCGCACCAGCCCGACGAACACGGAACTTCCCGTCAACACTAACAGCATAGAAATCATCGCTGTAGGCTGATACAGATCTTCCCTTCGCATCAATGAACAAGTCTTTCATTGCGAAGATAACCTCTTCAGGCTCGGCGCCTTTCTTCGCTCGCACCTCGAAACCAAGCGGATTCGCGAACGCGACAGTTCTCCCGTCCGCCAGCTTCTTCGTCCATACTTTGGGAAATCGCACTACCCCAAGATTGTTCTCCTGTTTACTCGACGAGTGTTGAGCTACAAAAAGGCACCCACAACACAAAAGGGTGAATAGTGATTTTAAGTAGCTCATTTCTTACGAGTGAAGACGACCGCCATCTCGTCGCGATAGACCTGCTGCCACTGCGGCGACTGTTCCAGTTGCAGGCGCAGCACTGATGTTGGACTCACGATTGCGATTTGAACCTCGTATTTATCAAAGGGCTCCTGCCATGCCTTTAGCCCGGAAATCATTTCGAGATAATCTCTCACAAACTCGTCGCCGTACATATCGATACGGCCATCGATATAGACGGGGTTCGAGGGCATTTCCCAGATGAGATAGCCACTCCAAATGTTTGGATCAGTAAATGTGCGGCCCGTGATGCCGTTGTCTTTAAGATACTTTACCGCGTTCAGAGGAACACCTACTCGTCGTTGCGTCGGCGGCGTATAAATCACTGACCTCAACTGAATCAGGCAGGCTATCACTGGTACCAACAGGATCAAATTGAACACAACCTGGCGCCGCCTTGTGTTCGGCGTGCGCGTCTGTCTAGATACTCTTCCGAACCTGGTCGTCTGCAGCCAGTTCTGTAAGTAATCGGCAAGCAATGGTCCAGCAACGAGGGCGAAAATAGCCATATGCCGGCTGGACTTCAGAGTGGCGTATAGAGTCGACAGAAATAGCAACAACTCGCTTGGTCGTGCTCGTTTGGGCGACAATGCGAGGGCCGCGATCGGCAACAGCATCAAAAGCGATAGCGGCAATAGCTCGCTCTGATGAAAGTCGGGTGATAGCCAGTCAGTTATTTGGTTCTGTTGAATCGGCGAGAGGAAGAATTCGAACGGGAACAGAAGGATTCGTGGGCCTTGTGGGTTCAGATTCACCGCAATTAGACAAGCGACGAAAACAAAGATTAGATTTTTCAGTTGTGACCGATGTGAGGCGAGGGTTTCACCCACAAACCACGCATCAAGCACTACCCCGACGATTGTGACACCAACCAGAACAAAGCCAATCAAATAACCGGCATGAAGGTTGACCCACAGGGCCATCAACGGCACCAGCCACCAGATCGCCTTCGTTTCCTTCTCATGAACAAAACGACGCAATAACTCGAGATAGATTCCAGCTAACAGCAAAGTGAAGGTGCGCGGACGCACTCCAATGGTGGGAATGATGCTCCAAATACTGAGCAAGATAGCGAAGCCTTTGACGAACGGATGTGCTTGCGTCCCTCGAAAGACGATCCAGAAAGCGAGCACCGTCAACACGGTAAAGATAAAGATCAGCGTGTTGAAGCCGGCGCGTGTATAGATGAGATAGAAGATGACTTCAGACAGCCATTCGTGCGCGACCCAGTGTTTGCCGGGAACAGTAAACGAGTAGAAATCGATGCGCGGAATCGTGAGGTTCTTGACGATGTACTCGCCGGTTTTTAAGTGCCACCAGAAATCGCCGTCGCTCAAGGGTCGCGACGCAAACAGGAAAGCGAAGACAAACACATACACTTCAAAGGTCCGTTTGAGTGTTGTGTTCATCTAGTCAAAGAGTTTGGAAATCACCGCGCCGATTTGTTCCAACACACCGGCGACGCCGCGCTCGGATGAGAAGAAAGCCCAGGCAAGCAGGACAAACAAAATAACAATCAGAATGGTCAGCGTTCTTCGGCTCATAAACGCGTTCCACGGTTAACATCGTTGTAGGGTGGCCCTCCGTGGCCACCCCTGTTCGCCATTCCCCAGGGGTGGCCACAGAGGGCCACCCCTACGACGAATCCTCAGGGAGTCTTTAATTCAGCGGGCTTCTTTTGCGGCTCGGTGATCGCCTCGACTCTACTCTTCTCGACAAACGAAACGAGACCGCTGCGACGGAACCAAACGCCCTGCGCATCTTCCCACGCCGCATCGGCTTCGACAGTCGATCCATCTTTCATCTTGATGATGGCATGCTCGCTTTTGGCTGCCTCTTTAGTCCCGGTTGCGATTGGACCATCGTTGAGCGCTGCCGGAGGTGGAGTGGCCGCCGCAGGCGCAGCCGGACTCGGGCTCGCAACTTCCTGCGCCGGACTTCCTGTCTCGGTCGCGGTCGGTGTCGGAACAGGGATCTGATTATTGGTCGGCACTAAAGCCACCTGGCTCGGTTTGATGGTCGTGGTTTCCTTCGGCTCATTAGCGCGACGCTCCTCCTCGAGTGCCTTCTGCTGGCCGGGCGCGAGGAAAAGGATGTAGAGGAGCACGCAAACGATGATGCCAATGAGCCCGCCGATCGTACCCGTGACCCATGCCGATGCGGGAGATGACGACGCGGCGGGATTTGCCTGGCTCAATGCCGCACGCAAAGAGTCGGTCTGATCGATAAGCTCCGCTCCATCCATGTCGCAAAAAGCTTTCTGGTCATCGAAAGTTTCTTTACACACCGGACACTGTTTCATCTGTTACTCCTTTAGCCACAAAAAGCACATAATGGACCTTCTCTTGTAGCTCACTTAAGTAAACTCAAGATATTAGAGAAGTCGTCGGTCCAGACCATGTCTCCCTGCACGCGACGCCAGCGATCGTCGTCAGCGATCGAGCCGAGAGCGGAATCGTTACGAGCCATCACCACCCAAACCGAAGGATATCTTCCCACTACATTGCGCTCCTCGTCTCGACGTATGAAACCCACGAGTCCGGCCCGACGCGACAAGCCCGATAACAACGGTTCGAGATTCAGATAGCGATTGCTGATGTGAAACGCGAGCAAGCCATCGGTCGACAGCTTGTCGAGATACAGGTTCATCGCCTCGATTGTCAAAAGATGCGCCGGCACCGAGTCGGAGCTGAACGCGTCCATGATCAGCAGTCCATACTTACCGGCAGGCGCTTCGCGCAGTCGCAAACGCGCATCGCCGAGAATCACGCGATAGTGCGCCTTCGTGCAGTCGCTCAAAAATGTGAAATAGCGCGGGTCGGAAGCAATGCGGACGATCGCCGGATCGATATCGTAAAAGTCCCACTCCTGTCCGGTGGCCGCATACGTTCCGATCGTGCCCGAGCCGAGTCCAGTGGCGGCGACTGGCTTGATCGAGGGCTTGCTATTATAAACTTCAAACACCTGGCCCAGTGGTCCATCCTTATGATAATACGACGTTGCCTCACACTTGCGCGATTCGTCATTCAACTGTACGCCGTGAACAGTGCTGCCGTGGTACAGGCGTCGAAACTCTTCATTCGGATTGGTCGTCACGCGCCACACGCCGAAAAAGTCTCGCTCGGTCGCGAGTGTCTGCACCGCGGCGTTCGTATAAGGGATCGACGCAACCATCAATGCCGCCAGCGCGAGCGCGAAAACAAGCGGGCGACGAACACTCAGCGCAAAGCATAAGACGAGCGGCAGCAACAGCACGAGACCGTTCTGGAGTTTCTCCGGCATTTCAAAGCGGGGGACAACTATCGCCAGCGCAAACGTTAACACGAAGATGAACGTTGGAAACGTGATTCTCAACCAGGACTTTGTCTTCTGCTCGTTAACTGGCCGCACCAGCAGCGCGAGGATAATGGCCGCCGGATACTCGAGCGGCGTCGACAACAACAACGGCGCGAGCAACGCGTTGAAGATCCCACCGAGCACTCCACCCACCGCGATCCAAAGATAGTATTCGGGAAGCTTGCTGACTGGCGGGCGACTTTGCGCGAGCCGTTGATGACATACGAGCGCCGCGAGAAAGAAGACCACCAAGTGCAAACTGATCGTCACCCACACTGAAACCGGCGGCGCGAGGATCACAAACGCGCCCAGCACGAGCAACGCGATCGGAAACAGGATCGACGTCAAAGGCAGCTTGATGAGCTGCTTGTTTCCAAACGCGAGGATGAAAGTCAAAAGATAGAGTGCGAGCGGGATAATCCAGATCAGCGGGACTGAGGCCACATCAGTGGCGATAAACGTGGTGACGCCGAGCATCAAGCTCGAGGGAACAAACGCCAGCAGAACCCACTCAAAGCGCTGCGCCGGTTTAACTGTGACAACGGGTTCCTCGACGACAAAGGTATGACTCGCCACCGCCTTCCGCCCGTTGAGCAGGACAGCGCACGTTATTACAAGCGTGACGAGCACCGCATACCCGACTGCCCAGATCCAGTTTTGCGTGCGTATCGCAAACGCGGGCTCAAGCAGGAACGGGAAACCGAGAAGAGCGAGCATGCTGCCGGCGTTGCTGACCGCGTAGAGAAAGTAAGGGTCGCGTGCCGCTTTGTGCGTCGAGTGTGAAAACCAGCGCTGGAGGAGCGGCGCAGTCGCGGAGAGAAGGAGAAACGGCGGTCCGACAGTGACGAGCAGAGTGGTCAGTACCCAACCGATCGGGCTGCTCTGTGTCGGCACGGACGCAAGCACGCGATTCGAGAGGGTAAACGGCAGCATGAGACCTGCCGCCAGGAGCAGCAACGCATGAAGAATCGCCTGATTTCTTAAGGAAAATCGTTGCGACAGCAGCAGCGCGTAGGCATAACCTCCCAACAATAACGCCTGGAAGAACACCATGCAGGTGTTCCACACCGATGGGGCTCCGCCCAGCAAGGGCAGCAGCATCTTGGCCACGAGCGGTTGCACCCAGAAAAGCAGCGCCGCGCTGGTAAATAGAGCCAGCGCAAAGACCGGCGCGAGCGCAGTCGCACGCATGGCCGGAGTGTTTACTCTGTTTAACTCGACGTCGATGTTCATTTGTTTGCCCAACCCGAAGCTTCGGTGTGATCGCGGCAGTTGGCTGCCACAAGCCAGAATAACAGGGTTTAACCGAGTTCGGTGCTTAAAAAAGCGGGCGTCGACGGCGCACAACCGAGCAACATCCATGCCCGAATTGCACTGACGGCTCATCGCCATTGTAGGGGTGGCCCTGTGTGGCCACCCCTTCGGAATGGGCGAAGAAGGGGTGGCCACACAGGGCCACCCCAACAATGATTCCCAACGGCTCACTGTTCGCTATGCGGCAACTGCTCGCCAGCGAGCACTGGCGAGTGTTCAAACCCATGGTGACGCCACGCTGGATCGCACCTTCGCAATCATTGTCAGGCAGTAATTTCGCGGCTTCAGAGGCTGATTTGGACCATCGGCCCACTCCAACCCGAGTTGGCATGACCGTTGCCATGAGTCGGGCACACGAAGCATTGCCGTGATCGGCAGGACGCGCTCAGCTCAGGACTCCTGGGATGACGCCCGTGCTTCTAGTCACTTCGGATGGTCCCTTCTACCCGAAGCGACAGCTCGAGATAGACCTAATCCATATCCTAAGGAGAAACAACATGCTGAAGAAGTTTTTGCAGGACGAGACCGGCGCCGAGTTGGCCGAGTACGCCGTTGGCGTGGCTCTGCTCGTGGCGATTGGCATCGTCGTTTATAAGGTGCTCGGCGACGCCGTCAACACCTCGAACGCCTCAACTGGCAGCAAGATTACGGGCGCCAAATATCCGTAAGACGCGACCATACCCCACGGGAGCCGGTTGGCCTTTAGCCGGCTCCCGTCTTTCTATTCTTATCTCTCGGAGAGGTCAACGTTATGAACTTGAAAAATAGCTTTCTAACTCTACTAAAGGACGAGCAGGGTGCGGAGCTGGCCGAATACGCAGTGGGCGTGGCGCTTCTAGTAGCGATTGCAGTCGTTGTCTACAAGGTATTGGGAGATTCCATCAACGACAGCCAGAGCGGAACAGCGGCTAAGGTTGGAACTGCGGTGAGTGATGCCGGCTACTGAAGTGGCCCCAAAAAATCGACCAGGTTCGCCACGCACCTGTGGCGAACCCTGTTTTTTTACTCACCGGAGGTAAACAGATGAATTATCTACGAAGTTTTTTGATTGACGAACAAGGGGCGGAATTGGCGGAGTACGCGGTCGGCACAGCTATTCTGGTTGCCGTCGCAATCATTGTCTACAAGGTGCTCGGCGACGCAGTTAACGTGAAGATGAGCACGGTGGCCAATGAAGTTCAAAAATAGCGCTGGTCCAACAGACCAGTTTTCGATGCTAAGTGCGGAGTGAAAAATGCCGGTGGCCCCTGATGTCATGAAACTGTTGTTACTCATTCCGATGGCGGCGTTCATTATGTATTACGACGTTCGCTATCGCCGTATACCTAACATCCTCGTGCTGAGCCTGCTGATCGGCGGTCTAACTATCAATATCAGTTTCGGCGGATTTAGCGGGGAAAG
>JADMIO012752959.1_pt1 | contig 17342 bp, 11 predicted proteins | sample 8958161 | NCBI WGS metagenome assembly JADMIO01 (sample SAMN16585339, study PRJNA669376) | soil metagenome | isolation source: Crop rotation soil | place: USA: Cullars Rotation, Alabama | collected 2011
CTTTCCCAGCCCGACGAGCGCGGCTTCCGCGACGACTCCGGCCGGCGCGGCTTCTCGCCCTCGCCGCCGCCCGCGCCGACCTTCGACCGCGAGACGCGCGCGTCCAACAGCAACAGCACGCAGCGCCACCGCTTCGTCGTCCCCATCGCGCGCGGCGGCTCCGCGGCGACGATGCTTGCCGAGACCGAGTCGGGCCCCGCCCCTGTCCCCCGCGACGGTGGCGGACATCGCTCAGACCTTTCCGCCGACGCGCCGCGTCTCGACGAGCCGCGCACGTCGCGCCCGCCCTCGCGCCTGCGCAAGTGGGGGGTCGCGATGCTGCTCCTGCTGGCCTTCTCGGGGATGCTCTACGCCACCTACCGTTATGTCCAGAACGTACGCGGCAACGGCGGCGAGCAGCGTCCGGGTCAGCAGCAACAGGCCGGCGCGGGCAACGTGAAGACCGTCGGCAGTGAACACATAGCCATCACCGATGTAAACTTGCGGAAGGGGCCCGACACCAGCTACACCAAGGTCGGGCTGGCCGAGAGCGGTTCGCGGCTGAAGGTCTTGCAGGTGAGCGGCCGTTGGTATCAGGTGCAGGTCATCGAGCACGGCCGACCGAAGGCCGACCCCGACTCGGCCGACGAGGGCTGGGTCAACAGCACTAACTTGAGGAAGTCTTAATCAAAGCACCGCGGAGAGGTGACACAGACTGTGAGCATACTGGATTCGATTCGGCGCTGGATTGACGGAGAGGTCTCGGACGACCCGCTGGCCGAAGTGGACGAGAAGGCGCGCCCGCGGCGCGTCTGGGAGGATTTCCTCGTGAGGGTCGCGCGCGAGGTCGAGTCCGTCATGCAGCGCGAGATGTTCACCCCGCCCGGCGGGCCGACCTACATTCCGCCCGAGTACGTCGTCTATCTCTCGGGCGACGACGACAAGGAGTGGCAGGGCGAGAAGCGGCGCGGGTTGGAGCAGGGGCTCTACTACGTCCTCTCGGAGCGCGCGCGCGAGCTGTCGGGTCAGACGCAGCTTGCCACCAAGTCCTTCGCCGTCGAGCTGCGCGTGGACGGCACGCTCAACAAGGGCGAGTTCCGCGTCCAGCCGGTCTGGGAGTCGAACGAGCAGGGCGGCCACACGATGGTCACGGCGCGCCCCGCCGAGATTTCCGTCCCGACCCAGACGGCGCAGACGTCCGACACCACCTCAGGCGTGACGGGCGAGCTTGAGAGCGACGTCACCAAGGTCTCCGTCCGCCCGACCGAGCTTTACAGCGTCGAGGTCTGGCACAACGGCCAGCGCCAGTCGGTCGTCCCCATCCTCAAGAACGAGATCACCATCGGCCGCGGCTCCAAGTCCGTCACCGTAGACCTCCCCATCAAGGGCGACCCCGAGGTCAGCCGCTCCCACGCCACGCTCGAACTCGACAACACAGGCCGCTACTGGTTCACCCCCAAAGGCCGCAACCCCACCTTCGTCGGCGGTCGCGAAGTCCCCCGCGAAGAACGCGTCGAAGTCCTCCCCGATCAGAAGATTGACATCGCCAGCTTCACCCTCCGCATCCAGCCGAAGTAAACGCAGCCCGCAGATCGGGTCTGTAGCATCGTCGAAAGGAGCGCGTGCATCTCCGCATGCGCTCCTTTCGTATGTGTGGGAATTAATTGATTGATAATTTCCCACCACGTGCCTACTTTATCGGCACTCAACACCATCCGTGAGAACCGCCCTTTTCTCATTAATCTAACAAGCGAAGAGCGACGTTCACTAGAAGCAGTCACATAAATAGTCGCGCTTATAGCGACTTGTAGATGAGTGTGACCGGGAAAGATTTCACCACAGAGACACAGAGGCACAGCTTGTTGAGTAATTCTCTTCCAGCTGTGCCTCTGTGTCTCTGTGGTTCAAACCGCCGTCGGCTGCGCTCAACCGCAAGCGGGTATAAGCCGCCGCTGCGAACGGCGCTCGGCTGGCCCCTCTCCTCAGGCTTGAAATCGGGCCGAAACGTTTTGACGGACAGCCGCATAAATTTATGAGACCGCCTCTCGTGAGGATGGGCGACTCCACGACAAGGTGCGTCTGAAGTCATTAGACGATGAAGCACTGCTCGAAATGAACAGCGAGTAGGAGAAAACCCGATGAAACGGCTTACATTGCTGGTAGCGACGTTAGCGGGCGTTTGCATTCTCGGCGCGTGCCCACAGCCATCTACCCCGGAGACTGAAGAAGTAGTCCTGAAGTCGGTCGCCGTCGGTACGAAGACGGAACTCTATGAGGTTGTCGCACCCGGCAGATTGAGGTTGGCTCCCGGCGTCAAGTCTCAGGTAGTTGAAGACCTCGGCGGGCGGCAGAACGTCATAGTAATTATGAGACCGAACGGGGGCATCGGCGGCTACGTGACCTGCCAATGTGTCGGTGCGACAAGCGGTGGTTCTTGCAAGGCGTCGTCGGACAACCCGGAAAATCATCCGGTGTGCATCGGGAGTTGCACAGACAGCGAGGGTGTCCCCCGTCCCAGTGCATGCGACATGCGCAGCGGCAACATCGGCCCTCCCAGAGACCCTCCCGTGAATATCAAATTCGTTGATCGGTAGGTTCCGTCCCGGCGGCATGGGGCGGAGAGGGAAAGTCTCTCGCAGGGCTTTCTGCCTACCCCGCGACGGCGTGGGTGCCGGATTCGAGGTCGGCGATGAGTTGTTCGAGGGCGGGGAGGGTGTGTTCGGGGACGTAGTCACGGCCGAGGAGGCGCATCATCTGGCGGGGGCGGGTCTCGCCGCGCGCTTCTTTGAGGAGGGCGCGGCAGAGGGCGAGGACGACGGGGGGCGCGAACTGCTTGCCGGCGTTGCGACGAAAGTCGGCGACCACTTCGTCGAAGGTGCGGCGGCGGCGGTAGGGGCGGTCGGTCGTCATCGCGTCGAACGAGTCGGCGAGCGAGACGATCTTGGCGCCCGGCGGAATCTCCTCGTCCTTCAAGCCCTCGGGGTAGCCGCGACCGTCGGGGCGCTCGTGGTGGTAGCGCGCCATGAGCGGGATGTCGGCGAAGGGATGCTGGATGGGGCGTAGGATTTCGTAGCCCGCGGCGGGGTGACGGTTCAACTCCGAAGACTGCTTGGCGTCAATGCGGTAGGGCGCGTTGATGATGTCGCGGTCTACAACCAGCTTGCCGACGTCGTGGAGGTATCCGCCGATGGCGATGGCCTCGACCTCTTCGTCGTTCCAGCCCATCTCGCGCGCGATGATCTCGCTGTACTTGCCGACGCGCTCGGAGTGTCCCTGCGTGTACTTGTCCTTGCAGTCTATGGCCGCCGCGAAGGCGCGCACCGTGTCCGTATAGCTGCCCTTGAGATTTTCGTAGAGCCGCCGGTTCTCTTCGGCGCGGCGCTCGACCTCGCGCAGCAGGCGATGGTTGTGCAGGCCGACGCCGACGTGACGACCGAGAGCGCGCGCGAGTTCCCGGTCCTCCTGCGTGAACGCCTCGCCGCTGGCCTTCCCTCCCAAAATGATGACGCCGACCAGCTCGCCGCGTACGACGAGCGGCGTGACCACCTCGACGCCCGCATCCTGAAAACGCGCGTGTATCTCCTGCTCGACGAGCGCGTAGTCCTGCAAGGCGTGCGCGTACGGAGCCGCGCCGTTGCCGTTCCCGTTGCCGTTGCCGTTGCCGTTCGGGGCGTGCCCCGGCTTGAGCGGGAGCGGGAGGTTGTGCGAAACCTCTTCGCCGTAGCCGCGCAGGGCGACGAAGCGCAACTCGGCGCCATCGTGGTCGAACTCGGCCACCGCGCCGCGACGGATGCCCATCGCGCCGAGGACGACGTGAAGCGCCGAGCGCACCATCTCCTCGAAATCGCTCGTCTCAGCGATCTCCTCCCCGAGGTCGGCGAGCGCCGCGAAGGCGTGCAGAACCATGCGCGTGCTGTCAGACATAGGAAGAACCGTGAACCATGACAGGATGTGAATCGTGAACCGCGAACCGTGACAGAAGAGAAGCAGTACTTATCTCGTCACGGTTGACGGTTGACGGTTCACGACATCTCAGTGCCCGGGGGGTGTCGGGGCGAACTCTTCGAGGGTGGCGAGCGCGGCCTCCTCGCTTTCGGCGAGGACGACCAAACGCGTCAGGCCGAGCAGTTCGAAAAGCGAGAGCGTGTGGACGCTCACGTTCGAGAAGGCGATGCGGGCGCCGCGCTGCTCGGCCGCGTCAATGACGCCGAGCAGGATAGAGACGCCGATGCTGTTGACCAGCTCGGTGTCGCGGAAGCTGATGACCAGAGCGCGGCACCCGCGCTCGATCCGCGTCAGGCACTCGCGCTCGATGCGCTGGCCGCTCATCTTGTTGACGTAGTCGCCCGCGTAGACGACCGCGACTTCACTGCCGACCTGCTCGGGCGGTCGGGTGAGTGGCTCTGACATCTTTGCCAGCACTTCCCTTCTTTTATTTGCGTAGGTACTTCGTCATCCGTAGTCGGGTGCCGTCGTCAACGCGCTCGAATTCCACGTCGTCCATCAGCGTGCGGATGAGTTTCAGTCCCCAGCCTCTGCGCCCCTTCGCGCCCTCGGCGCCGCCGTTTTTGTCGGCGGGCGAGGCTCCGTTTTCCGTTACGTTGGCAGGCACGGACAGCCCGCGGCTGGAAACTGTGATGACTAATTTATCACCTTCGACCCGAAATCGGTTATAGATTTTTCGCTCGGTGCTCAAGGAGTGCTCCGAGGCGTTGATGCACGCCTCGATGAGCGCGTGCTTGATCTTGTTGATATCCTCGGCCTGAAACTCCATCCGGCGCGCGATCTGCTCGACCGTGTGCGCCGCGATCAACTCGGTGTCCTCCGACATCGGCAGCTCGATGGCGAACTCGTCGGCCGACACGTCGGCGACCCCGGCCGCGACGCCCGCGACACCGAGACGTGACGTCAGGAGTTCGAGCTGCTCGCCGCTTGAGCTGTATGCGTCCCGCTCGCCGAGCAGGTCTGCGGCCTCGGCCGAGAAGCCCTCGCGCGAGACGAGCCAGAAGCGCACGCGCTCGAAGCCGCACGACTGCGCGACCTGCTCAAGCCGGTCGAGCCACAGCCCCGTCAGCGCGCGCCCGGCTTCGAGCTTCGACTCGACCTCGGCCGCGATCCAGACGACCTCGCCCGCCTCGGCATACTCGCCCGACTCGAACCCGTGCGCGATGGAGCAGCGCTCCTCGTCGCAGAACTGACGCATCGGCGGGTGGAACGAGGCGCAACTCGCGGCGTGGACTATCTGCGGGAGTTGAACGGTGTCCGACTCGGAGTCGAGCGCCGACGTCGTCTCGTCGCTCGGCAGGCCACGGTACATGCGCGCGTAGCGGTCGTAGTGCAGAAGGCTCGCGGGCACCCGCTCGAAGTTGAAGCCGCGCATCACCTCGCCCAGCTTGAGCGCCGCCTCGCGTCGGTAGTAGCGCGCCATCGTCCTCGGCGCGCGCTTGAGGGCCTCGACCAGCGTGTCGGCGACGACGAGTGCGCGCGGCTCGGCGGCGACTTGCAGGCGGTAACTCACTTCGATGAAGTCGCGCCACACGGTCGTCGGCGTCGTCTCGACGTAGGTGGCATGGAAACTCGCCAGCTCGTGCATGTGAAGCAGGCGCATCACGCGCTCGAACTCGGAGGCGTCCACGCCCAGCCGCTTCATCCACGCCTCGGCCGGCGCCTTCCCACCCGAGCCCGTCACCGACTCGTAGAGCACGCGCAGCAGCCCGCGTCGAAGCCCGAGCGAGGGCGCGACCTCTTCGAGGATGGACGTGTAGCGGCGCTGGACGCGACCGCCGAGCAGCTCGTCAACGTAGAGGCTCTGGAAGTCGCGGAAGCTTGAGAGCGAAGCCCCGGCGGCGCGCGCGGCGTCGAAGAGCGTGTTGATGAGATAAGGACTCGCTTCGAGTTGCTGCACGACGAGGTCGCGCGTCTCGTCGGTGGCCGTGACCCCGAGCCTCTGCGCCAGCCCTTCGACGAGGGCGCGCGCGTCCGGCTCCTTCAGGCGGTCAAGGTGCAGCTTGCGCATTCCGTCGAACGACGGCGTCGGCGCGGAGCCGTTGAGCTGGTCGAGCAGGCGACGACGCGGGCCGGCGATGACGAAGGGCACGCCCGCCTGTGCGGCGGCCTGCGCCACGAGCGGCGCGAGCGCGACCTCGCCGCGCAGGCGCTCGGCGAGATGAATGTCATCGAAGAGAACGACTGTGCGCACGCCATGCGCGGCGGCCTGCTGCGGCGCACCGAGGCACAGACGTACGAGAGCGCGCTCGTCCGACTCGCCCTGCGCGCGCTCGAAGTCCTGTATGAGCCGCTCGACCCATTCGTAGTCCTGCGGGGCAGCGAGTTCGAGCAGCGTGCGCAGGGTCGGCGTGGCCGAGACGAGCGCGGGGTCGTCGCGCCGGTGCGCGACCGCCTGCGTGAGAAAGGTCTGAAGGAAGCGGCGCGCGGCGGCGGTCGTCGCGGCATCGGAGCGCGAGAAGGCGAAGTAGATGGGAGCGGGGCCTCCGCGTTGTCGGAACAGCTCGTCGAAGGCTTGGCGTAGAAGTTCGGAGACACCCGACTGCGGCGCCGCGAAGAGGAGGACGCCGTGGTGCGCGGCTCTCGGCGAGCCGAGCGCGGTCAACTCGCGCAGTTGCTCGCCGCGCCCGACGAAGGCGTCGGGCGGCGTGCGCGCGAGAATTCGTCTCTGTTTGGGTGACTTGACAGGCATCGTGCTTCGGCCTTAGCCCTCGCCTTCACCCTCCCCTTCGGACACAGACTTCATCGGCTCGCCCTTCTTCCGACGCTTGGGCTCGTATGCCTCGATGCAGTTCTTGCCGCGCGCCTTGGCGGCGTAGAGCGCCTGGTCGGCGGCGTAAATTATCTCGGCCGGCGTGTCCAGCTCGGCGCCGAACGTCGAGACGCCGATGGAGACGGTGACGGCGCCGGTCGGCTGTCCCTGCCCGTGCGGAAACTGCGTGCGCTCGATGCGACGTCGGATGCGCTCGCCGATGGCGCGCGCCTCGGCAAGCCCCGACTGCGGCAGGAGGATGCTGAACTCCTCGCCGCCGTAGCGCGCCGCGACGTCGGCCGAGCGCAGCGCCGTCTTCAGGCATTGCGCCGTCATCTCAAGCGCGAGGTCGCCCGCCTGATGGCCGTGCGCGTCGTTGTATGCCTTGAAGTCGTCAATGTCCACCATCATGAAGCTCATCGAGAAGCGATGGCGCTTCGAGCGCTCCAGCTCCTCCTGCAAACGCTCTTCGAGGTAGCGCCGGTTGACGAGCCCCGTCAGAGGGTCTGTGATGGAGAGTAGCTGGAACTGCGTGGCCTTGCTGTGCCACTCGACGCGGTCGAGCGCGAGCGCCATCTGCGGCGCGATCATGTCGAGCAGCCCGAGGTCGAACTCGTCGTAGGAGCCGCCGCCCGCCTTGTCCGTCACGTTCAGCACGCCGACCTTGCGCCCGCCGACGACGATGGGGTAGCTGATGAAAGACTTTGTCTTGTAGCTCCGCTCCGAAGAGGCCGGGTGCCAGCCCGAGACCTTCGACACGTCGCGCACGACGGCCGGGCGCCCTTCGCGTAGCACGGTGCCTGCGACGCCTTCGCCGAGTCGCACGCGCGTCTCACGCGTCACCTCGGCGCGCGGCCCGAGCGCGGCCTTGACGGAGAGTTCGCCCGCGCGCTCGTCGAAGAGAAGGAGCGAGCCGCGCTCGGCCTTCAGCAACTCGGCCGAGTGGCGGAGGATGGTCGTGTAGGCGTCCTCGGGTCGCGCGGAGTTGACGACCTCGGTGAAGGCGCGGAGCTGCGTGGCCGCGCGGACGCGCCGCTCAAGCTCTTCGCGCAGGCGGCTCAACTCCAAAGGCATCGAGATGTCGCGACAGAAGGCGGCGAGCGCGCGGCGCTGCTCCTCGCTCAGGTCCGAGTCGCCGACGAGGAGCGCACCCTTGATCTCATCGCCGACGATGAGCGGGAAAAGCTCGACCGCCTCCTCGTGCTTGGAAGAGGTGCGGCCGCCCGCGGGGACGGCGAGCGAGTCGCCCTTCGTCGCCGCGAGCAGCAGTTTTATCTCCTTGGGCTTGAGCGCGACGCGCGGCGGACGGCGCTCGAACATGCCCGTGACGCACGTCGGGTAGAAGGTGTCGTCCGAGCGGAGCAGGAGCGCGAGCGATTCGACGCCGTAGTCGTCCCTGAGCGTCTTGACGGCCTTGCGGCACGCCTCCTCCAAAGTCCCTCCCGAGAGTGCGGCGCGCGGCGCCGTGGCGTGAGACTCGTCCTCGTCGGCGATGCCCGATGCCACAGTCGCCTCCGGGGCAGTGTCAACGTCGGCGGCGCCGCCGGTCGTCGTGGCGCTGACGCCCGCGCGCGCCGACGCGCCTGACGCCTGCTCGGCTGCCTTCCCTTTACGCGTGGTCGCGGGCTCGGCCGGCAGCTCCGTCTTGTGATGCCCGTTCGTCGTCGTGACCGCCGCCGTGGCCGGCTCGTCAGGCGTGTTGGCGACCAGCTCGCCCGCGATGCCGTCCACGCTGATTGACGGCCGTGGCTGCGCGCCCGTCCTCTTCCCCGCGTCCGCCGTCACGTTCCGGCGTGAGGCGGCGAACGCCTCGGCCGACTCGGCGACGCGCGCGGCCAGCTCGTCCACATCCTGCCGCGAGGCAAAGATGACGTTGCCGAAGATGTCGGCCGAGAGGAGGTCTGCGAGGTCGCCCTCGCGTATGCGCTCGGCGAGCGCGCGGTAGTCGGCCACGCGCAGGAACGCACGCCCGCCGATGGCCGCCGACTGCCGACCGGCGACGATCTCGACCGGAGCCGCGAAGCAGTGGAGCCCGGCGTGACAGCGGTACGTGACCGTCTCGCCCGCCTCGACCGCGCGGAAAAATGCCTCGCCGCAGTCGGGCTGGCAGAGGTGCGCGTGCGCGGGCGAGGACTGGAAGGCGTGGCAGATGGAGTTGTTGTTGGCGACCGCGAGCGCGGGCGGCTGTCGCCCCTCGACGAGCAGCAGCGCGAGCCCCGTAGACGAGGCAAGCCCCTCCTGCACCTCCGCCCATCCGTGTGGCAGCACGGCGGAAGTGTGACTCTGGGCAGCACCCTCTGGGGCTTGGGCGGTGTTGTCCATCAGTTGTCGCGGCACAGTCTTTCGGACTCGAATAGCGGACGGAGGGAGGTTCGACTGCGTGAGCGGACGGGGCCCGTCGGAAGCAGGCGGAATCTCACAGGGAGAGGCCGACGCGCTTCCGGCGGCGACCGTCCTCCTACCGCAGTATATTTGCCCGCACGGCAAACAGACAAGGGATTTCAGGGAGCCGGGCCTGTGGCTGCACGCAAAAAGAGGCCCGGAACCTTGTCTCCCCTGTTTAAACGTCTAATGCCGGGGGAATTTCACTGCGCGATGACCCGCCCCGTGCCACGCAGCCCCGGCGCGTCGCCCGGTGCGACCTTTTCTATGTCGGGCTCTTCGGGGCTGATCCGGATGCAGGCGGCAAAGTGGTTCGGCTTAATCTCGGCCAGAGGGGGCACGACCTCCTTACACGTCTCTATCGCCCACGGGCAGCGCGTGTGGAAACGGCAGCCCGACGGCGGATTGATCGGCGAGGGGACGTCGCCCTGAAGGACGATTCTCTGCCGCGTGGCCTCGACGGCTGGGTCGGGGACGGGGACGGCCGAGATGAGCGCCTTCGTGTACGGCATCAGCGGGTCGCGATAGATGACCTTGGCGTCGGACAACTCGACCAGCTTGCCGAGGTACATCACGGCCACGCGGTCGGAGACGTGGCGGATGGCGCGCAGGTCGTGCGAGATGAAGAGGTAGGTCAGGTCTCGCTCGCGCTGAAGGCGCTCCATCAGGTTCATGATCTGCGCCTGAATGGAGACGTCCAGCGCCGAGATGGGCTCGTCCGCCACGACGAAGTCGGGGTCGGCGGCGAGAGCGCGCGCGATGCCGATGCGCTGGCGCTGACCGCCCGAGAACTCGTGCGGATAACGCTTGAGGAAGCGCGGGCTCAGCCCGACCGTCTTCATCAACTCCTGCACGCGCCCCTCACGCTCGCGCCCACGCCCGCCGAGCCCGAAGGTGTCGAGCGGCTCGCCGATGATCTGCGCCACGGTCATGCGTGGATTGAGGGAGGCGTAAGGGTCTTGAAAAATCATCTGGAGGTGGCGGCGCTGGCCGCGCATCTCGCCCTTCGAGAGTTGCGAGAGGTCGCGCCCGCGAAAGAGCACCTGCCCGCCCGTCGGCTCGGTCAGGCGCAGCAGCGCGCGCCCGAGTGTTGACTTACCGCAGCCCGACTCGCCCACCAGCCCCAGGGTCTCGCCGGGATAGATGTCAATCGAGACGCCGTCCACGGCCTTGACCACGCGCCGGACGGCGGAGCCGCCGACCAGCTTGTCCCACACGCCCCCGCCGCCGAGGTCGAAGTGAACCTTCAGCTCGCGGATGGAGATGAGCGGCTCGCGCCCCGGCCCACCCGCCGGAGGCTGCGGGCCTTGTGAACGCGAGCCCACCGGTTGCCCCCCCGTCAAACGCGCGCCCATCGGCATGCCACCCGTCATCGGCCGACTCCTCCTTCCAAAGACTTCCCGTCCGGGGCGATGTGAGAACCGGCGGAGGCGCGGTCGCCCGCTGTTGCGAGCGAGTCGGCGTAGACTTCCTCGGCGAAGTGACAGAGCGAGAAGTGCTCGGCGTTCAACTGGACGAAGGGCGGGAACTCGCGCTTGCAGACATCCTCGGCGCGATAGCAGCGCTCGGCGAAGGGGCACTGTTCGGGCGGCAGGCGCGCGACGTCGGGCGGGAGCCCCGGAATCTGGTACAGCTCGGTGCCCTCCTCGTGCGCCGGGTCGGGGACGGACTTCAGCAGCCCCTTCGTGTACGGGTTGCCGGGCGCCGCGAACAGCTCGCGCGTCGGAGCCTGCTCGAAGACCTTGCCGGCGTACATGACGATGATGTGGTCGGTCATGCCCGCGACGACGCCGAGGTCGTGCGTGATGAGGATGACGCTGGTGCCCGTGTCCTCCTTCAGCTTCTTGATGAGTTCGAGAATCTGCGCCTGGATGGTGACGTCGAGCGCGGTGGTCGGCTCGTCGGCGATGAGCAACTCGGGCTCGCAGGCGAGCGCCATCGCGATCATCACGCGCTGACGCATCCCGCCGGAGAACTCGTGCGGGTAGCTGTCCACACGCGAGCGCGCCTCGGGGATGCCGACCGTCTCAAGCATCTTGATGGCGTGCTCGTATGCCTGCTCGCGGGAGTGGCCGAGGTGGATTTGCGTAATCTCCATCAACTGTTTGGAGATGCGCATGAAGGGATTGAGCGAGGTCATCGGGTCCTGGAAGATCATGCTGATGCGCTTGCCGCGAATCTTCCGCACCTCGTCGGCGGGCAAGCTCAGGATGTCCTGACCGTGGAACAACACCTCGCCCGAGACGATGCGACCCGGCGGGCTCTGGATGAGGCGGATGACCGAGAGGTTCGTGACGGACTTGCCCGACCCCGATTCGCCCACGATGCCGAGCGTCTGGCCGCGCCGCAGGTCGAAGCTGATGCCGTCCACCGCGCGCACGGTGCCGTCCTCCGTCTCGAAGTACGTCCGCAGGTCACGAACCGAAAGAAGGGTGCCGTTTTGGCTGCTCATCTAAAATTTTCTCATCTGCGGGTCGAGCGCGTCGCGCAGGCCGTCGCCGAGGAAGTTGAGTGAGAAGAGCGTCAGCGCCATCGTCACACCGGGGAAGATGAGCTGCCACGGGAAGACCGCGATGTTCTGGATGCCCTCCTGCGCGAGACTCCCCCACGACGCGTACGGCGCCTGCACGCCCAGGCCGAGGAACGAGAGGAACGCCTCCTGCAACATCACCGACGGGATGGTCAGCGTCGCGTAGACGATGACCGGCCCGAGCGCGTTCGGGACGAGGTGGCGGAAGATTATCTTCGGCGTCGAGACGCCGGTGGCGCGCGCGGCGAGGACGAACTCCTGATTCTTGAGCGAGATGACCTGCCCGCGCACGATGCGCGCCATCGTCAGCCACGAGACGGCCCCGATGGCCGCGAAGAGCAGGAATATCTGCTGCAAAGGCGAGCGCCCGCCGAAGAAGGCCAGCAGCACGATGACAATCATCATGTACGGAATGGCGTAGAGCACGTCCACGATGCGCATCATCACGTCGTCAACCTTGCCGCCAAGGTAGCCGGCCGTCGCGCCCCACGTCAGGCCGATGAGCAGCGAGACGAAGGTCGAGATGATGCCGACCATCAGAGAGATGCGCCCGCCCTGAAGCACGCGCGCCAGCATGTCGCGCCCCGCGCTGTCGGTGCCCATCGGGTGCGTCGCCGAGAACTTGCCGTCCGGCGTGCTGAAGGGCGGGAACGACTGCACCAGCTTCGAGTCGGACGGGATGGTGTCGTACTGGAAGCCCGTGGTCGCCTTGATGAGCGGCGGGCCCAGCAGCACCGCGACCACGATGACGCCCACGACGACCAGACCGAAGACGGCCAGCCTGTTCCTCAGCAGCCGCCGCCACGCATCCTTCCAGAGCGACGTGCCCGAGAGGGTCGAGCGCGCGTCCTCGTCAGCGGTGCGGATGTCGCCCTCGCCGACGGCCATCTCGGGAAAGGCGTGAATCTCGTCGCCGCGGCGCGCGCTGACCGGCGGCTTTGGCGGCGTGCCCTGCGGCGTCAGTGCGGGCTCGCCCGCGTCCCAGGGGTTCTGCGAGCGTCCCTCTTCGGTCGGCACTTGCGGTGTCTTCTCTTCGCTCATGGCTCTAGTACCGTATCCGTGGGTCAATGAAGCCGTAAGCCACATCAACCAGAAGGTTGAAGATCAACACCATGATTGACGCGAAGGCGACGATGCCGAGGATGAGCGGCTCGTCGCGGTTCAGGTTCGCGTTGATGAAGTAGTTGCCGAGTCCCGGCATGGCGAAGATGCGCTCGACAACGACCGTGCCCGTAATCAGGCTGGCGAGCGCCGGCCCCGTGAACGAGACCACCGGGAGCAGTCCGCCGCGCAGCGCGTGGCGCGTGACGACCTGTCGCTCGGTCAAACCCTTGGCGCGCGCCGTGCGGATGTAGTCGGAGCGCAGCACTTCGAGCATCCCGGCGCGCGTCAGCCGCGCGATGTAGGCCATGTAGACCGCCGAGAGCGTCAGCACCGGGAGCAGAATGTTCCAACTCAGGAACCCACCCCAGCGCGCGGGCGGCAGCCAGTAGAGCGAAAGCGAGAAGATGAGAACGAGGATGGGCCCGAGGACGAAGTTGGGCACGCTGATGCCGAGCATCGAGAGCCCCATCGCTCCATAGTCCAGCTTGGAGTTCTGCTTGAGCGCCGCGAGGGTGCCCATCGTCACACCGACGAGGAGCGCGAGCAGGTAGGCGCACGTCCCGATGGCGGCCGAGACGGGCACGGTGCGGCGGAGGATGTCGTTGACCGTCTCGTTCTCGTAGCGGAGCGAGTTACCGAAGAAGGGGTACGGGTGCCACTCCCTTTTGGTCTGCGTCTTACCGTCTTTGTCCTTAATCTCTTTCCCCTGCTCGTCTATGGCGGGAACATACTGAAAGCCGACAATGCTCGACATCATCCGCCAGTACTGGACGTAGATGGGCTGGTCGAGCCCGTACTTGGCGCGGATGTTCTTCTCGATGGAGGCGGGAAGCTTCCGCTCGCCCTCGTAGAAGTTGCCGGGCGCGAGCCGGATGAGCGCCCACGTCAGGGTGATGACGATGAGCACCATCGGCACGGTGACGAGCAGGCGGCGGACGATGAAGCGGAACATGTCTCGGCTACTCCTTCAGCCCGGCGATGGCGTCGGTCGTCATGTCGGGCATCCCCTGATCCCACTTCGCCGTGTCGTGCTCGATGTAGACGAACTTCCAGGGGTGGAGCGTCCCCGGGTTCGGGTACATTCCCTTCACATACGGCTTCTTCATCCAGCTCGTGGCCGGGATGACGAGCGTCAGCACGGGCTGGTACTGGAGCAGATACTCCTCGGCCTCCGCCAGCATCGCCATCCGCTTCGGCACGTCGGGCTCGCGGTTGGCGTTTTCGAGCATCTTGTTGTACTTCGGGTCCCACCAGCCCGTCCCGTTGGCCCCGCCCTCCTTGACGATGTAGAGCGAGAGATAGGTGTACGGGTCCATGTAGTCGCCCACCCAACCCGAGCGTGCGAAGCCTTTGTATTCAAGCTTGGAGCGCATCGGGAGAAAGGTCTTCCACTCGCTGTTGCGGAGCGAGACGGTCAAGCCGAGATTCTGCTTCCACTGCGCCTGGATGAACTCGGCCACCTGCCGGTTCGACTCGTTGGTGTTGTAGTTGAACTCGACCTCCGAGATGGGGAACTTCTTCGGATCGAACTTGCCGTCGGCGCCGCGGAAGCCGGCCTCGGCAAGTAACTGCTTCGCCTTCTCGGGGTCGAAGGGGTCGCCCTTCGGACGCGGGTACTTCTGGAAGATGGTCGGGACGATGGTGTAGTTCGGCTTGACGACGACCCGGTAGTCCGCGAGCGCGGCCTTGTCAATCGCCATGTTGAAGGCTTTGCGGACGCGCACGTCGTCCATCGGCGGCTTGGTCGTGTTGATGGCGTAGAACTCCGAGACGTTCTCGGGCGCGTCCATGTAATCTTTGACTTTGCGGACGCCGCTCTTGAGCCACGAAGCCGGGACGGTGTGGTTGTATGTCGCGTCCACCACGCCCGCCTTGTAGAGATTCATCATCGTCGTGTTGTCTTCGAGCGGGTAGAAGTAAATCTTCTCCAGCCGGACGCTGGCGGCGTCCCAGTAGTTAGGATTCTTGACGACGACGACCTGATTATAGGGCTTGTGCTCCGCCAGCATGTGCGTGCCGCTCGCCACGAGGTTGCCGGGCTTGGTCCAGTTGACTCCGTACTGCTCGACGGTCTTCTCGTGGATGGCGCGGAAGAACTGGTGCGGGAGGAGCCCGAGGAAGTAGGGGGCCGGCTGTCGGAGCGTCACGCGCAGCGTGTAGTCGTCCACGGCCTCGACGCCCACGTCCTCCGCCTTGACGCGGACAAACTCCTTGCCCTCGACCAGCGCGGCCAGTTTCGGGTCGGCCTTCAAAGCCTTGGCCCTGTCCTTCTCGTCCGCGGGGACGACGAGGCGCTCGGGCGCATGGATGAACTTGTGGAAGGGCGTGTCGGGCGCGGCATCCTCGTTCTTCTTCGCGAGTTGGGTCTTGAAGAGCGCCTCCTCGTCGGGCGGCGCCGCGACGCTCGCGGGCTGCGTCGGCGCACCCTCGGGCGAGGCCGACGGCGCCTCGGACGCGAGCAGGAAGCGTCCGCTCCGCGGGTCGCGTACGAAGGCGCCGCCGGAGTTGAAGGCTTCGGCGTTCTTGATGTCGTAGGCGAGGTAGGCGGTGCGCGCGGCCAGCTCGGGACGGAGGCCGCGACGGAAGCTGTAGACGAAGTCGCGGGCGGTGATCGGGTCGCCGTTGGAGAACCTGGCGTTGCGACGAAGTTGGAAGACGAACTCGCTCAAGTCCTCGTTTGGCGTCCAGCGCTCGGCGATGGCGGGAATCGCCTCCATCGTCTTCGGATGATACTCGACCAGCCCCTCGTAGAGCGCGATGTCTATCCGCGCCTCGGGCTGCCCCGTGCTCATCTGCGGGTCGAGCGTCTCGGGCTCGGAGCCGGTGATGTAGCGCAGCATCTGCCCCTCGGGCGGGGCGATCTTGCCGAAGTACTCGTTGCTCATGTCGCGCCGGGCGCAGCCGGCAGCGAGGAGGGTGAAGGCTAAGAGCAAGGTCAGGAGGCGCGCGGTTTTTGTTCCAGTCATGGCCTTTGAAACTCCTGGTGTAACCGAAACTGGGGCTGCCTGCCCGGGGGCGGTTCGACCCGGTGCGGGCCTTGGGGAAACTGTCACGCCCGGCCCCGAGGGGGCGCGGCGAAAACCTTCCGAAAAGATTCCTGTAGACGTCGGGGGCTTGGGGGCTCTGCGAAATGGTACGGCTAACTTACTTCGGCCCCGAACTTATCACGCTCGCGCACGGTCAATCAAGGTTGAAGTTGCCTCGTACTTAACGATGCCCCGCCGCGCGCCGAAAGTTGCACGTTCATGGCGACGGAGGATGAAAAGAGTGCCGTCCGAACGTCACGCCCGGTCAGCGCGGCGCGGGGCGCGGCAGTCGCGCCGACTGCTCGGGCGTGGGGGTACGCCAGGCCGTGTTGATGCGGACGTGTTTTAGCGAGGGCGCGTCCAAAAGGTTGGACTCAAATCCTTCGACGTAGGGCTTGACGAGCGCGTAGGACGAGGCGAAGTGGAGCGGGATGGCGGGCAGCTCTTTGAGCGCCTGCGTCTCCGTAAAGATGCGGGTCGCGATTCGTTCGTCGGCGCGTGCTCCTCCGGTCTCCGCTCCTTCCCGCGAGGGCGAGGCGGACGGCGACGCCTGTGGCGCGGTCTCCGACCCGTCGGCCTGCGCGTCTTCGGCCGGGTCGCCGAAGAGTTGAAGCATGTTCGTCTCCTCGTCGGTCGTCTGCATGACGAGGCTGCGGCGCACGACGTCGTAGTCGCCCGCGTGGAGCATCGCTTCGTACTCCTCCCAGGGCCGGACGATGATCTCGGTCTCGACGCCGAGCGCTTCGCGCCACATGCGCGCGACGGCCTGCGCGACCAGACGCTGCTGCTCGTTGCGGTTGACGAGTAGCCTGACGCGCGGGAAGTTCACGCCGCCGGGGTAGCCCGCCTCCTCAAGCAGCTTCCGCGCGCGCTCGACGTCGTGCGTGGGATGCTCCGACTCTCCCACGCCCTTCCCTTTGGCCTCAACTTCCGAGGCGCTCTCGAAGTGTGACGGAAGGAACCTGTCGGCCGGCTCGGTCGCGCCGCCGAGCGTGTCCGTGCTCAGACGCGCGACGTCGAGCGCGTAGGCCAGCGCGTGGCGCACGCGCGGGTCGTCGAAGGGCGGGCGCGCGGTGTTGAAGCGATAGTAGTTGAGCGCGGCGAAGGTCTCGCGGTGGAAGTCCTCGTAGGGCGTGAGCAGCTTGACGGCCAGCGGCTCGACGGCCGCGTTGGAGACGACGTCCACCTCGCCCGCGCGGTAGGCGGCGAGCGCCGCCTCGGTGCCGCCGTTGTCCACGAAGCGCACGCGTTCGAGCGTGACCGAAGCGGCGTCCCAGTAGTTGTCGGCGCGCTTTAGCTCGACGCTGTCGCCCCCGAGGCGCGCGAGGCTGAAGGCGCCGTTGGTGACGATGCCAAGCCGCGCCTCGCCGTCGCGCTCGCTCCTCTGCTCCTCGCGCAACGCCGTGAGGTCTGACTCGGGGCTCAACTCATGCACGGGGCGGAAGACTGGATGCGCGACGAGCGCGGGGAAGTTTGCGTCCGGGCGCGTGAGCGTCACGCGGAGCGTGCGTGCGTCCAGCGCGACCACGCCGAGCGTCACGGGCGTCGCGGCCTGCGGCGCGCG
>JADMIO011482862.1_pt1 | contig 17341 bp, 14 predicted proteins | sample 8958161 | NCBI WGS metagenome assembly JADMIO01 (sample SAMN16585339, study PRJNA669376) | soil metagenome | isolation source: Crop rotation soil | place: USA: Cullars Rotation, Alabama | collected 2011
GCCGCGACTTCAAGTCACGTGAATTCCAAGCTTCGGATCCCACTGTGCTGGAAAGATAAATCCTCCTTTGGTCTCCTCTCATCCATTTCCTCTCCAGGAACCAAGAGGCTCATTCAAGATCTCACGAGACCAATTCAACAAGAGGCTCGCCTTGGAGAATTCCACGCTCTCTCCGCCTCTTCACTTCCACCTGGTGAAAGTGAGAATGAAAGTGAGCAAAAATCCACTTTGGAAGAAAAACTCCTCGAGTTTACTCTTGAGAACGAAAAATTGGAGACGAAACTTGGGAGTCTGGAGGCTGAAAATGAAGTTCTGAGGCTTGGCCACCTGGGAACAAGGGATCGGTGTGATCAAATGTATGAAATACTTGGAAAACATGAAAGCAACACTACGGCACTCCAACTCCTACTCAAATATAGGTAAAAGAAAGTAGATGAGATAAAACGAGATCCATGTACTAGATTTTTTCTTGTCCTGGATTTTGAATACTAAAAGTTTGTTTTCCTATTTCGTTTGAAGTGATGAAGCAATTGAGGCATACGACGTACTGGTCGCTCTTCTCGAGAGTGAATTAGGACAACTCCTGGCGAGTTGCCGTGCTCTGGGAATTGGTACTCCTTTGATAGTGAATGACGAAGATGGAAAAAACTATGGAAGGCCAGGATCTGACTTCTGGGACATAGAACTGCTCCTACGACGTGGATTTGAGAATCGACTCATGGCAGAACGTGGAGCCCACTACTTGCTCATCAAAAAAAGGAAAATGGAGGAAAATCCAGCAGAAGGAGAGTCATCAGAAATTGGAATTCCCACTCCTGGAGAGAAAATGAATAGGATCAGCACTACAAATCCTAGGGAATGTCTACCATGGGATGACGTTTCTCCTAATCAAACTCTCAGGTAAGGAATTGAGAGTATGCAATGGCGGAGGTCTTCATTTTTTGGCTATCTCATGGAAATTGCCAAAATGAAAAAAAACGATGAATTCGGAAGCGCGGCATGCAGAAAAGCTTTAAGAAAAAGCCTGATGCGTGAAAACCTTCCATTTTGATTGTTTGCACGAAAAAAACACCATTACCTACATTGGAACCTTAAAACGGCAGCTTCCTTTGTTCAATCAATTAGTTAGGGTGTCATTAAGCCACGCATGCGCATCCGCATTTAGTGTTTACACAGATTTCAGATGAACGTCACGGATCAGTTTACCGAGAAACTCTCATTTCTGTATTGCAAAAAATTTTCGCAAAGCAGCTCTCATGTCATACAAGCTTGAATTCGAAATAAATCACGTTGAAAGTATTAAGATTGCCGGGTTTTTCCATATGGATTTCACAAGCCATAAGTCAAAAATCGAACGACAGAGCGTGACCTAAAACAAATTTGCAGGCGAAAAATTTACCGAACTTGTTTTCCAGAGCCTAGTGCGTATTCAAACTGAAAAGAAGGATAACTAGGCTTCTCTGGCTTATGAATAATTCCAATCGCGTCTTTTACCTTTTACCTAAAAGAAAAGAGGAGTTGACTTATCCAATCAAGGGAAACCACAAGCACCCGCCTCTTCCAGTCTTTCATCTTCTTCAACTTTCTTTAATTTTCCCTTCCTTTCACTTCCAATACTGCTGAGGATACTGGAGCTAACCCTCTTTCCCCCTAGACTGACAGAAAGGAAAAAAACGTGCCAAGGATTTTTTAAAAATATGATTTTCAAAAAATGTGAACATTTTTTATTGAATTTTATTTGTAGGAGCCCAGACAGTCCAGCCAGCACGCCTGAATACGTCCATGAAGAAATAAAAATCCCATCTCAGTCCCCTCCTAAGGAAAATTATGGAAGCCTTGGGAGTTGCCTAGAAGCAGGAGTTCGTGATTTAATAATTAATTTGAAAATACGTCGAGAGAAAGTCCGTGGAAGTTTATTAGACCTGAGAGAGTGTTGGAATTTGGACTTTTTTGAGTCAACTTCTCCAGCAACTTCTCCTGCCTCAGATCCACTTGAGAATCGACGACTGGATCTCGAGACTGCTCTCCTTATGCAAGAATTAATGGCCTCAAGGGAAGATAGCGCAGAATTAAGGTCTCAGATTTTTCTGCTTCAGAAAGAAAATGGGAGCCTTCAATTAAAAGCCCGAAGGGGTGAAACTGAGAAATTGGGTCTGTTGGCGATTATTCGAAATTTGGACGTGAAATGCCTGAGTGAGGGAAATTCGAATCATGGAGTTGAAGTAGAAGGAAAGGTGGAAGGTCCAAGTAATGAAAATGAAGAGAATGGAAACGACCCCACGGAGTACAGTAGGAAAAACTACAAGGAAAGAATTAGTGACTTGCTGTCTACGCTGGAAAAAGTGAAAGCGGACTCTGTCCAGCATCACGGTGAGGAGGAATCCATAATTGAGGAACTCAAGGAGACGAATGAACTTCTTCTCAAAAAACTTCAATCTGCGAAAGCAAAGTATGAAAGAAGGATCAGTAAAATGGAGGAGCAGATGGTGAGCCTCATGGAGAAATATGCAATCCACCATAATAATAATGGGCAGCGACATTTTGCAAAAGAGAAAGTATGAGCAAAAGGATTTCATCTTCAGCGGGCTAAAATGGGGAAAGGCATACCTGAAAGCGTCATTTTCCAGATCTACCTGGATATGTAGTAAGAAATTTCGGAATATAAAAAGTAATGAAGCGTTAATAAAAACCTCACAATCTCCATTTAATACTTTACTTAGTACAAAAACGACTACTTTAGTGGAATAGAGCGTTTTAAGAGGCAATTTTGAAATGTAAACGAGTAGAATAAGGAAATTTACTGCTTGGCTGGTGGCAACAGATAAAACTGGAAGATGAAGTTATATTTTACAGAAAGTTATGGTGATATTTGCAGATGGAAAAACTTAACTACGAAAATTTTAATTTTTATGTCAGTCAATAGAAAAAATAAATCAAGAGATCTAGAGTTGACTTTAATTTCAGAAATCTTATGAGTGGTTTCTTAGCTTAATGAAAACTTAGCAATTATAGTTTGACTAGTTCGAAAGTTTAAATCCGTTTTTAAATTTGAGCCGCTAATATTTTCGAGTCCATTGGCAAGATGAGGTTTATGGAACTGGTTAATTTATTTTAATTTAGCCATTTAGAATATAACAAACAAACTTAAAGCACAAAATTTCCCTATACATTAATTTTGAAATAATAAAGAAATTTACAAAGCATTTACAAAGATGTTTCTGATTTTAAAAAATTTTGAAGTCAGCCACAAGCCAGTACAAATGATTAGCGATCAATCAAGAATCCCCATAAGTATTCTTACGAATCCTTAGGCTATTTTTAGATTAGCAAATAAATTATCCTGTTCGGCTTATCCGGATAGGATACTATCCGGCGCGATACGCCGGATAGTTTACAGCGCGCAATAGAAAACGGATAGTTTTGAATTCAGCGGTTTTGGGAGGGTCGCACCATGAAAATTTAATCAGCTGCGACCATTCAAGAAACACTAATTTGTAATTTGTATTATTACTAAAATAATCTATTTCAAACAATGAATAATAATCAAGGCAGGAGAACTTCCTTTTGTGCAAAAAAATACAAACTAGAGCGAAAATATAAATCGTGTGACAGAAATTGGCACCGAATTCAAAAATTCAAAAATATATATTACCCGGTATCACTTTCAGATGTATAAGGGGTTGGCTAAACTATCCGCTTATCCACACAAACAGGTAGCTAAACCGGATAGGGGTAGATAACCCGGATAATGCACGTTTACATGATCGCCTCATCCGCATAAGTTGCTAATCTAAATATAAGCCTTTATTTATTCGGAACGGTGGACCGGGACAAAAAATTTTGGCTCGGACTGCCATTCATTCATTCATCTCAGATATAGGCTAAATTTTCTTAATTCGAAAGCTGCAAGTTTTAAATAGTTGCAAAATATAAAATTTGTTCGAAAAACGTAAAATTTTTTGGAATTAAGAGAAAATTATGAAAGTTATATTAGACTACAATAGAAAGCCTTTCTTAACTTTACTAATCCTTACGAATCTTCAAAAATCCTTCCGGCCTTGACAAAAAGTGAAGGAACTTCGCTTCGAACCCTTACAATTCCTTACAGATGCTTACAAACCTAGAACCCTTACGAGGTTCAGAGGTAAACTTTGTCGCCTTTGTCTGAGCATTCGCTTAAGAGAATTAAAAACCGTCCAATGACGGGTCTAGAAATAGTACGATAGGAACGAGCGATAATTCCGATTAATTAGCTCTTATTTTGCAAAAAGTTCAATGTTGAATTTTTTCTTGGATCTGCCTTTCATCAGTTTCAGCTAAACTTATTGAAGAAAACTGGATGAGACTCTCATCCAAAAGAATCCTTTTTAAATTACGACCCTTCACGCTTTGATTTTAATTGCCTCTAAAGAAAATATCGAGTTTCAAGATTAGGAGGGGTTAAATGGTAAAAGTGCACTTCAATGAAAATTCTCAACCTAAAGCACCAACTCTCATTCTAACCCACAAATCCCCATCTCAAGAAACTTTTTTCTCATTTTAACCCACAAATCCCTATCTCCTGACGTTTTTTCTGCCGGAATTTTCCCTTTGAATATTAATTTAACCCAGTTAGATCTGGACTAAAATATCCAAATTCAATACGGGTCAATGGTCATGCATGTTTAATATTTCCTGAAAATTTGAGAAATTTAAAATGATCCGTTCGGATGCTAGAGGCGACAGAACGACCATGAAAGTACGTGCGACCACCAGTATTCTTATAATAGTACTATCGTACTATAATAAACCGTCAAAGGACGGGTGTAGGCATATCCGATGTCAACTGCCACTTAGGCTGTCCAGGAAACTGACCAGTGTTTATTTTTTAATTGCAAGATTTGTTAAACGTTAAATCCCCCTTTATCATTTCCTGGGGGAGATTGTTTAAGATCTACCAAGACTCAGTATTATACCAAAAAAACTATGAGTCAGGGCTGCGATGATGATGAAGCTAGCTCTTGAATGCTAGTGGACTCTTTAGGCAAAAAAAAATATTTGAAATAAAGTACTTTAAATCTTCACGCTTTAATTTTAATGGCTTCCCTCGTCATTTCTGAGAGACGGAATTGAACTGTGTTTATCCATTGATAAGGAAATCACTCTTTTCAGTTCCATTGATCTCCCATCCTCTCTCTGCCATTACTTGTACACAAAACTCAACTCTTTTTCTGTTTAACCCATAAAATGCATAAGACAAAAAGCAGCCGGTTTTTGAACTTCGAAAATTAATTTCACCTACCTATAATTGTTCAAATTTATCCAAAATAGAAAGGGTTCGTTAAAATCGCATGCTTAATATTCCCCAAAAATTTGAGATTAATAGGTAAAATCTATCGAGAGTTATGAGCGACACTGCATGATTCTCATGCTAATGTGTACAAAATGAAAATCAGACTCAAAAAGTGGTTTCAGTACCATTCACAATATATCCGATATACATCGGATATAATAAAGCATGAAGTGAGTTTATATTAGGAAAAGGTTGGACATTTGTGGGTGTTCCCGCTGGAATCAATCTATTTCCATTTTTAATGAGCCCTCGACTTCCTTCTCTTTCATCGATAGTGCAGATAGTCAACTGGTGACGACAACGCTCTCTCTCTCTCTCTCCTCGTAACAAATTTCTCAAAAATGGAATTCAAGGTAAAGAATGTATTCACATCTTCAGGAAAAACTTACCCAATTGAATTGGAAGCAATTCCAAACCCAAACTCTGGAAATTACTTTCAAATGGAACCTACAGGATTTTATCCTGAGACAACAATAATGAATTCATCATCTCGCGATTGTGAAAAAGAGGGTAGGCGCTGTTTGACCAAGCAAGCCACGCCATTGATCTTTACCTATCAAGCGATGGGAATATTTCCAGTTAGTTACTCCTCCAAAACTTGCAAACTCCGACATGCTTGGTTTTCATTTCCTTCTCTCATCAATTTGTTTTTATTCTTTGCAAATGTACTGGCCAGTATTTTTGTTTTCCGCTATCTCAATCAACTATTTATAAGATTTCGAGGAACGGACTTGTATACAGCAATTTTGGTGACATTGACACAATTCGTGTCAACCATCCTCACCTATAGCGCCGGGAACTTTGCATCGCAGTCGTTTTGCAAAGGTTAGTCCAGAATAACCTGCCATAATTCCATATAACCCAGCAATTCTAATTAGAACACTTGAATGCGACTGATTCCTTGACATTTTTGTCACATCGAGTGCTAAAGTAGGCTGTACCAATATTTCATGCGCATTCTTATTTCATCAATGTCAGTACTAATTTTCAGGTTGGCAAATTCTCCATGACGTCTCCAATGAGCTGAGAATTTATGAAAAAGTATCCATTAGTCGACGCTTGCTGATAATTCCAGGGTACTTGTTTGGAGAGGCAGTGACAAATACACTAATCATGACGATGCATAAGCAGGATAAAGATTTCTCCTTTGTACTTGGATGGCTGGGTGAATTCACTGCCAATTGCGTCCCATCTTTCATTTCCGTATCATTCGCTACACTCCTATGGATTGTGGGCGACTTGTTCGCCTGCCTCAATGAAAAAGTTGAAGCCATGTTGCAATTTATTGAGTCTGATCTACATGAGTCCGCTACAATAAAAACGCTACACGTTGACCCACAATTAGCATCTCTGAGGAACTACAGGCGAATGCATGAAAAACTTTGTGAGGCCGTGAGGCATTTAACAAGAAGCCATGGATTTCAAGTCAGTTTTTGAGAATACTCTGAAATGAAGTAAAATCATTTTGATTCTTTTATTTTCAGCTCCTACTCATTTCCTCTGCTACTGGATTCAGATTCGTAGCCGGGGTCTACGCCATAATTTCGTTATTTTTCATGGAGGCCCTCCCAGAGAATATGCAGCTCCTGTTAGGAACAGCAGGGCTAGCAAGTGTTGTATCAGCTATCAGAGTCTTAATCGTTGTTTGGAGCGCTGATTCCGTCTCTGCTAATGTAATACTCGGTTTTTTCAATATTTTATTCAAAATTACTAAAAATAATGGACACGATGATTCCTCTAGGCAAAAGCAGTTGTAGATGTACTTCAGCGTGCGAGATGGAATAACAGCATCCCTCCAGCATTAGGCTCTGAGGTAAATATCATTAGCGAAAACTATTAGCTATTCAGAATTCAGGTGGTTTTGGGATTGAAATTGAAATTATATTTCCAGGTTGATGTATTTTTGAATAAAATCGCTTCATTCCCACTTCAAATTTATCTCTTTGGAATCGTGAAGCTGGAACTACCGCTTCTTGCAACTGCTGTAGCAAATATAACAACTTACGTTCTCGTACTCATGCAATTCAAGCAAGGGGATGAATCCTCTTCGTGCAGTGAAACTTTACAGAGCAATTCCAACCTTACATATCAGCCAACTTGAACGCCGTTTTAATTTATGTTTTTTTATTTGTTTCATATTTCAAATTAGAAACCAGATACGAAAGACCCGCGAACATACAGCAATACTCAGAAATATTACACGTACTGCGCGTATACTTATGAGACGTAAAATTGTTATTGTACTAAATCTTCAAGCAAACAATTCTACGTTCGAAAAGTTTATCCAAAAATTTGAAGAAGCCAAAAAAAACTAGCTACCTCTTTGTTTACAAGATCACCTTCAACTGTTTTCCCACCATGACACAAAATCCGCCAAAAGCAAAAAAAAGTTTGTGACTTTTTGCGCTTGGTGGGCTATTATGCGCAATATTGCTGAAGGTATTGTTGAAAATGGGGAGGTGGCTAGTTTTTTTTTTGGCGGCAACCAAGACTTCGAGTTCAAATTTCGGGAGGGACTTCTCGAACGTACCTTGCCGTCTTTAATTTAGTTGACATCGGCTAAACTGTTTATTTGTGTGTTTATGTGTGTGGGGAGGGGGCTGGGGAGGAGTTATTAGGAAATGCTGATGTAGACTGTTTCCATTTAAATCAAAGAACAGAAATAGGAATTGGACTTATTAATAATTGCGTAAACTGTCTTCAGTTCCTATTGATTGAAAATAAAACCTAAAGAACCACTCCCCTTATCTAAATTTCGTCATTCTCAAAATCCTGAATTATGTATTTTTCCTAAATTGGGTTCATCCAGGAAAAGGCAGGAGTGGAGGAGTGTCCAGCAGAGCCAATCCATTAATCTAACAATTTTATGAGCCATATCCATCGTTAGACTCAAGAGTTCACTGCTTCTAAGTATATAATCAGGGTTGAACAACAGTCCAGTTCGCCGCGTCCAGTTCCTCTTTATCCACCATGGAGTTTAAAGTAAAGAATGTATTTACGGCATCAGGGAAAACATATCCTATTGAACTGGAATCTATTTCGAATCCAATTTCTGAGAATTACTTCAAAATGGAATCCACAGGGTTTCACCCAGGGAGAATGAAAAGTGCAACCACTCAAGGTTGCAAGCGGTGCTTGACTAAGCAAGCTATGCCACTGATTGCAACATATCAAGCCTTAGGAATATTTCCAGTCAACTACTCCTGCAGAAACTGCAAATTGTCCCATTATTGGATTTCAATTCCTTCGCTAATTAATATGTCCTTCTTGGTTGGGGATATTCTGGCCAGCGTTTTTGTGTTCCAGTCTGTCATCCGTCTGTTTGAAAGATTCCGAGGGACGGATATGTATACAGGAATTTTGGTGGCGATTGCGCAGTTCGTGTCAACACTTCTCACATACGCAGCTGGGAATTTTGGGGCAGATTCATTTTGCAAAGGTTAAGTTAAACAGCAGAATTATTTCATTATGACTTGTACATTTTCCGCATTTATTTAAAAATTGCCGCTTGCGAGCCAAAATTAAAAAAGCTTGGCTCAGATAAGCTAGGCAGGTTTTAGCTTTTAGATTTACGAAGCATGGTGATTTGCTAAATACAATTTCAGGTTGGCAAATCCTACACGACGTCTCCATTGAGCTTGGAATTACTGAAAACATGCACATCAAGCAGCGATTATGGGCAATCCCGGCAGGTCTCATGCTAGAGGGCGGGGTGAACGCAGTAATCCTAAGTCTGCATAGACTGCGACAGGACGAAGAATTCTCCGTGGCAGTTGGATGGGCGGCAGAATTCACAACCAATTTCATTCCATCTTTTTTCTCCATGTCTTTTGCCACGATTCTTTGGATTGTTGCTGATTTATTTAGCACTCTCAATCAAAAAATTGAAGCCCTGCTGGAAAATCCTAATCCAGGAATACTAGACCCACTGGGATCTCCTGGCCTACAAGAAATATTGTCAGAAAATATTAATGCGCAGTCATTACAGCTCAAGAATTATAGAAGGATACATGAAGAGCTTTGCAAAGGTGTAAGGATTCTTTCCAAGAGCTACGGTTTTCAGGTTAAACTTTTGACAGATAATAGCCGAAACCATTTTCAAATTTACAACATAAAATTATGTTTTTGCTTTATATTTTTAGCTGCTACTGATTTTCCCAGCAACAACAGTGAGATTTGTTGCAGGGGCTTATGCAATAATTTCCCTTACCTTTAAATTCGATGTCCCAAGTAATCTGCAAGTTTTTGCAGCAACTGCAGGCCTGACCAGCATGATTGCAGCGGTCAGAATTTTACTTGTTGTTTATAGCGCAGATTTCCTCACTACTAAGGTCAGTCCACACGCTTTCTTCTCATAAGGAATAATTACTTATCCTTTCGTCCATGAAAAATAGGCTAAGGAAACGGCGGATGTGCTTCAACGGGCTAGCTGGAATACAAATTCTCCAGCACTTAGTTCTGAGGTAATATATCCCGATTTCAGCTAATAAATTGAAGTTTCATTTAATCGTATAAGCTTTGATTATTTCAAATCTTACATAGATCGACGTATTCTTGCACAAAATCTCGTCCTATCCACTAGAAATTTACCTGTGTGGAATCAGCAAGCTTGAATTACCAATCCTTGGAATTGGAGCATCTAATATCACCACATACATTCTGGTATTGATGCAATTTAAGCAAGGGGATGAGAATTCTTCATGCGCTGAAGCATTGCAAAGTAATTCAAGCTTTTTAATCGGAAAGACGTAACTGCTGTCTGAATTCGGCATTTGAATCTCGAGAATGCCGCAGCTTAATAATTTATGAGAACGACATACGACCTCTCCAACGACTTTCAGTCTGTGTACACTTATGTCCCTGGTATCATAATTGGTTATGACATTGGAGCTAACCGAGTCGGCTTAATGTTCCTCAGTGGCTTTGTCACGTCATCAAATCCTCAAAAAAAAACTCATCACTTGGCCTCTAACATGAAACGTCTATACGAACTAATCGACGAATTTTAGACACTTAAGCAGCCCATTAGCTTAAATCAATTAATTAGTTATAAAAACAGTAATTCAGTTTGTTGTTCATTCCGGATGAAATATAGGGTTTTATTACAAATTAACCCAAACTGAAAAGTCGAAGCCTCCTTTCATTAGACAGTTTTTTATAAGACAAATGCGTACTAAGCAAACAAATCTTGATTCTCCACGTAGGTACAGGTGTCCTTTATTCTTTCAAACTTCAAAGCCACTCAAATCTTAGGATTTACCAATTTAAGAAACTTACAAGAGAAACTTACAGAATTTCTAGAAATTCTGTAATCTGTAATCATGCATTAATTAATTCCGGGTGCTCATCTTGCTGTTCAGTTTAAAATGGCTATTCTTTTAATGTAAGTTTTTATACGGTGATGAAAATTCTTTACCTGCAGAAGTGCAGAGTACACTTGTACTCTGCACTCTTAAATTTACACTTTACTTTAAACTGCATAGGTTAGGACACGGATTATCCTTTTCTATGTTTTGGTTGAGAAATGATAGTTCAAAGTCAATACTAAATGTTAATAAGGTGAAATAATTAATTAAATAAAGGATTAATTAGTTTGATTTCGCAGAATGGAATGATTATTGTTTTGTCTTTCAATTTGATACAGACCAGGGTATCAAAAGGTGTGTTTCAGTCTGAAATTCCTGCAAATTCCATTTGGACTGATTAAATTATTGATTAGTTAATTAACTAGCTAGTTAGCATATGAGAAACGGGAAGCTTTTCTACCTGCTAGCGTTTGTAAAAGGAAGGGTTACACTGTAAAGCGTTCGTTTCTTTTACTCGAATGCTAATAGATAAGAGGGCGGAGATAGGGCGTATTTGAATTTCCTGCGAAATTGACCCCACCTTTTCAAGCTAATTTCTAAGAAACTTGATCATACCAAAACGGTTCACTGCACTCATTGAAAAATAAGCCGATCAGAATTGGGCGGAATTAAAATTTAATTATTCATTCCAAGCTGCCAATTCTAGGAATTTTGAGCTTGCCTTTTGCTTAGAATCCAACACCATTTTTCCGGTGAAAGATTTGGAGTTAGCAATAAAATGGAGGCACCACCCAAGAACTTATTCATCGTCGCTCCTTCTCCCTCACCAATGTATCCGTGTGATGTTGAGGATTATCCGATCTCGACAGCAACAGCAATTTCAGACTCACAACCAAATTCAAAGGTAAATCTCATGAAATCTTATTTCGACCGAGTGGAGTCCCCTTTTCGGAATTGCTCGAAAGAACGGAAAGGAAAGTGCTTGACAAAACAAGCATGGCCGCTCATACGCAGCTTCCAACTCCTCGGGTTGTTTCCATTGACGCTCCCATGCAAATCATGCACCGTGTCCCACTCATGGGTTTCAATCCCAACACTCATGAATCTACTCATTATTGTTGGAAATATTTTTGGAAGCATTGGGATTTCTAAATACGCTTCACGCTACCTGGTCAAATATAGCGGAACGGATTTCTACGCCACTACTATCACAATGCTAGTACAGCTTCTGGCAACCATCTTCACTTTTGCTGCAGGAAGTTTCTCAGCCAAGTATTTTTGCAGAGGTAGCAGGACTTGAACATTACATACTTGCATATTGGATTTGATAGTCTTTAAATTTGTGGGCATGTTTTTTTAAGCCTGGCAAATTCTGCATGATGTTTCCAGCGAGCTTGGAATACAGGACTTCACCTGCATTCGATGGCATTTGGCATTCACGCCCATAGTTTTGCTGGGAGATGGAATTGCTAACATGGGATTTGTAGCTCTGCAAATGACAAGCGGTGAAACAGCAGGACTTACAACTCCACTGGCGGCGTATTGTGGGAATGTCATTACAACCTTTGTGCCTAATTTCATGGCCAACTCTTTTGCATCCCTCCTTTGGATTTCCGGAGACTTCTTCGATTACTTAAATGGAAAACTTGAATCTGCATTGGAAGATCCCTTCCAGCAATGCAATAAACTCAGAATAGGGGAGGATCAGGGTTCAAAGTTGAGGAAGTTGAGAAGGCTACATGAAGAACTCTGTGAAGCTGTGCGGCTTATTGGAAAATGTTACGGTTTTCAGGTATTTGCATGTAAAGCAAAAGTACAAGACGAGCAGTCGGAACCCCTCGGCCTGTTCTAGTCGACCTGCTTGTTCCGGGTGCCCAACTTAGTCCAGCCGACCCCGAGATAGGGTAAGCCCAGCTCCAAAAAACTGTTGCCAATGGGATACATAGCATAGTTTCATACATTTTATGTAAATTGATAAAATCCGACTTCAATACTGCTTTCCAGCGACATTCGGAAAATGTCCGCTTGAATGAACTGAGTAGGTAGAACAGGCGAGTGTCCGGAACAGGGCGAATGGTTCCGACTGCAGAGTACCACGAGCTTTTCTGCCTCACATTGAATTTCCATACCAGTTTGATTCTTGGCGATGGATTTATTAGTGAATGTTAATTCCTAATCCTCTTGAAACTGGTCATTAAAAGGCCTATTTTAGGGTTGTCAACCTCCAAAATTCAAATCGATTTCAATTCCTGACCAAACATAAAATAAAAATTTAAGCTACACGGGCTTACCAAATTAATTAAATTTCAGATGCTTGTAATTATACCTGCAACAGCATTTCGTGTTGTGGTGGGTGCCTATTCACTCATCTCAACCTTCTTTCTCTCGTCTTCAAGCGTACTCAAGCGATTTTCTATGATAGAGGGATTTGCGAACGTGATGAATGGTGGGCGGCTTCTGCTTATTTTGTTCGGTGCTGACTTCATCATTTCTAAAGTAAACCCATACAATAAACCCGTTTCTAACATGTTCAATTAGTATTTAATATACGTTTTTAACTGCTACAGGCGAAACAGGCTGTTCCAATACTTCAGCGTGCCAGATTTCGCAAGAACCCACCAGAAGTAAATGAGGAGGTAATTGAAATGATTGTTAAAAAGACTTGTTAATATTTTGATGTTTTTTTCGTAGCTGGACGCCTTCTTGAGTAAAATCGCTTTGTTTCCACTCAAGCTCCTCTGCTGTGGAATCATCAATTTGGAACTATCATTTCTCGCTGTTGCAACCCCAAATGTCATAACATATGTTCTCGTCCTTATGCAATTTAAGCAAGGGGATGAAGCTCTGGTTTGCTCTCCCCAGGACAAAAACATAAGCATGTTTGACAACAAATTCTGATTACTTGAGCAATATCTATAGAAAAGCGCTCAATAAATTACTTTAAGCTAGGTTCAAATTCATTGTTAAGTAATATTGAGTTGAGTAATTATTCAACAGAGTTTGCGCCGGATTTTGTTTCTTTACTGTCGAATCGAAAACTGAAGTGAGAATGAAGAAAAAATGATTGCTTTCTCCTATTTTTCATCTATCGCACTTTGGGTTTAGTTTTATTCTTCTTCTTCCTCCTCTTCTTCTTCCTCCTATAAAAATAAATCAATTGAATTAAAATTTCATTAATTTACAAAATCATGGAAGAGACATACTTCTTCTTCCTCTTCCTCCTCTTCTTCAGCTTCCGCTTCCTCAGGCTCAGGTTGAGATTGTGGTGGTTCATCTGCAATTTCTTCTTCAAAATCAGGTTCAGGGCCGAGGTCTAGGGGTTCATTAGCAAGGGCTTCATCAGGTGTAGGTGGGTCATCCTTCTTCTTACCAGGGCGCTCACCAAACCACCGAGGCAATCGAGCTACACATTTTTCAATACGTAAGAAAAAATAATTTAATTATTATTTAATAGTGGAAATTCTTACATTTGGTTCGTTTTTGGAAGAGGTCAACTTTTTCTGCCCAGGATTTTTCCATGAGTTCCGCCTCAAACTTATCATGACCCTGAAATATAATTTAACTTATAATTTAACAGCGCTGAGAACAGCGTAACACAAAATAAAACAAATTGTGTTTTCAACAATAAGTTTATACAAAGAATATTTAAACAATGGCATACCCCTGCAAACAAATCTTTCTTCTCCACGTAAGTACGGGTGTCTTCCCTTCTCTCAAATTTCGACGCCACTCGAATCTTAGGCTATAAAAAAATTTAAGACATCCATTAGTAAACAGTTTTCCCTCAATCGCCGTCAGCAGATTGGAACCACGCACACAATGTAGGTCTAAAATACACTGTTGTAAAGTCTTGATCCACATTTCAAAGATTTTTGAGAATTTTTAACTTATAAGGAGAATCAAAAACGCTTAGTATTTTGTATGAAGTAAATCAGGCAATTATTTTCTGAGAAGTATGAAAACTAAATAGTGAAGATTTGCCAATTTTTTTAGAAACTGAATCCTGAAGTTATATCCTGGAATATTTACAACAAAAAATCTTCTGAATAAATATAGGCCTGGAATCAAAATTTCTTCTGAGCAGTATTTATCAGACCAGTTTACCAGGTCCTATACTTTTCATAATTAACTTTCTTGTAATAATATTTCAGTTAATGTTTTTTTCAAATTGATGCGTTGTAAACGAAAAGTTAATTTCTTAAGATTTTTAACCCAAAAGATTCGGGTTAAAAAGTTTTACTTACCGGGTATTTTCCCAACAGAGCCCTGAAATAGCATAAAGGAAATTAAAAATCTCATGAAATTTAGCTACAAAAATAGAATGGTTGACTTACTCTGGTTCTAGACCAAGTTTCATTGCTTTATGCCTCAGTTGTTGTTTCTGGCGTTCCTTCAATTCTTTTAACTACTCAAAACCAACAAAATCATTTCATTAGTTAATTATTATGGGACTCAGGTTCCAAGTTTCAAGCTTTCAATGTGATACAGAAGACAAAAGTGAGGCAGCGGGTAAAAGAATTTCAAATCGCTTAGCCGTGGGAACTTCACCAAAATCTTAGATGAGTATCTTAACAATGCCTAATTGGAAATAGGCCAAATGTAAAATGAAGGGGGGGGGGTTAGGAATAACACCTGGTTTGCATTAGCATAAGTGTTTAGAAAATTAGGTCAAGTTACATCATAGATTTGTCGCTTCTGTCTCTCCTCCAGATCGTATTTCTCAGTTTCCAGGGCGACCAATTTCTCCCATAGTTCTGCACCTAGTTTTCTCAAATCATCTTCAGACTTCCCGTCTACTTTGAGTGGCTTGATACGGATTTCCATAGAAATTTTCTTTTCCTCTGCCAATTGCTCTTTGGTTTTCATCATGGCTGCTCTGGCTTCCTCTTGTGGATCGATTGCCTGAATAGAGGGATGATTGTCTAAATTATCCGTCAATGCTCGCAACTTAATAAAGTTTTTACCTGTTGAGTGGTGGCAGCAATGAGTGCTTTTTCTCTCCTGATTCCATCAAGCTCAAACTTGGCTTTTTCATGTTGAGTCTAGAAAAACAAAATTTTAAATCAAAATTTATGTCATAAAATTCTCCAGTTTTGATTTACTTTTTGAGCCTGAAGAATAATTTGTCTTCGATTCTCAGCTTCTTGGAGTCGCTTGTACTTTTCCTCCTGCTCTCTCTGTTTCCGATCTTCAACTTCCTTTCGAAGACGCTCTTCTTCTTCCTTCTTACGCTTTTCTAAGATTTTATCCTGCTCAGCACGAAGTGCCTGGAAATTATAAACAAGCAAATTATGATTGAAAACTAGGAATTAAAAAATTAAAGGCTAGACTTGAGTTTTGCAGAAATAAGAAAATTAAAAAAAAAATTACCTTACGCTTGACCTGCCTTTCTTTGAGCATTTTCAAATCCGCCTCTTCCTTAGCCCTTTGCTTCCTCCATTCAGCGATGTATTGAGCCAGCTGCTCATCCAGTTCAGCATTTTTATGCTCCTTTCGCTACATTAAGAAGTTCCTTTTCAATTTAGAATGCAAAAAAAACTTGAGATGAAATTTACCTTGATAAATTCAGCTTTTTCTTCAGACCCCCTGAAAATTTAGCAGAAAGATTTGTTTACACACTTTCATACTGGAGATTCTGTTCATTTCTCCACGGTACAACAATTTCATAAGATTAAAACTTACTTCGTCTCATCCCTGGACACGCTCCTAGAAATGATCAACTCTAAATTTCATTTGACTCAAAATTGAAATTTAATTGATGCAAAGCAGGAAACGTTTCTTACCTTTTCACTTGTTCAGCAGTATCTTCTTCCTGCTCCTCAACTTCTTCCTCTTCTTCTTCGCTAATTAAGAATAGTAACAAATTAATTTAAATTTCAAAATAAAAAGGGTTTTATTTTATTTTTTCAAAAAATAGGTTTGTACTAAACTCACTATTCTTCGTCGGACATGATTCGGGCTTAGGGAGAGCGGAGGGAGAGATTGACGTGAAGAAGATGAAGTACAGCCTATCGAGGAGGAGACAGACGAAAGACTGATTAGTTTTCTATAATTAACAAATAGCCAAGACGTCTCAGGTTATCTATTTTTAGTTTCCATTCCTTAAAGTCGGATTTCCTCATCCACGGATTGGAATTTTACTCATTAAGTTCTAGTCTAGTAGAAAAGAATGGGCTTTCCTTCCTTTTTCCGGGTCGGAAGGTGACGTCTGTCTTTACAAAATGTCTTTACAGCTCACGCTTTTTAGTCGGGAAGTGTGAGATGAGAACAAAAGAATCCAAAAGAGAAAATTACAAGGTATGATGAGAAGTGCCAAAAAATAATAATAATGTAATGCTTCTGGATTTTGGAACAGCTCATGGCGTTAAAAAATTTTCTAGTTAGATAGATACGTTGTTTTTAAGACAGAATGAAATTTTTAGTTTAATTTAGACCTTCAAACTTTCAAACAGGAGAGACTTCATCAAAACTACCCGACATTTATCTTTACGCAAAAGTTTTTGAATTAGATTCTTAATGGATAATTTTTTGTTCGTTTTGCTTACAAGGGAAGGTTACAGGATATTACTTACCAATTTCGGTGAAATCGCCTTATAATTAAGAATTTAAAAAAAATAGCGAAAATAGCGAAAATAGCGAAAATAACGAAAAATAGCGAAATAGCGAAAATAGCGAAAATAGCGAAATAGCGAAAATAGCGAAA
>JADMIO011472280.1_pt1 | contig 17338 bp, 15 predicted proteins | sample 8958161 | NCBI WGS metagenome assembly JADMIO01 (sample SAMN16585339, study PRJNA669376) | soil metagenome | isolation source: Crop rotation soil | place: USA: Cullars Rotation, Alabama | collected 2011
GCTATTGTGCTTGGTCGAAGCGCCCCCCGCCGATCTCCGCCGCAATCCCCTCCGCAGCCAAGCGACAGCCTTGTGTGCTGGCGTGGATATGATCGACAAAGAGTGCACCGCCGGCAGCAACAAACGACGGCACCAGGTTGACCACTGGGACACCGGCGCGGCGCCCGAGCTCCACAATGAGGGGCTGATAGGACAGCAGCTCGGTTTGATGCGAATCCATCTGGTTGCGATATGGCCAGACGACCAGGATCATGCTTGCCCCCAGACGGCTCGCCACGTCGCGCAACGCGGCCAGCGTGCCGACAAACTCCTCGGGCGAAAGACGTGGCTTTCGCTGGCCGAGCGGCACGGCGGCTGGCGGGCGCATCGACAGAGCAAGCCGCTTCAGTCCCGTGTAGAGCCGGCTCGACATCAATTGCCGGTCCCATCGATGCAGGGCAAGCGCTCTCGCCGTTTCGGCATCCGAGCGCGAGGCCCAGTCGTCTGCGTCGTTGAATCCAAATTCGACGAGCACGATGTCCGGCCGCAGTGCTGGCCCTCGGGCTTCAAGGAATTTCAGACCCTGATATGCCGTATATCCGGGAACGGCGGCATTGATCACCTCGGCATCTCTTCCCAAGGTCCGCAATACGCCCTGCAGCTGGGCGGGCCATGTCGCGCCATCATCGACCCCGACTCCAAAAGTGCACGAATCGCCGAGCGCCAAGACGCGCAGCGCCGCAGTCTTCGGCGGGCTAGGTGGGCTACGCAGTCCCTGGTCGTTTGTGGTGACGTGGAAACTGATCGGATGCCCGCGGACGTGTCCGTTCACGGTCACGTCGAGGTTCGGCCGCAACTTCCAGAACAAACTCTCGTCCGGCATCATGGTGCCATTGAGGTCGGGAAGTCCCAGAACTTCGATCATTTGCTGATGCTCACGCTGCACGGGAGTCGCCGGGTCGGGCGGCGACACGATCAGCCGCGCGGCCAACTCCATGGCGCTGAAGGAGACAACGATTGGAGCGAGCCCGACGAGCAGATTCCTCACGGATGGGCGCGTGCGTTTCGCAGCGATGCTGGGGACGGGTTGTGCGGCCCGACCCAATGGAACATCCGATGCGTGCCGTTCGTTACCGTCCACGCTCCTTGCCTCCATCAGCTCGGCGGCGTGGCGCGGAGAACCTCGCGGAATCGCTGCCGCTGCCGTCCCAGGGCTTCATCGGACGGCGGCGGCACCCAGCCGCGCTCGATGAGCGCGTGTCCGACCGCCGCAGCCATCACGGTATCCGCCAGCGCGGTGTGGTAGAGGCCGTCGTACATCGGGCGGCCCAACTTCGAGCCAGCCTCCGCAAGGGTCGGCCCCACGTTGATCGCGGCGTAGCCGATTTCTCCAGCCCACTGTTCCAGCGCCACTTCGACCCGCGGCATGGAACGGGGAGAAGGGATGATCACCACGAAGAGCCGGGCGCCGGCCGCCGCGGTCACCGCTTGCATGCGTTGCAGGATGGCCCTGGTCAGCCGAAGAAGGTCCTGCTCGTCGACCAGGTCGTCGAGTCGGCGTTCGGCGGATTCGCCAGCCAGGCGCTTGCGAATGAAAGCGGCCAGATAGCTCCACGGATGCTGCGCCGCGGCTTGCGCGAGCACCACGTCGGCTGGCGGCACGGGACTGTTTGTCAGCACCAATTCACGGTCGCGCAGCACAAACATCGGCTTGGCGTAGTCGCGAAACGATAGGCCGTTGCGCAAGATCTCCTCGACCAAGAACCCCAGCACAACCACCTCGGGCCGGTATTTGATCCCCTCTTCTTCGAGGAGCCGCAGCTGCTGGTCGGTGCCGTAGCCGTTGACGGCGAGATTGAGCACTTCCGTGTTGCCCAGCTGCTCTTCGAGCTGCACGGTCCATACGTCTGCGTCGCGGGCATGCTCTCCGAAGGTGAAGGACTCCCCGAGTGCGACAATACGGTTCATGCCCGCGCGCCGCTCGTAGGAGTAGTCCCGCAGCGACCGCCAACCCTGTGCGTTTGTGGTATAGCTTGGGAGGTCCTCAAAGTGCTCGGCGTTCAGATTGGGTCGAGTCGACCACCCGAACAGCGGATGGTAGCGCTCGTAGCCGTAGGACACTTCGAGTCCCTGGTTCAAGTGGCGCTCGATCCAGCGCTGCTTCCACTGTTCGCTGGTCGACTCAGGTGTGATGGCCGCCGGACTGGCGCCATCGTAGAGGCGCAGACCGCCCTCCAGCAGCCCGAGCGTCACCACCACCAAAGTGGCGGCGAGCGTCGCCTTCGTCGCACGGCTCAGGTACCTGGTCGTTGCAGTGGCCGAGGTCACGATCGGAGCATGCCTGACGATGCAGGTCGGAGGGTGTGGAGACGCTGCGCGGTTGTTGGTCTCATCTCCGAGCTAGTATCCTGCCGGGGTGATGCGGATCGACGGGTTCGTCATTTGAGCCTGGCCGCATTCTGCCGGATTGACCGCTCAAGAGACAAGTGAGCGTAGCTCAGGAGCGCGCCGACAGTTGGGCCCGCCCCGTGATTCATCCAGCGACTCGATTGGCAAGGAGGAGGAAGAACAATCCCAGTCCCATGAAAACATCCCCGAGCCTGTACCCTCTGCCCTCGCTATTTCGCCGCGGGAAGCGCAAACAATCCGTCGTCGAGCGCCGGATTGATCTCATACGAACGCAACGCAATGTCCAAGGTCACGCCCTTCTGCGGCGCGCGCAGCTCGATGGCGAATGGCAGCGGGATGCCCTCGACCATCCGATAGTCGGCGAAGGACATCACCGCGCGCGGCGCGCCATCCGCGAAACTGGTCTCGCTGTCGACGGTCGCCGTCGCGCACGCGATGCGGATCTCGCGACGCTCGCCGTCCGGTGCGCCGTCGCAGTCGACCACCACCTGCGCGCCGTCTGCTTGCGGGGTGCAGCGTCCCGGAAACGCCGCGGCACCGCGCAGGAACGCCTGTCGCAAGTCGGCGGGCGAGAACGGAGATTGAGGGCCGATGTCGTCGCCGGTCAACTGCTTGCCTTCCATCGGCAGCTCCATCCGCGTCTGCGTGCCGGCGCTGACGTAGTCGAAGACCGTGAAACCGAATGGCGACAGGAGACGCAAGCGAAAGCGGTCCGGCTTCTTGACCAGCAACACGCCCTCCGCCCGGCGCACGCTGTCGCCCTGGTGCACGGTTGCGGTGAAGCGTGCCCGTAACGTGCGGACGGCATCCTCGCGCTGCCGTACCTGCGCGAACACAGCGGTAGGATCGGTCCTGAGCGCAACGGGCGGCCGCGCGACCCGTGCGGCACACGCCGCGACACCGCACGCGGCACCCAGGGCCGCGGCGATCCAACCGCGCGACATCGATCGTCGACGTGCCGGCATCTGCCGTCTCAGAGCGGCTCCGAAAGCTGCAGGAACACCTCGCCGGCGGCGCCGATGCGGCCGGCGATGCGCACGACGCCGCGTGCCTTCACGATCGCCCCGAAGATCTTCAGCACGCGCACGCTGATCTCGAGTCGATCGCCGGCGCGGATCGGCGCACGCACGCGGAAGCGTTCAACCCGTGCCAGCGCCGCCTGTCGGGTACCATCCAGCCCGACCGCCGCCACCCCGGCCGTTTGCGCCAGCGCCTCGGCCACGAACACCGCCGGAAAGACCCCGGTCGCATCCAGCAGAGGATCATCGAGGGTGACGTTCTTGATCGCCCGCGCGCTCTGTCCGGTGTGCACCTCGACGACGCCGTCGAGCAGCCGAAACGGGTATGCGTGCGGCAGCTTGGGCTGTCTGAGGCGTCCGGTCCTCATGGTGCCGTACGCGGAACATCGATGGCGGCGTCGGCGATGCCGTCATTGCGATGCACGTCGGAGAACACGATTTCCAAGCTGTCGCCCAGCGATTCGTCGACACGGATCGTGTGCATGAGGAGGTCGGGCGCGGCGAACGTCAGATCGATCGACCGGAACATGCGCTGCCATTGCGCGCTGCGCGGCACCAGGTGCACGTGCACGCCGGCTGCCTCGTCCGTCGCGGTGACATCGAAGCTCTTCTGCACCGCCGCCAGCGAGCCGCGGAACAATCCCGACAACTCGCGCATCATCTCGGCAAACGGCGCCAGCGACGCCGCCTCGGCCGCCGCGCCCGGCAGGTCGGGAAGATGCACGCCGTGTTGGTCGATGCGCACCGTCACCTTCGGATCGTCGATCTGCCACAGCACCTGGTCGGGTGCCTTGAAGGCGAAACGGCCGCGCGTGATCAGCGGCTCCGACATGAGGCTGAGATGCTTGGTCTGCTCGAATCGCGCCGCCAGCGTCCGCGTCGCCTGCTGCGCCGCCTCGATGGCACGTAGACACGCGTCGGTACCCGTGCAGGTCGCGTGTGCTGTCGCGGCGCACAACAGCACCGCACTGAGGACGACGATCAACCCGCGCATAGTGGTCACTCGCTCGGGGAACGCAGTAGCATGGCCGCGACGCTTCCGCCGCGCGCCACGGACAGGACCAATGCCGTGCGCACGTCGCGCGCCTCCGCAGCGGGCGGCGCGAAGCGCACGCGCGCCTCAGGCGGCGCGGTGCGCAGGTGGCAGAGCGGCGGCACCCGCCCGTCGTGCAGTGCCAGACACGTGGCCGCCGCGGTCAGCGCGCCGGCGGCACCGAACTCGCCGATCGCGCCTTTGATCGACGTGAGGGTCACCTCGGGCGTGGCCGCCCCGAACAGCGCGCTGATGAGGTCGACCTCGCACGCATCGCGCCGCGGCGACGAGTTGCCGCCGCCGCACACCAGATCGACCGCCGACACCCCGGCACGATCGAGCCAGGCCCGCAGCCGCGGCACCGCTGTACGCGCACCGGCCGGCCAGTCAAATAGCGGCGCAGCCACACCACAGGTGAATGCGTCGACGACTTCGGCCAGCACCGTCGCGCCACGGCCCCGAGCGTGCGCCGGCGACTCCAGCACCAACATCGCCGTGCCCTCACCCAGGACGATACCGTTGCACCCGGCATCGTAGGGACTACACCACTCGGGACCTCCGCGTTGCGACGACAACATGCGAAACCGACGGTAGCCGTCGGTGACGACCTCCGCGAGCTCGTCGCCACCGCCGGCCAGCACCACGTCGGCCCGGCCGGCGCGGATCAGATCGCAGCCCGCCGCGATCGCTTGCTCGCCGGAGACCTCGGCATGGCTGACGGTGAGGTTGGCGCCGGGACACGCGACTTCCATGGCGACGTAGCTCGCCGGTGCATTCGGCACGAGATTGGGAAACATCAGCGGGCTCGCCATGGCCGGGCCCTTGGTGAACAGTCGCGCCAAGTATTGAACCGACTCATTGATGTTGCCGAGGGCCGAGCCGACGACCACACCGATGCACGCCGGATCCGGGAGCGCCGCATCCAGCCCGGCGTCCGTCAGTGCCATTCGGCTCGCCGCGGCCACCGTGAGTGAGAGACGATCGGCGCGCCGCAGATGCGCCGACGTGAGGTGCTCACGCGGTGAGAAATCCATCATGCGAGCCGCGATGCGCGGGACCGCGGTGGCCTCGGGAAGTGGAGCGATACCGGAGCGGCCAGAACACAGTGCGCTCCAAAACGGCACACGTCCGATGCCGATGGAGCTGACGACGCCGATACCGGTCACCGCGACAGACCGGTCCTGCGTCCTGAGTGCTGAGTCCCGAGTGGTCATTGCTCAGTGAACTAACCGACCCGCGAAGATTTCATTCAGCCACTAATGGTAGCCGCAAAGAACGCAAAGAAATAAGGCCCTTCAGCTCCCCTGAAAGCGAATATCTTCATCCTTGCGTTCTTTGCGTTCTTTGTGGCTACCATTCCCGCTTGTTTTCGCTCAGCACTCAGCACTCAGCACTACAGTGGTGTTGTTGCCCCCGAACCCATACGAGTTCGAGAGCACCGTGTGCACGGCCTGCGTGCGACTGGCACGCGGCACGTAGTCGAGATCGCACTCCGGATCGGGATGCTCCAGGGTCGCGGTAGCGGGAACGAAGCCGCCTTGCAACGCGAGCACGCAGGCCAGGGCTTCGAGCGCGCCGGCGGCCGCGAGGCAGTGGCCGATCATCGATTTGGTCGAGCTCACGGGGATGGCCTGCGCCCGGCGGCCGAGCACGGTCTTGATCACCCGGGTTTCCATGACATCGTTGTGCGGCGTCCCCGTACCGTGCGCGTTGACGTAGTCGACCTCGTCAGCCGCCACACCACTGTCCTCGAGCGCGCGGCGCATCGCCAGCGCTGCGCCGGCGCCGTCGGGACGGGGCTGCGTGATATGATGCGCGTCGGCGCTGATGCCGTAGCCGCGGACCTCAGCGAGGACGGACGCACCGCGAGCCCGTGCATGCTCGCGCGCTTCAAGCACGAACATCGCCGCGCCTTCGCCCAGGCTCAATCCGGCGCGCTCACGATCGAACGGGCGACACGGCACCGTGTCGAGCGCCTGCAACGCGTTGAAGCCCGAAAACGTCATGCGGCACAGCGAGTCGGTGGCACCGCCGAGCACGACGTCGGCACGGCCGGCACGAATCCAGTCCACCGCGACACCCAGGGCATTGCCGCCGGAGGAGCAGGCCGTCGACACCGTCAGCCGCGGTCCCTGGCACCCGAAGACACCGGCGAGCAAATCGGCAGAGGTCGACACCAGCAAATTCAGCATGGCCGCGCGGCGGCGCGCCGGCAACTCCAGCACGACGCGGCGGTAGTATTCCTCCGTGCTGTGCATGCCGCCGGTGGTCGCTCCCACCACGACGCCGACATCGTCGAGCCCCATCGCGGGCGCGGCGCTTTCGCTCCACAACCCGGCAGTCACGAGCGCCTCGCGCGCCGCGATCAATGCAAAGAGATCCGAGCGCGAGGCGTGGCGCTCGAGCGCGGGCGGTAGCCAGGTTTGACGCGGGACATCCCGCACCTCCCCGGCGTACGAGGTACGATAGCCGGTGCTGTCGAACAGCGAGAGCTGGCCAATTCCATGGCGCGCCGCGCGCAATCCTGTGGCGAATGCGGGAACACCGAGACCCAGCGCGTTGATGCTGCCGGCGCCGGTGATCACAACCCGCCGGAGATCGGCGGCTTCACGCTGCGGGGTGCGCACAAGTTCCGGCCGCAATCGTGGCGCCGGCGGCGCCGAGCGACGCTAGGCCCGCTCCCCCGCCGCCGGCTGCGCCTGGTGGCTGGCGACGTAGGCGGCCAGTGCATTGATCGAGGCGAACGCCTGCTTACCTACTTCTTCGTCGGGGATGACGACATGGAAGTGCTCTTCCACCAAGACCACCAGCTCGAGCGCGTCGATCGAGTCCAGGCCCAGCCCCTCCACGAAGATCGGCTCTGCATCCTTGATGTTTTCGGGCTCGATGCCCTGGAGCTTAAGCCCGTCAATCAGCAATCGTTTCAAGCGCAGCTTGAGTTCCGTGTCGTTCAATCAACTCTCCTCTCGATTCGCCTCGCCGGCAGGACCTCAGATCATTGTCAGGCCACCGTCGACAGTCAAGGTCGCACCGGTAATGTAGCGGGCGCGCTCGGAGGCGAGAAACACGATGGCATCCGCTACCTCTTCGGGCGCCCCGAAGCGCTTGAGCGGAATCTGCTCGAGGTAGCGGCTACGCTCGGTCGCGGGCAGCGCCTCGATGAGTTGGGTGTCGACCAGTCCCGGGCATACCGCGTTCACGGTGATACTATAGCGCGCCACTTCGCGGGCCAGCGCCTTGCCCATACTCAGCAAGCCGCCTTTCGAGGCCGCATAGTTAGCCGCCCCTTCCTGACCAAGCAGCGCCGCGGGCGAGATGACGTTGACGATCCGCCCCCAGCGTCCGCCGATCATCGTGCGCAGCGCCTGGCGGGCACACAGAAACGCGCCGCGCAGATTGGTGCGCAGGACGTCGTCCCAGCCAGACTCCGAGAGCATCATTAGATAGCCGCCGTGCGTCACCGCCGCGTTGTTGACCAGGATATCGACGCCGCCCCAGCGGCTCTTGACCTGATCGAACAACGCCGTCACCGCGGCAGACTCGCCAATGTCGGCTTGCACGAGCAGCGCCTCGCCGCCGGCGGCGGCGATCGCCTCGGCGGTTGCCGCGGCGTCGCTCTGCGAGCGCGCATAGTTCACCGCCACGCGCGCGCCCGCCGCGGCCAGAGCCAGCGCCGCGGCGCGGCCGATGCCGCGCGACGCGCCGGTCACGAGCGCCCGCCGGCCCTGCAGCCCGGCGTCACTCATCGGAGCAGCCGCCAGAGCTGCCCTTTGATCTTGCGCGCGCGCAGCTTCTGCAGCACCTGCACGTTGGTCTTGATCCCCTTTCCCGGGACAATCCAGTTGGCGTGCGCGTGGGCGTACGCCTCGATGCGGTCGATCAGCTCGTTGCCGAGGTTCGGCGAAATGTAGAACTTCGGATGAATCAAGTTGTCGTCGTCGTCGATCTGCCCGTCGCGCAGCGCGATCTCCACCATGCCGGTGCCCGGCAGCACGCGAATTCCGGTCATCGCGATGACCGCCGTGGGCTTGAGTTCCTCCATCAAGTCGATCGTCTCGGTCACCGTCTGCAGCGTTTCGCCCGGGCCGCCGAAGATCAGGCTGTGGCAGAACTTGAGATGGTACTTGTGACACATCGCCGAGGCGCGCCGCAGATCGTCCGGCTCGAACTCCTTCTTCAAGCTGGCGATCATCGAGGCGGCGCCCGAATCGGTGCCGAACTCGATCGCCTTGCAACCCGATGCAGCCATGAGGCGGCACAGCTCTTCGTCGATGAACTTCGGATTGAGATACCCCGACCACTCGATGTCGAGCTGGCGGGCGGCGATCTCCTCGCAGATGTCCTTGGCGTGGCGCATCGGCACGTTGAAGATGTTGTCGACGAAGAACCAATGCCGGATGCCGCGCGTTTCGCGCATCATCTGGATCTCGTCGACCACCGCTTGCGCCGTGCGCATGCGGACTTTGGATCCCTCGATGAGCGGGTAGCTGCAGAAGACGCACTCGAAGTAGCAGCCGCGCTTCGTTTGAATGTTGAGCGCGCCGCCGCGCTCGTAGTAGGCGTCCATGTCGAAGCGCTCGCGCATCGGAATCCCAGTGATGTCGAGATGTTTGATCCGCGTCACCGGGTTCACCAGCACGCCGCCGTTGACGGGCTCGCAGCGGTACTCCGGCGTGGAGGTCAACGGCGTGCTGTCGGCCAAGTTCTGGAGCACCCACGGGAATGCCATCTCGCCTTCGCCAACGACCCCGATTTCGGCGCCGAGATGCTCGATGATTGTGCTCGGCATCACGGTAAACCCGGCGCCACCGAGGACAATCGGGGCGCTGCTGCGCGCGCGCAGCGCCGTTATCAGCGCTTCATAGTCGTCGATGTAGGACGTGTTCATGGGAAACGACGAGGAATCGAGATTGCGCAGCGAGATGCCGATGACTTCCGGGTCGGCAGCGTCAACCGCGCGGTCGAGCGCCGGCTGCAGCGCATCGAGGAAGCACAGGTCGAGGGTCTCGACGTGATGCCCGTGCTGCGCCGCGACCGCCGCCATGTAGGCGGCACCGATCGGGAAGACCGGATCGGGCAGCTTCTCTGTATTGGCGGAAATCAGCAGGACGCGCAGCGAGCGGCTCATCGGCGTGTCACTCTTCATGCGCCAGGAGGAGCGCGACGGTGGGACCTGAATAGCAGAGGGTATGCACCATGGCCAGCCGCCGGTGCCGGCCTTCGCTCCGCCCAGCAGGATTACCCAGGCGCGCCGCCGCCAAGGCCACCGAGAGGGCGCCATGGGCCGCGAAGCATTCACCCCAGGCCGCTTTCGGCGTGATGACTTCAGGCCGCGGCACGCCGGAAAAAACGGCGGCCAACGCGGCCGCTTCGGTGTCATCGATCACCGTTTGGTGCGCACTGGTGACGACGAGATCGACGTCGGCCGGCCGGTGACCGCTGCGCGCGAGCGCACATTGCATGGTCTCCACGAGTGCCACCGGTGCACGATCCCGATGGGTGAGCGTCGGTTCGAAGCCGGCGGCATACCCCGTGATGCGACCCCACACGTATGCGCCACGCGCCCGCGCGTGCCCGGCACGCTCCAGTACCAGGGCCGCAGCTCCTTCCGACGGACAGATCCCGCCTGCACGATCGGGCATTCGCGTGGGAGTCCGTTCCGACCGGCTAGAAGCCGGTCCCGCCGGTTTCACCGGCTTCCAGCCGGTGGCGGCTCCGCTGGCTGCGGGCCTGGCATCTCTCCGGAGTTCACCCAGGCTGTCGAGGCCCTGTATCAACGCCGGGCCGAGCGCGTCGGCGCCGGCGGCGATCACGACGTCGGCCTTGCCGCTGCGAATCATGTCGTAGCCGTAACCGATGGCGCCCAGGCCGGCGGCCATTCCCTGGTGCAGCGTAACGTTCTGACCGGTGATCCCGAGCGCGATGGACACCTCGCCGGCTGCCGCGCTCGACACCGTATACGCGAAGAGGCGCGGGCTCGCCGCCGCCGGGCCACCGCGCAACAGCTTCTCGTTGTACTCGGCGTTGGTGAGAAGGCACCCCAAGCCGGTACCGAAGACGAGGCCGACGCGCTCTGCCGCGGCCGCATCGATCTGCAGCCGCGCATCGTCGACGGCCAGATAGGTCGCGGCCAAGAAAAGCCGGCACAGCCGGTCGAGGCGCCCGCTGCGCACGCGGGCTTCCGCCGGCACAGCATCGAGCGGGATCTCATCGAAGGTGGCCCCCAGTGCCCCGTCCCATCCCGGCAGCGGCGTCAGCGCGCTGTCGCCAGCGGCGACGCGCGCCGCCAATTCGGCAGCCGACGTAGCGAGCGGCGACAACACGCCGATACCGGTGACGAGAACCGCGTCGTTCATCGCTGCTGTCCGCTTGCGACGGCTTCACTTTCAACGGCCAGTACGATCGCCGCGTTGTTGCCCGCGAATGCCGACGACGTTGACAGCGCGACGCGGATGGGATGCGTCCGCGGTGCGCCGCGCACGACGTCGAGTCCGCAGCCCGCGTCGACCTGCTCGCAACCGATGGTTGGCGGGATCACGCCGGTGCGCAGGACACGCGTGCACATGATCGCCTCGAAGGCACCGGCCGCGGCCAGGGTATGGCCGATGGCACCCTTAATCGAGTTCAGCGGCACACGCCCCGCGGCCGCGCCGAAGACGGCGCCGACGGCGGCATTCTCCATGGCATCGTTGTACACCGTGCCGGTGCCGTGCGCGCTGATGAAGTCGACCTGTGCGGGCGTGAGACCGGCATCCGCGAGCGCCATGCGCATCGCCCGCGCCGCTCCGGCCCCATCACGCGCCGGCGCCGTCATGTGCGTCGCATCGCCGGCCAGACCGCTGCCGCGGACCTCGACGTCGGTCGACACGCCACGGGCGCGCGCGTGTTCGCGTTCCTCGACGACCAGAATCGCCGCGCCTTCGCCGAGCAGCAGCCCCGTCCGGCGCGCGTCGAACGGCCGCACCGTCTCGGCGGTGGTGGCGCGCAAGCAGTTGAAGCCGTGCACCACGAAGGCACACAGCGCTTCGGCGCCGCCGACGATGAACACGTCGCCGTAGCCCAGACGAATGAAATCGAGAGCCTGCCCGACCGCCTGTGTTCCCGACGCGCAGGCAATGGACGGGCTCACCACCGGCCCGCGCACGCCGAGGGCCCGCGCCAGCGTGTTCGCCGCGGCGTAGTAGGGGAACGCCAGCAGCCGGCGCGCGTCGAAGTCGCCGTCGCCATGGAGCTGAGCGCGCTGATACGCCTCCCCCACGCGCATGGCGCCCAGGCTGGTCGATAGGATCACGCCGACGCGCGACGGGTCGATGCCAGACAGGTTGAGCCGAGCATCCGCGAGCGCCTCACGCGCCGTCGATAGGCTGTATTGATGGATGCGATCCAGGCGCTCGCTTTCCGTGACGGACAGGCGTCGCGTCGGATCGAAATTCTTGATCTCGCCGGCGTACGTGACACTCGCGCCGGTCGTGTCGAACGAACGGATCGCATCGAGGCCGCTGCGGCCCGCAAGCAGTCCTTGCCAGAAAGCCGTGACATCGTTGCCGATCGGCGAAAGGGCGCCGCATCCGGTAATGCACGCGCGCCGGGCGTTCGTGGGAGAGTTCACAGAAAATCCGCTTCCAACGAAGCTACAAAATGCTGCCCGATGCAGCAAGCAAACAGCGGCGACGGGGAGTGTCCTGATTCCGGCTGACGTCCTGCCTGACCTCGCCCCGACCCTCTCCTTGGAACGGAGAGGGGGCAAGAGTCTGGTTCCCTCTCCTTTCCAAGGAGAGGGCTAGGGTGAGGTTGAGGTTTTGGCCAACAACCAGGACACTACCCCCGCCATGGCAGCAACAGCGGTAGAGGCGTATGATCCGCTCAGATCGATGGCCCTCGCACAGAACACGGGAGCAGCGGCTACCGAGCGCACGCGGGAACACCCGATCGTCTTCTTCGACGGGGTCTGCGTCCTGTGCAACGGTTTCGTCGATCGTGTGATGCGCGCCGACCATGCCGGCATCTTGCGCTTCGCCCCATTGCAGGGTGAAACGGCGCGGGCCCTGTTGCCGCCGCTCGGCGACGATCCGATGCAATGGTCGGTGCTCTACCTCGACGAGCGTGGCCTGCACACACGCACGGACGCATCGCTTGAAATCCTCCGCCGCGTGGGTGGTACGGGGTCGCTCTTCGGTCTGCTGCGCTTCATCCCACGGCCTATCAGAGACGCGGTATATGGCGCCGTGGTCCGCCGTCGCTATCGTTGGTTCGGCGAGCGCTCGACGTGCCGCCTGCCAACGCCGGCCGAGCGGGCCCGTTTTCTGCCGTAGGAAGATGACAGAGAACAGATGACAGATGACAGACACAACAGACTCCACGTTGGGTAGTCTGTCATCCGTCATCCGTCATCTGTCATCCATCAGAACGCCTGCCGCGTGCCGAAGAGAAACTGGACATCGCTTTGGTTTTGATCGACGCGGGTCGCGATCTCGACATAGGCCACCGACGGGAAGAAGCCCATGAAGTCGTACATCAGGGCGAACGCCGTGCCCGCGCCGACGGCGTAGCCGCTCGGGTCGTAGACGGCACCTGCGGCATTGTCGACCTTGCCGGAGTCCACGAACAGCCGCAGCTGGGTGCGGCGGAGCACCAGCAGGTCGAGGAAGTTGAGGTCCAGCTCCGGATACAGTGTCTGGCGCAACTCGGTGCGCACGGTAAAGATGTTGCGCGCCAGCTCGTCTTCGGCGCCGATGCCGCGGATCGAGCGTGAACCGCCGAGACTGTACAAGCCTTGATTCGGCACGCGGCTGGAGCCCAGGGGCTCGCTGAAGCCGTTGGTCACCTCGCCGGCAATGATCGTGCGCGGCGTGAAGATCGGATGTGTGAGCACCAGACTCGCGCCCCAGTCGACGTAGTTGTAGTCGCTGTTGAGACCTCGATCGAACCAATCCGCGTAGAGACGGAGGTCGACCGAGCGCGTCGGGTTATCGAAGCCGTACAAGTCGTTGTAGTTGTAGCGCAGGCCGAGGCCGTTGAGATGGCCGCGCGTGCGCACGTTCGGGTGGCGATCGTCTTTGAAGCTGCCGTCGAGCGCCTGGACGCTGTAGAAGCCAAACAGGTTATTGCGATACAGCGTCGGATCGTTCGGCGTGCCCCAATGTAGCCGTGGGCCCACGTCAGCACCGATGCCGCGGTTGGTGTAGAAACCGGCGGCGGCAATATCCTTGTGATAGTCGTAGCGTTCGCGCGCCACCACCAGTCCTGAGAACCCAAACTCCGTCGAGCTGACCTCCACCTCCGCGCTATCCAGCGTCAGCTGCGGCGTCGGCGGCGAGGCGTCATCGGCCCGCGTCGTTTCGATGAGCTTGCGATCGGGGTCGATCAGCGCCTGGCACATACGCCCCGGCGTCTGCGCAACCAGATGGCCGGCATCACCACTGCCGTCCCACCGCAAGCGCAGCGGCTGGCCGCCGATGCTGCGCAGCTCGACATCCACCGGCTCGTGAATCTCACGGCTCGACTGCCGCTGCACGGTGACAGCATGCTCGTACCGGTCGTCACGTGGCTGATTCAATTCAACGGCGGCAAAGTCGTAGTTGATGTCAGGGTACGGCTGCAGCCATTGCGTGAAGAATGGGGTGAGATCCTGTCCGCTGTTGCGTGCAGCGCAGTCACGAAAAGCCTGCGCGGCACGCAGGCATTCGTCGACAACCGATTGATACGTCGCATCGCCGGCCTGCTGTTGCAGCTTCCCGAAGACGACGTGCCCCGGGGGCAGGTCGTTGTTGAACGACGTCATCTGCTCGTGCAGCGGGTCGACCGTCCGCGCGTGCTCGAAGAACGCCGCGACGAACGGAATCTTGGGTGCGGTTTCGAAGCGGTCGACGATGGCGAACACATTGAACAAGTCGATCCACTCCTGGACGCTGCGGGTGTCCGGAGCGGCGCGCGCGACGTACTCACGCCCGAGCCGATGCGTCAGCCCTTCACTCACCCAGGTGTAGTCGCTCGGCGATTCACGTGCCGCCAAGCGCGGCTGCAGCAGCTCGGCATACACCGCCTGCGCGAGCTGCGCCTCGTGAAAGGGACGCAGCAGCCACAGGACCTTGAGGGTGCGGTCGGAGATCACCACCATGCCTTCCGCCGGCGCGGCCAGGTTCAGGCGCAACGGCGCTTCGACGACCACGAGTTCGGAACGCAGGGGCACGTCGGGAGGTCGGCCGGCAACGATCTCCTGCAACGCTTGCAAGGTGATCTCGAGCTGACTCGGTCCGGGAGCGCGGCGATCGTTGTACTGCGGCGGCTGGCGAAACAACACGATCCGCATGCCGTCGGCGTCGATCGTGTCGCGCAACAGCGTCGGCGCGGCAATCAGCGTAAGATAGTGCTGCGCGCGGACGCTCGTCGTGATCGGCTGCGCCGAAGACGGGAAATGCTGGCCGCTCAGGAGTATCTCCAGCGGCGGATCGGCGGCGAGTTGCACATCGAAATCAGCGAGCGGCGGCAGGATACCAGTCTGCCACGCGCCGTCGTCGCCGAGCGCCGGCACGTACGGGTACCATCCTCCTACCGCGGTGAGCATCGCGTTGAACTCGCCGAAGGTCCCGAAACGTTGCGGAACCTGGGTGGCAAATTGCAATTGCACGGCACGCCGGCCGCCCGGCTCGATCGGGTCCGGCAGGTCGAGGAACACCATGCAGCCGTCCGGAATGCCCGGCATCGACGCGCGCCGCACCGGCACGGCGACGCCGTCGACGCGCGCGTCGTCCAGTGTCATCGATCCCGGGTGGAATTCCTCGCGTGGGTAGACGTAGGGACGATTGACGTCGTTGATGGCCTCGTCGGGGGTTAAGAAACGATTGGGAAACAGCATGACCGCGACCTCGCGCAACGGCCGCGCCGTGGTGTTGACCAGGTCGATCGTCACGGTGCCGCGGATTTGTGGCGATACATCCGAAAGCCGCGCCACGATGTGGTAGGTCGGCAAGCCCGATGCGGCATGAACCGTGGTGCCGAACAGGGACACCACCACGACCAACCAAGCCGCCCGCCGCATGGGCGAGATCTATAGCAAAGCTGTGAAGGCGTGAAGGGTGGAACGTGGTGTCTCTTTGGTTTCAGCGTGCGGCAGCCAGAGACGGCTGCCGCCACCAACTTCCAGAAATCGAGGAACGCCAGTGGCTGCAGGCCTCCGTGCCTGCAGCATCGTGCCATTCCAATCGCTTCAGAAGTCGAACAGCACGTGCACGTAGTACTCGAAGCGCGAATGGCTGTAGGCGCGGTAACGCAACTCGTCGCCATACAATTGAAAGAGCACCGGCAGGTCGCCGGTCGCCACGTCGGGCGCATAGCTCTCTGCAATCGCCCAGCCCGTGTCGGCACCGCACACGACGCGGCGCACGCCCCAAGAGGCCAGCTCGGGCGGATGCTGGACGCCGAGCGGCTCCAGCCGATGGTCTCCGAGGCGCCACATCTCGCCCCGCGAGTCGGGTGTCGCGCTCTGGAGTGCGCCGGCGGCTAGCAGTCCCGTGGCACCACAGTCTACGATCGTCTCGATGCGCGCATTGGCGGGCAGTGGCATCTGCTCCCATGCACCCTTTCGATAGTGCGCGAGGGTGGTGCCGGCATACCACGCTTCCTCGCACGACACGGCGTGCACCGTCTTGGGACGGTCGTCGAGCGCACTGACGGCGAGCCAGCGTTCACGATCGAAGCGCGCGAGCAGCGTGGTCTCGTCCGGCCGGCGCACGATGGCGAAGGCGCAGCCGTCCGGCGCCGTGCTGAGCGCCTCGAGGTTGCCCTTGCCGAACGGCAGCATCGACGCGGTACCCTGACCGTCTGCGCTGATGCGCACTAGGGCAGGATCGCCGCTGCCGGAAAACTGGCCGAACGCCCACGCTTGCCGCCCCTGCCACGTCTCCATCCCCGAATAGACAATGTCGGGAAGACTCCAACTGCGCTGCAAACCCCGTGTCCAGTGGCCGTCCCGCCATTCGGAGATCTCGCCCCAACGTCGGTCGCGTTTGCGATTGTTTCCGGCAGCCCAGACATGATCCGTACCGAGCGCCGCGATCCCTTTGACGCTCATCTCCGCTCCGACGAAGACTTGGGACTTCGTGAGCGTGGGTACGCGGAGCAAGCAATCGTCTCCCGCGATCCAGAAGGTGTCGCCGCTGCGAGCGAGCGCCGTAAAACCCGAACAGGACGTCGTGGTGTCCGTGTCGCTGTCGCGCGCCCATTCGATGTCCGCTGCCAGCGCAAAGCATCGCGCCGCAGCGAGCACCGCCGCGAGCACGACCACAGCACCGCAGAGCGAACGCCTCGCCATGTCAGAGCACATCAAGGCCGCGCATGCCGGCGAAGAAGGTGCGTGTCGCGTTGTACTGCGGGCCCAGGAACGTCGCCTCACCGCCGAAGATCTGGTGAATAACGCTGCGGAGCGGAGCACCCGCCCGCCCAGCAAACGTGTGGGTGCCGGGAATGAGGTGACCGAGTGCGTACTGGTCCTGGAGATGATGCGAGGCACGGCCCGCCGCCACCAGGAATTGGCTGCTGTGCGGGCCGCCGCTGCGCAACGCGGCAGTCGCTTCGCGGGAATAATTGCGGAAGGCGCGCTGGGCACCGAAGCCGAAGTGATCCTGATTGTTCCACATGTCATTGTCCTCGGCCAGGTTGGCGGCACTGATGTGACCGGCGTCGGAGCCGCTGAACCCGGCATCCCGCGCCGCAACACGGGTCATATTGTTATGCGTTGCAACCGAGCTCACGTTTTCAATGCCTCCCTCACCTTCCGCCATTGTGATCTCGGGATGGTAATCGCTGAACCACGCATCGTACCCGTACGAGGCCCCATACCCCGCGACGATGGAAATGCCAAGCACAGCGCCGGGCGGCGCACCCGCGACTGCGGCGGTCT
>JADMIO011121723.1_pt1 | contig 17333 bp, 20 predicted proteins | sample 8958161 | NCBI WGS metagenome assembly JADMIO01 (sample SAMN16585339, study PRJNA669376) | soil metagenome | isolation source: Crop rotation soil | place: USA: Cullars Rotation, Alabama | collected 2011
ATGAGGAGCGAAGAGAGGAGTCCGGCATCACGGAAAGCGGCAACGATGGCGGGGGCTTCTTCAAGGGGGAGATCGGGAAGGATGACGCCGTCGAGTTGATTTTGGCGACACAGGGCGGCGAACTCGCGGGTGCCGCGTTTGAAGATGATAGAGAAGCTGACCATGGCGACGACGGGGATGGTGAGGCCAAGGGCGCGGGCGGCGGGGACGCAGGCGAGGGCATTGTGGAGAGTGGTGCCGGCGGCAAGGGCGTGGGTGTAAGAGGCCTGGATGACGGGGCCGTCGGCGATGGGATCGGAAAAGGGGATGCCGAGTTCGATGAGGCTGGCGCCAGCTTCCTGGGCGGCAAAGAGAAGGGCGGGCGTGGCATCAAGGGAGGGATAGCCGGCCGTAAAGAAAGGACAGAGGAGTTTGCGGTTATCGCGTCGCGCGGCGTCGAAGGTTTGCTTGAGGCGGTTCATGCGGGGTGATCATCCTGAAAAAGAGGCAAGAGGTGAAAGTACCCGAGAGATGGGGTTGATGCCACTGCATACGGGATGGAATAGGTAAAGTTGTGAGAGGAAACGGATGCGGCTAACCTGATGTGAACTGGGTATCTATCTTGACGATGCTTAAAGGAGCGATGCATGTCTCGCAAATTGATGTTGGCGGCGGTACTGGCGGCGTGTGTATGTATTCCGAGTGCGCAGGGGGCTGAGCCGTCAACGTTGAGCCCGGCGACGTTGAAGGCATATGCGAATGAGTTGAATTCGGCATTTCCGGGGCAGGTGGATATTTATTTATTGACCAAGGATTTTGATTTTCGTAATCCGTCCATTGCGGATGCACATATTTCGGGATGTGCGCAGGTGGCGGGGACGCTGTATTACGTAGTGACGATGGCGAACAAGTCGGAGACGTTTGTGCCGCAGTCGCAGGTGGTGGCGATCCATAACCGGAAGTGAGGGCGCGGCCGCCCACGGTTGAAAAGTTTTGGCCAGTGGTACAATCTGATACATGGTGATGTCGGCCGAGAATCTGGCGCGCGGGATTGTGGAGAAGCTGCAGGGTGCGGGACATGTGGCGTATTTTGCGGGGGGGTGCGTGCGCGATCGGCTGATGGGGCGCGTGCCGAAGGATTTTGACGTGGCGACGTCGGCGCGGCCGGAGGAAGTGGTGCGGCTGTTTCCGCGAAGCCAGCAGGTGGGGGCGTCATTTGGGGTGGTGCTGGTACGGGAGAAGCAAGGGGGAGAGACGGCGCAAGTGGAGGTGGCGACGTTTCGGGCGGATGGGGAATATTCGGATGGACGTCATCCGGATTCGGTGCGGTTTACCAATGCGGAAGAGGATGCGCGGCGGCGGGATTTTACGTGCAATGGGTTGTTCTTCGATCCGGTGACGGGGGCGCTGCATGATTTTGTGGGCGGGCGGCCGGACATTCAGGGGAAGGTGTTGCGTGCGATTGGGGAGGCGGAGGCGCGGTTTCGCGAGGATCACCTGCGGATGCTGCGGGCGGCGCGGTTTGCGGCGAAGCTTGATTTCAGAATTGACGATGCGACTTTTGCTGCGATTCAGGCGCATGCGCCGCATATTCGGACGATCAGCAAGGAGCGCATCCATGATGAGCTTGCAAATATTCTGGCGCATTCCACGCGCGCGCGGGCCGCTGCAATTCTGCATTCTTCGAGACTTCTGGAGCATTTGTGGCCGGTGGAACTGTTTCCTGACCCCACCCTCCCGAGGCATTGGCACGGGCTGGAATTTCTGCCACCAGATATGGATTTTGTCCTCGCGCTGATTGCTCTTTATAGAGATTGCGCTTCTTCGCCCAATGATCATCCGGGCATGGTTACTCCCCCGTTTCGTTACAGCGGCGCGGCTGTCGCTCAGTTTTTGCGTCAGGCACTTCTATTAACCAACACAGAAACCGAGGATTTCGCGTGGCTGCTCGACAATTCTCTTTTCCTGGCCGGGTGGCAATCGCTTTCTAAAGCGGCCCTGAAGCGCCTGATCGCCGATCATCGGTGGCCTCGGCTCGAGGTGCTCTTTGAGGCGCATCATCTGCGTGCGGATTTGGCGCCCGCTTTTCGTGCGCGTATTGCACAGCTTCAGGCTGAGGGCGCAGCACCAGAGCCGCTGGTAAATGGCGCGACATTGATACGACTGGGTGCAGCGCCGGGGCCGGCGTTTAAGAAGTGGTTGGAAGTGTTGTATAACCGGCAGTTGGAGGGGGAGTTGCGAACGCAGGAGGAAGCGGTGGCTGCGGCACGGGCGTTGATACGGGCGGGGTGATGGGTATCATCGCAGCACACTAGACGCGGGAAGGTGGTTCCTGCGGTTTCTATTTATGGAAAAACATCGGCTCGACGTCGATGCCACGAGGACTAGTCATGAGCGATGCGCCATTGATGATTTCGGTTTCGGGGGTGCGCGGGGTGATAGGGGCGACGCTGACGCCGCAGGTGGCGATGGAATTTGGGCAGGCGTTCGGGCATTTTCTACTGAAGTCAGGAGTGAGAACCGAGAAGTCAGAAGGAAGACCGAGGGTGGCGATCGGACGGGACACGCGGCCGAGCGGGCCGATGGTGTTCGGAGCGGTCTCTTCGGGAGTGATGTCGGTGGGGGTGGATGTGGTGGATGTGGGGGTGGCGACGACGCCTTCTGTAGCGCTGATGGGGCGGTTTTTGAAGTGTGATGCGGCGATTGTGATTACGGCGTCGCACAATCCGATCATCTGGAACGGAATCAAGTTTTTGCGGCACGACGGGATTGCCTTTCCGCCCGCGCAGGCGGCGGCAATCAAGAAGATTTATTTTGAGAAGCCGTGGAAGCTTGTGCCCATCGAAGAATTGGGGCGGTTTTCGGAGGATTCGCGGGCGCATGCGCATCATGTGCAGGCGGTGCTGGGGCTGTTTGATGTGCGGGGAATTGTGGATAAGCGGTATCGGGTGGTGCTGGACTCGGTGAACGGAGCGGGGTGTGCGGGGACGCCGATGCTGCTGGGGAAGCTGGGGGTGGAACTGGTGCATATGAATGCGGAGGGGACGGGGATTTTTGCGCACGTGCCAGAGCCGACGAAAGAGAACCTGGTGACGTTGTGTGAGAAGGTGAAGGAGAAGCGGGCGGCGGTAGGATTTGCGCAGGACCCGGATGCGGATCGCCTTGCGATCGTGGATGAGCGCGGGGAATACATCGGGGAGGAATATACGTTGGCGCTGTGCACGTATGCGCGAATGCTGGTGAGGCCGGTGAGTGTGGTGGCCAATCTGTCGACGAGCCGGATGGTGGATGACATCGCGGCGAAGTTTGGGCAGAAGGTGTATCGGACGGCGGTGGGGGAGGCGAACGTGGCGGGGAAGATGATCGAAGCAGGCAAACCGGGGGAGGTGATCGGCGGGGAGGGGAACGGTGGGATTATTGATCTGCGCGTGGGCCCGGTGCGGGATAGTTTTCTGGGGATGGCGATGGTGCTGGATGTGATGGCGCGGACGGGGAAGAAGGTATCGGAGATTGTGGCAGGGCTGCCGCGGTATGCGATGATCAAGACGAAGTTTGAGTGTACGGCGGCGGAGTCGGCGCGGCTGGTGGAGCGGGTGAAAGAGGCGTTTGCTTCGGAGAAGCTGGACTTGCAGGATGGGGTGCGGATCGATTGGCCGGACGGGTGGGTGCATGTGCGACAGAGCAACACGGAGCCGATTGCGCGGGTGATTGCGGAGGCGGGGGATGAGGGGCGGGCGCGGGAGTTGATTGGGAAAGTGGAGAGGCTGAAGGGGTGAGGAGAACCAAATCAATTCATCCTGGAGTACAGAATGTTTGAACAAGTAAAGAGCAGGAACGGAGAAAGAAACGGCAAAATCGCGAGCAATCGTGCAGAAGTACATATCGATGGGAATGCGTGATAGACAAGATCCATGTGGGCGCGGATACAAGCGTAGGCAAGGTTCGCACTGGCAAGGGTCAGAAAAAAAAGAAAAGCAAATGGACCAGTTGATTGCTGGGCCAAGATGGTCATAAATGGATGAAACTCCATCGTTCGAGGCTGCCCATGAAGTGTGTAATCTATGACGACCAGGAGAAAAATGAAAAGTTGTGCGATCACAATGGAACTTGTGCCATAGAGGAGAGGGCGCAGGGGCGGAAGAGGCATGGAGGGCGATAAATAAGGAACAACAGGTTTCGGTTGGTGGTGAATGGTCATACTGTGTTCGTCCGATCGCGCTCACAAGATGCACGCGCTGGATATCACATGGTTGCAACTCGGCTGTTCATGTTCATTGCCGCATGCTGTATTTGAAAACGCTTGTCCGCAGATTTTGCAGGGGGACGCAGACTTGGTTTTTTTGGTGACTAGGATTCAGTTTTTGTCCGGAGCGCTGCGGTAAGAAGTACAGTGGGCAGCATGTACGAGGGATGCGGGGGTGGCTATTATCGATGGTCGCCCGTCCGCGCCGTCGCAGAGGCAGGCGCGGGGCGGTGTGTCGATTCTTTGTGAAAGTGAGAAGCGTATGACATACAACGTTGCGATTGTGGTGGGGAGTCTCCGGAAGGAATCGTTTAATCGGAAGATCGCCAGGGCGATCATGGGATTGGCGCCGGCGGGTTTGAAGATGGAGATTGTGGAGATTGGGGAGTTGTCGTTTTTTACGCAGGATCTGGAGGCGACGCCGCCGGCGCCATGGGTGAGTTTCCGGGCGAAGATCAAGGCGGCGGATGCGGTGCTGTTTGTGACGCCGGAATACAATCGGTCGGTGCCGGGGGTATTGAAGAACGCGATTGATGTGGCATCGCGTCCTTATGGACAGAGCGCGTGGGATGGGAAGCCGGCGGCGGTGATCAGTTCATCCATTGGCGCGGTCGGCGGGTTTGGGGCGAACCATCACCTGCGGCAGTCACTGGTCTTCCTGAACATGCCTGCGATGCAGCAGCCGGAGGCGTACTTGGGGAATATCAGCGATTCGTTTGACGATGCGGGCGGGCTGAAGAATGAGCGGACGAAGGAGTTTTTGACGAAGTTTGCGGCGGCGTTTGCCGGCTGGATCGAAGCGCATGTGAAGAAGTAGGCGGTGCGGCCTGGTTATTCCGCATCGAACGGCAGATCGTAGATTTTTTCGACGGGTTTGCTGCTGCGGGTTTTGACGATGACTTTGGCTTTGGCGGGCGTGCCGGAAACGAAATAGATTTTGATGTATTGGTCTTCGTGGTAGGTCCATGAGCTGTCGAGGAGGAGTTCGGCCTTGCCTTCTTTTTTGAGCTGGTAGGCCCAGCGTTCGGCCATGACGGGCTCGAAGTTGGAGAAGTGGCCCATGGAGAGGGTTTGCAGGCCAGGCCTGGATTCGTTGCCGAGTTCGGAGCATTCGAAGACTTCGACGCGGAGGGCGCTACCGTCTTCGAGGTCCTTGACTTTGATTTCGTCGATGAGTTTCTTGTCGGCCATGACGGTCCTTTGAAAAGGGGCTGGGTGCAGGCAGAATATCCGGGAGGGGGCGGCGTGGCCAATTTATGGATTGGAGGAGATCCGACATGAGCGGTGGTGAACAGGGCGTCACGTTTGATGCGTTGGGGATTCCGTTTCCGCTTTTTAAGGGGCCGGTGCGCGAGGCGACGGAGTATGCGGGGGCGGCGGTTTGTTCGTTGTGCAAGAAGCAGGTGGCGCATTGTTTTCAGATGGGGATTGGGTGCGATCTGATCGGGACGTGCGAGAGGTGCGGCGAGCAGAAAGCGCTGGATGCGGATGATCGGAACGGCAGGCCGTGTGATGCGTGCAAAGGGAAGGTCATTTTTCCAGTGGCTCAGCGGGGGGATATTTTTGTGTGCTACGGATGTTTACGGGCGGGAAAGGCGGCGATTACGAAGGATACGGCGGAGGGGATGATCTCGTGGGAGGGGGTGCGGAAAGAGCAGGCGAAGTTGCCGGTGGATACGTGGAGCGGGGTGAAGCGGGCGGAGCCGGCGGTGTTGGAGTTGTTGCGGACGCCGACGTATGTAACGCTGCAGGGGGAGAAGTGGGAATTTTGCTGCGGGGCGCCGATGATGTATCTGGGGATGTGGGGGCAGAAAGAGTTCAATGCACATGCGAAGAATGGGGATGGGCAGGCGCTGTTTGAGGAGATTGTGGAGGAGCCGGAGGAAGGGCTGTGGGAGGGTGAGCTGCATGATGAAACGGGGATTTATGTGTTTCGGTGCGGTGCGTGCGGGAAGATGCGGGCGAATTGGGATATTGCGTGAGTCAGGTTTCTTGATCGTGTTGAGCGGACTTCAGTTGTTGCGGGTCCGGGGGTAGCGGGGGTCTTCCCATGTTGAGCATGTAGGAAAGAGAGTAGGCGAGACTTTTGAAATCGTTGCGGAGACTGCGGAAGAAATAGTGGAGAAGCAAGAGGAGGCAGATGAGTGTGGTGACGAGGAGAATCATGCCGCCGCCGACGAAGGTGAGGAGGAGAGCGAGGATTTTGAGGAGGAGGGAGAGGGATTGCCAAGAGGTGAGGAGCCAGATGCCGGGGGTGGCGAGGAGCGCGCCGAGGAGGAGGGGCCATTTGAGGCGGCTGTGAAGAAGGCGGAGGAGCAGTGATGGGGGCCGTTCGTTTGTCATCGGCGTTTATCGGGAACGATCAGCGGAATCTGGCGGCGGCCGTGCTTGCGGTAGATGCGGAAGTGGTGATCGAGAGTGAAGACGGTGGCATTGTCATGAAGTTCGGCGAGGCGGACGAGGGTTGCGTCGGCGAGGGACATGGGAAGGTCGGCGTATTTTTCGATCAGCGGAATGAGGGACTCATGATGTTCCTGTACATCAAAAGCAATAAGAATCACGCCATTGACAAGGAGTTCAAAGAGCGGTGCCAGTGAGAGTTTATGCCGCTGGAGAAGATGGCAGGCTTCGGTCAGAGCGGGCTCAGATGTTAGAAATGGCGTTGGCAGGTCTTCGGCGGCTTGTCTGACCCACAAGTGATGCTGCTCGTGCTCAGAGAAATAGGCCACAAGCGGTCCGGCATCAATGACGATGGGCCTCTCATTCACCAAAACCCTCCATGTGCTTGGGGTTAGTGGCTAAATCTTTGGGCCCGGTTTTGTAAATGCCGGCAAGATGACCTGCGAGTTCGCCGAAGGTGGGGCGGCGCTTTTTTTTGCCATTGGCTTTGAAATGTTTGTCGATGAGTTCGCGAACGATGGCGGATTTTGAGATGCGGCGGGCCTTGGCCTCGGCGGCGAGCCGTGCGGAGGTGGCGGGGGGGACTTTGAGGGTGATGGTGACCATGAGGTTATGGTAATACGTTGGGCAACGGAAGGCAATACCCACGCATGATGCGACCTTCTACCATTTAATTTGCCGGATTTGTTTGTTGCAGTTTTTGAGCAATCGGCGGAACAAGCTCCGCATATCGGCGTCGGAGTTTGGCGATTTCTCCAAGCTATATTTCTTCAGAACCTTGGCTCGAGTCTTGGGGGTGAGCAGGTCGCAGTTCCAATTGATGTGAGAGCTTCTTATTAATCAGGGGGAAGAAAGCCGCCTTGATATGCTATGCCGGCTCCGGGCGCGGCTTGTCCTCCGTCGCATCAATCTGGTAGGTGACACGCCAAATAATCTCCCCTTTTGGACTCCTTCTCATTCAAAGTCCATTCTCATTGGTCACCAATCCATGTGCCTTGAGTGTATTAATCTGCACCAGTTTGGCGGTTTCTTTGTCTTCGACTTTGTCGCTGTGGCAATCGGCTTTTTTGCCTTTGTGGGCGAGGGCGTGGATTTGTTCCTGGGTGAGGACGCCGCGTTGTTCGAGGAGGTCAATGCCGTCGGCGCTGACGCCGGTGGATTGGGCGGCGGTTTTGAGGGGTTGGAAGTTTTCGTCCTTACCGCTGGCGAATTCGACGATTTCCTTGCTGATGCGCATGGAGCACCAATCGTGGCCGCACATGGCGCAGAAATCGGTGTCGACTTCGAGGTCTTCGTCGTGAAGGGCGCGGGCGGTTTCGCCGTCGAAGGCGAGTTCGAACATCTTGGGCCAGTTGAGGGCGGCGCGGGATTTGGACATGTCATCGTCCCACTGGCGGGCGCCCGTAATGCCACGAGCGATATCGCCGGCGTGGGCGGCGATTTTGTAGGCGATGCAGCCGGCTTTGACGTCCTGCGCCTTGGGGAGGCCGACGTGTTCCTTGGGGGTGACGTAGCAGAGCATGGCGGCGCCGGCGCGGGCGGCTTCGGTGGCGCCGATGGCGGAAGTAATGTGGTCGTAGCCGGGGAAGACGTCGGTGGTGAGAGGGCCAAGGACGTAGAAGGGGGCGTCGTCGCAAATGCGCTGCTGGAGGGTCATGTTCATGGCGATCTGGTCCATCGGCACATGGCCGGGGCCTTCGACCATGCACTGCACACCGGCTTCACGGGCGCGCTGGGTAAGTTCGCCCAAGGTGTGGAGTTCGGCGAGCTGGGCGGCGTCGGTGGCATCGGCGCAGCTGCCGGGGCGGAGGCCGTCGCCCAGTGAATACGTCACATCGTATTGGCGCATGATGGCGGAGATTTCGTCGAAGAGTTCGTACATGGGGTTTTCTTTATTATGGACGATCATCCATTTGGCGAGGAGGCTGCCGCCGCGGGAGACGATGCCGGTGAGGCGGTTCTTGAGGAGAGGGATGTGTTTTTTCAGAACTCCGGCGTGGATGGTGAAGTAGTCGACGCCTTGCTGGGCCTGGCGTTCGACTTCTTTGAGGATCATGTCGTAGGTGAGGTCTTCGATTTTTTTGCCGATGATCATGGAGTAGATGGGGACGGTGCCGATGGGGATGGTGGAGTGATCGATGATGTCTTGGCGGCAGCTTACGAGATCGCCGCCGGTGGAGAGGTCCATCAGGGTGTCAGCGCCGTATTTCTGAGCCCAGTTGAGTTTTTCGACTTCTTCTGCAGTCGAGGAATTGACGGGGGATGCGCCGATGTTGGCGTTAACTTTGGTAGTGACCATGCGGCCGATGGCCATGGGGTCGAGGCGTTTGGGAGCATTTAGGCCTTTGCAGTGAGATGGGTCGTTGATGTATTTGGTGCGTTGGGCGACGGTTTGGTTGACCCAGAGAGAGGCGGCGTCGTCGCGGGCACCGGGATGGCCGGCGGGGTCGGAACGCGGAATGCGGAATGCGGAATGCGAAATGTTGGGATCAAGGGGATTGAAGTCGATGGGCTTGCCTGCTGCGCCGGCGAGGTGGCGGATGTTGGCGGGGATCACTAGGCGGCCCCGGGCGACCTCGGCACGGATGAATTCGGGCGTTTGCGCTTCGCGCTGGGCGACGCGGATCATCTGAGGGGTGATGATGCCCGCCTGCGCGTATTGGTATTGGGTGTAGAGTTGCTTGCCGTGGGATTTGGAGGGGGCAACGGTGGGGGCGGTCATGGTCATACGGAACTCCTGCGCCGAGGCGCGTGAAAACGCTGGAGAATGAGCACGATGGTTGGGAAACGGGGCGGCGGGACAGTGCTGTGTCGCTTCCCTACGCCGGCGTTACCCGGGTCAGGTTCGAAGGGTGTGCTCTCAGCCGGTGTTCCGGCACCCCTAGCGAACGAAGCGTGAGTATACGGGACGGCGGGTGAAACTTAAAATCTTATGGAGCTGAAGCGCAGGTCCTATAGGATGAGCCCGGCATACTCGGCCATGTCAGGGGGAATGGTCACGGTTTGGCCTTCGGCAAACTTGCGCAGGAAGAATTGCATCCATGCCCGGGAAATGCGCAAGCCGGAGACGGAGAGCCGGCCCTGGCCATCAGGGGATTTTTCGAAGGTATAGTTGTCGACCTGAATGCGCAGCGGTGTAGTTTCCCCTTCCAGTTCCAACTCAAGTTCGAGGGTTTTGGCCTGGCGGTCGATCCTGATGTGGGTCATGGCGACTCCTTTCTTGAGGATATGGTGGGTGCCCCAGCGAACGAGCGCATTTTGAATTTTTTTCAGCACGGGAAGGCCTTCGAGAGGTGCGTCGACAGCAAGGCACTATAGCCTTGTGGCGCGAATATTGTGGAAATAACGGTCGCAGTGGCGGGTGCTGGAGGGGTCTGAAGAATTTTCTTGCCTGGCGGCCAAGCGAGAGCCACAATATTGCTGACTTGGGGTAAGACATTTCTGCAGGGAGAGGAATTTATGAGCGGTGCCACGGGCAAGATTTGTTGTGTCTGCCACAAGGATGTGTCGACGGCAAAGCGCGTCAAAGACGCGAAGGGACACTATTACTGTGCCGCATGCCATGCAGCGACATTGCAGCGGCAACCAGCAGCGGTGGCGGCGGGCGGCAGTGCTTCCGAGAATGACGATCTCGTGCCTCTGGCGGCGCCGGTCAAGGCGGCACCGCGTCCCATGCCTCAGCCGGTGGCAGTTTCGAAGCCGAAGATTCCGGAGTTCTGCCCCAACTGCGGGGCGAAAGTGCTGGCCAACCGCAAGTTTTGCTTCAAATGCAACCGCGACGTCACGCAGATGGACAAATTGATCGCATTGCGCGCGCAGGAGGCCAAGGGGCCAAGCGGCGAGCAGAAATTTGCCATTGTGTTCGGGCACGTGATGCGCGTGGTGATGTGGGCGGTGATCGCGGGGGTGGTGGTGATCCTGATCCTGGGGATGAAGATGATGTTTTTGCCGGGAGGCCTGTGGGACAACTATCCCAAGACGCGCGAGGCGGCAGTGCGCGAGTTTTTGCAGCACATTGCGGCAGGAACGGACAAAAGCTATGAGAAGGCGTTCATGCTGATTTCGTTCCGCGAGCGGAGCACCGGCAAGAGCAGCGAGGATGTGGTTTTCAAATCCGTCTTCAAACAGATCCACGACGAATTCAACCAGAAATATGGCAACGACTGGATCGGTAAAATCAAGTTGGAGAATCTTGGCTCCAACGACAAATATGCGGACGACGAAGTCGATTTCCGGCTTACCCTGGGCAACGACACCTATCTTGTCGCTTCGCAAGTGCAGTTGGATATCACGCGGGCCACTGCGAATATGACATTGCCGCGCACGAAGAAGCCGGTGTACAAGGAAGATGGAGAGAACCATTTTGGGATCCTCGATATTGCGGAGTATCCCGTGCATCCGAAGCGGCACATGCTGGATGTCGCGGGACCCGGGCAGCCCGAGACATTGGAAGTCCCGGCTGGCGGCGGTGGATTCTGAGGGCGGGGCAGGAAAGTGGTCGGTGGCTTGCGTGCAAATGGCGGGTTACAATCCGCCTCATGTTGGACGTCAAACAAGTTTGTCTCCTTGCCGTAGCAACTGTCGCCTTCGTCGGCCTGACAGGTTGCGTGGAGCGGCGGATCACGATTGGGAGCGATCCGCCGGGAGCGCTGCTGGTGATGAATGATGTAGAAGTGGGGCGGACGCCGGTGACGGTGCCCTTTACATGGGATGGGGATTATGATCTGAAATTTCGGCTGGAGAAGAGCGAGGGACCGGAGGAGAAGCGGGTGATCCGGCGGTGGTACCTGCATACGCACAAGAAGACGACGACGCCGGTGTATGAGTTTATCGGGCTGGATCTGCTGGCTGAGTTGTTGCCGTTTCGGTTTAAGGATGAGCAGGTGTGGGCTTTTCCTGTGCCGGAGGTGCAGGCGCCAACCGATGAGGAACTGATCAACCGGGCGCGGGGGATGCAGGAATCGTTGCCGGAGCCAGCGCGTAAATAATATACGAGGGGGGATTGGGGTGGGTGGCAGGATGTGCTTCAAACCATTATTCATAAGTTGCTATTGAATAACCTTTTACAAATAATTACTTATCGCGAATAAGCGTCGTGACGAGGGTTGTGACGACTGTTTCGGCGGAAGATCAGAAACGGCTAGAATGGTGGGGCGACAGGGCCTGAAAAGACCGGTTGACCGCTGACCGATAATGTGGAAGGGAAGCGCATGTGCCTCCCCGCCAACGTGACTGAAAGGCGCCGGGAGGCGCAAACGTGATGTGGTTTAAGAAAGCCAGTGCCCGGCGGCAGGCGATTCGGGAAGACATTTCCGATGCGGAACCGTTGCGCCATTGGTGGGGCGGGGCGATGGGGTACATGACGGCGGTGGCGGGGGTGTTTTTTGTAGTGGCGTGTTTGCTGCAGTTCTGGCCGGCGGATCCGCCGCCGTACCGCGAGGGGGAGTTGGCGCCAACGGATCTGCGCGCGCCGGTGGAATTTTCACCGGTGGACAAGACCCGGACAGAAGAGGCGCGGGAACTGGCGCGGGCACAGAGCCCGGCGGTGCTGGTGGGGAATCCGGAAGTGTTCGATCACATTCGCGGGCAATTGCGCGCTCTGAAGGAAGAGGTGAGCGCCTCGAAAGCGCGGAGCGTGGCGGAACTGCCGGCATCGGTGGCAGCACGTTTCCCCGGGTTGACGGACAACAGTCTGGCGTGGTTGATGTCGGTGGACGACCAGCGTTACGAAACGACCGTGAACACCTTTGTCAGTCGCGGACTGATGCGGTTGCCGCTGGTAACATCGGTGGACCGGGCGGCGGCAGTGGGTAAAAATCCGATGGAAGTACGGCTGACGCTGGTGCCGTCAATTGAAAACTGGCTGATGTCAGCCCCAATGCAGCAGGTGTACGTGGTAGACGGGGGCGTGGAGAAGAGCGCGCGGGCGGAAGTGCAGCGAGTGGTGGCTGAAGAGTTTCCATCCTTCATGGTGGCGCCGATTACCAATTATGTGATGAGTCTGAAGGAGCCCACGTTCCAGCACCATGCAAAACTGACGGCGGCGCTGGCGGACCGCACGGCATCGTCGATGGTGAAGCCGGGGCCGCCGGTGCACCAAGGGGAGATCATCGTACAGCGCGGCACGCCGATCACCGCGGAGAAATATGCGGCGCTGCAGGCGGCCCACGAGGCGCTGCAGGAGCAGGTGGACCGCGAGCATCCGTGGGCGAAGTGGTTATCGGGCCTGGGGCGGATGCTGATTGTGCTGATTCTGACGGTGGCGGGGACTACGTATATCGCCCAGCTGACACGCGCCAAGATGACGACGCAGCGTGCATGGGCGGTGTGCGGGCTGTTGTTGGTGACCCTGGTGGTGGCGAAGGCAGGGGCGAGCGCGCTGCCGCGGACGCTGTATTTCATGGGGATCATGCCGACGATGCTGACGTCGATCATTCTGGTGATCGCATACAACCAGCGGTTTGCGCTGGGGGTGGCGTCGATGCATGCACTGCTGGTGACGCTGACATTGGGACAGAACATCGATTTCTTTCTGACGATGCTGGCGGGGCTGACGGTATTTGCGTTTGGGCTGGGGGAAATCCGGACGCGGCAGAAGCTGATTGAAGTGGGCGTGCTTGCGTCGGCGGTGATTTTTGCAACGGTGTGGGCGGTGGGGTTGGCACGCATGGCGGGCTCGGCGTGGATGCCGTGGGGGGGCAGCGGGGTGATGGACAGCCGGTGGGTGGCAGAGCAGAGCCTGGCAGGCGCGTGCGCAGGAGTGGGGGTGGCGATGCTGGCATTGTTTATTCTGCCACCGGCGGAGCGGATTTTCCGGATCACGACGTCAATGACGCTGCTCGAATTGTGCGATGCGAACAAGCCGCTGCTGCAGCGGCTGAGCCAGGAGGCGCCGGGGACGTTCAATCATTCGTTGACGGTGGGCATCATGGCGGAGGCTGCGGGGAATGCGATCGGGGCGAACGGGCTATTATGCCGGGTGGGGGCGTACTATCACGACGTAGGGAAGCTGAGCAAGCCGCAGTATTTCATAGAGAACCAGGCGGCGGGACATCCGAACCGGCACGACAAGCTTTCGCCGGCGATGAGCCTGCTGATCATCGTGGGTCATGTGAAAGATGGCATTGAGCTGGCGCGGGAATATGGGCTGCCGTGGGTGATCCACCAGTTTATTGCGCAGCATCACGGAACGACGCTGGTGGAGTACTTTTTCCACGCAGCCAAGCGGCGGGCGGAGCAGGCGGCGGGTGGGGATGGGCCGGAGGTATCGGAAACGGAGTTCAGATATCCGGGTCCAAAGCCGCAGACATGCGAGGCGGCGATTGTGATGATTTGCGATGGATGCGAGTCGGTGGTGCGGTCGATTGACGAGCCGACGCCGGGGCGCATCGAGGCGGCCGTGCACAACATGATCATGAAGCGGCTGATGGACGGGCAGTTCAGCGAGTGCGATCTGACGCTGCGGGACTTGTCAATCATTGAAGAGACGCTTGTGCGGACGCTGGTGGGGGTGCACCATGGGCGGGTGGCGTATCCGAGTGACAGAGCCGAGGCAGAAAATGTTTCGGATATGGCAATCTCAAAACCGGCGTGATTGGCTTCGATGGACGCCGGGAAATGAAACGCGAAGTCACGAAGAGACACGAAGGGAATTTAGGGGATTTGGAGGCGTATTTGTGAAGATATTGACCTCGTCGCGGCTTTTAGGGGGGATCGCTGTTGCATGGGTGGGTTGGTTGTATTGGTATTCGGGAGTGCTGGGATGGGGGTATACACCTGTGCCGAAGAAGATAGCCTTGTCGGTGGTGGCGATCATTTTGCCAGCGGTGTTTCTAATGCGGCGCGAATGGCTGTTGCGCGTGACGGCATTTGTTCTCGCAGCGGTTACGTGGATCCCGATCGTGATGTTGTGGGTACTCGATAAAAAACCGTTTGGAATGTAAATGCGAGGATTGATGGCCATAGACATACAAGCGGAAATTGGGACTTCGCAGCGTTGGGTTTTGACGCGCCTGAAAAGGATTCTGAAGATACTCGGTGCGAAAAAGGGGACTTGGACAATTCGAGCGGTTTGTGACGATGAAATGGTGGAGATGCATGACCGAACGATGGGGTTGCGGACGACGACGGATGTGCTGACGTTTGATATGCGGGAGGGGCGGAAAGGAGGCGCGCGAGAGGGGGCGGCGGTGGAATTGGAGACGATGATTTGTGTGGATGAGGCGCGGCGGCGGGCGAAGGAGATGGGGCATGCGGTGCGTAAAGAGTTGTTGCTGTATTGCGTGCACAGCCTGCTGCACGTTCAGGGGTATGATGACGTGACGGCGGTGGGGGCGCGGCGGATGCATGCGCGGGAGGACGCACTGCTGGTGGCGATTGGCGTCGGAGCGGTTTATGGTGGTGGGATGGAAAGAAAGCCGCGAGCAACAGGTCGGAAGAAAGTGGGCAAGGGAGGGACGCGGTGACGACAGGGCTTTTGGTGTGGGTGTTCATTGCGAGCACGGTGGCATCGCTGCTATTTTCGACGCTGTCGTATGCGCTGCGAACGATTTCGCGGGTGCAGCTGGAAGAGGCGCTGGTGGTGCGGAAGCGCACGCGGGCGCTGGAGGCGATTTTGTCGGCGCGATATGACCTGGCGCTGACGGCGTCTATTTTGCGGCTGATCTGCAATACGGCGGGGATCATGGCGGTGGGAGCGTTTGTGATGTCGCGGTATCCGCATTCCGTGCCGCATCCGTTCGCGATTTTTGGATGGACGGTGCTGGTGACGGTGCCGGTGATGATGATTTTTTCGGTGGCGATTCCGCAGGCGTGGGCGAAATATGCGGGGGAATCGCTGCTGGCGATGACTTGGCCGCTGCTGCGGGCGGCGCATCTGGCGCTCTGGCCGCTGGTGCGGGTGCTCAACGTGTTTGATGAGATGGTGAAGCGGCTGGCGGGGGTATCGATCGGGGATGAGCCGGAGACGGCGGCGGAAAAGGTGGAGGAGGAGATTCTGTCGATGGTGGCGGAAGGGACGGCAGAAGGGACGGTGGATGAAGAGCAGAAAAAAATGATTGAGGGAGTAATCAGTTTTTGGGATCTGCAGGTGGGGCAGATCATGACGCCGCGGACGGAGGTGGTGGCGGTGGATGTGAACGCGCCGCTGCTGGAACTACGGGAGAAGATTTTGCGGGATGGGCTGTCGCGGGTGCCGGTGTATGAGGGGTCCCTGGACAACGTGGTGGGGATTTTATATGCAAAGGATCTGCTGACGTATTTGGGGCCGCTATGGGGGGGGATCAGCGGTGGCATCAATGGGCCGGAATCGGCAAATCGGAAGACAGGAGAGCCGGCGAAGGAGGGGGTGGGGATAGAGTTGCGGAAAATCATGCGGCCGCCGCTGTATGTGCCGCGGAGCAAGCCGTTACGGGATCTGCTGCGGGAGTTTCGGATTCAGCAGGTGCACATGGCGGTGGTGCTGGATGAATATGGCGGTACGAGCGGCCTGGTGACGACAGAGGACATTGTGGAAGAGATCGTGGGGGATATCGCGGACGAATATGAGCGGCCTGCGCCGGAGGCGCTGAACCGCATTGATGAGCGGACAGTGGAACTGGATGCAGGGATGTACGTATCGGAAGTGAACCGGGCGTTATCTCTGAGTTTTCCGGAGGATGGGGATTACCAGACAATGGGGGGATTCGTGATTTCAACGATGGGGATGATTCCGCAACGCGGGGAGAAATTGGAACATGAGGGCGTGCGGATCATGGTGGTGGACGCGGAGCCGCGGCGGGTGAAGAAGCTGCGGCTGGAACTGCCGGAAATGGCGTCGGCGGAAGCGGAGAGCGAGGCAGAGGCGCCGGCGGCATTGCCGGGCAAGTGAGGAAAGATGTGGGGCTGGCTGATAGCAAAGAAGTCACCGGGGCGGGAGGCGCTGCTGAGGGCGGTGCCTGTGAAGAATCAATTGGTGCGGGAGAAGCGTGTGGGGGAAGAGGGGGCAATGCTGGGGACGACGGTGTTGCGGCTGACGGCGCCGCTGGCGCCCAGCCGGTTGCGGGGGATTTTTGGACATGGCGGGCGGCGGGCGCATGCGCAGAAATCGTTTGATCTGGATGCACTGGGAGCATTCGTGTGGCAGGCGGCGGATGGGCGGCGTACGGTGGAAGAGATGATCCTGCATTTTGCGGAGACGCAACGGGTTCACGTGCGCGAGGCGGAGGTGGCGGTGCTGGCATTTTTGAAGATGTTGGCGCAGCGGAACCTGGTGGCGCTGGCAGTGGAAGGATCGGGCAGGAAACCATAGCGTAGATTGAAGAAATAAATCAGCCACAAATGAACACGAACGAATGCAAAAAGGATATGACGGGAAGGTTGAAATATAGATTGACCTCACGATCGTTTTTATGTTCATTCGTGGCCGATTTATTTTGCAAGATTGGCATGGCGCGATTTGTGTGCGCGGGGCGCGGACATTTTCCGAATGTCCGGCATGAAGTAGGATGATCGGATGGGAAAGCGTCGGATTGAGAAACAAGTGCGGTTGCCGCTGGCGCGGGCGGGGGAAATTGCGATGAAGTCTTTGCGCGTGCGGATGGGGCGTTCGGTGTTGACGCTGGTGACGATTGCGATGGCGATAGCATTTTTGGCTTTCATTTGGATGACGCGGGTCGCGGAGCCGGCGCTGGCTGCGCGGGGGCAGGCTTCAGGTATCGCGGCGGGGGGAGCG
>JADMIO011507114.1_pt1 | contig 17333 bp, 20 predicted proteins | sample 8958161 | NCBI WGS metagenome assembly JADMIO01 (sample SAMN16585339, study PRJNA669376) | soil metagenome | isolation source: Crop rotation soil | place: USA: Cullars Rotation, Alabama | collected 2011
CCGCCGCGCTTGATGTGGCGCGACATGGCGCGCCGGCCGGCTTCGAGCTGGCGCGCGGTCAGGCGTCCGCGGGTGGTCGCCTTCAGGCCGAATTCGCCGAAGGACACCCGGGCGCCGCGCGTGGCGACGCCCTTGTTGCGGCCCTTCTGCTGTTTCCGGTATTTGGTGCGTGCGGGTTGCAGCATGTCTTATTCCTTGCCTTCGCCGCCTTCGGGCTTCTCGATCTTCTTCGCCTTCTTGACGGTGGTTTTCGGCGCCGGTGCGCCGTCCTTTCTGGGGGCGGCGGCGCGTGGACGCGCCGGTCCACCCCGCTTGGCGCCCGCGCGCGGCGCGGGCTTCTTGGCGCGCTTGGGCTCGGCCGGCGCCTCCGGTTGCGCCGCGGGTGCAGCCGCAGTGCCCAGCAGAGCGGCAGCCGCCGCTTCGGCCTTGGGAATGATCTCGCCTTTGTAGACCCAGACCTTGATGCCGATCACGCCGTAGTTGGTTTTGGCTTCACCAAGGCCGTAGTCGATGTCGGCGCGCAGCGTATGCAGCGGCACGCGGCCTTCGCGGTACCACTCGGTGCGCGCGATCTCGATGCCGTTCAGGCGGCCGGCGCTCATGATCTTGATGCCCTGGGCGCCGAGGCGCATGGCGTTCTGCATGGCGCGCTTCATGGCGCGGCGGAACATGATGCGCTTCTCGAGCTGCTGCGCGATCGAGTCGGCGATCAGCTGCGCATCGATCTCAGGCTTGCGGATCTCCTCGATGTTCACATGCACCTGCTGCACGCCCATGATGCGGCGCAGCTCGGCTTTCAGCGCCTCGATCTCCTCGCCCTTCTTGCCGATCACCACGCCGGGCCGCGCGGAGAAGATGGTGATGCGCGCGTCCTTGGCCGGGCGCTCGATCAGCACGCGGCCGACCGAGGCGTGCGCCAGCTTCTTCTTGAGGAAGTCGCGCACCTTGATGTCCTCGGCCAGCATCGGCGCGAAGTTCTTGGTGTTCGCGTACCAGCGCGAGCTCCAGTTCTTGTTCACCGCCAGGCGGAAACCCACCGGGTTGATTTTCTGGCCCATCAGTCACCCACCGTGATGTAGATATGGCACGTGTGCTTGAGCACGCGGTTGCCGCGGCCCTTGGCGCGCGCCTGAAAGCGCTTGAGGAACATGCCGCGCTCGACGTAGATCGTCTTCACCTTGAGCGTGTCGATGTCGGCGCCGTCGTTGTGCTCGGCATTGGCGATCGCCGACTCGAGCAGCTTGCGCACGAGCCCGGCGCCCTTATTCGGCGTGTACGTGAGAATGTTGATCGCCTGGTCGACGGGCTTGCCGCGGATCAGGTCGGCGACGAGCCGGCCTTTCTGGGCCGAAATGCGCGCGCCGCGCAGGCTGGCTTTGGTTTCCATCATTTCTTCCCTGCCGGAGCAGCAGGGGCGGCAGCCGGCGCGGCGCCCGGAGCGGCGGCCGGAGCAGCCGCGGGACCTTGGGTTCCGGGAGGCGCACGTCGAGCATCGCCCACCGCTTCCTCGGTGCGCTTGCCGACCGCGGAGTGGCTCTTGAAGATGCGCGTCAGCGCGAACTCGCCGAGCTTGTGGCCGACCATGTTCTCGGTCACGTAGACCGGCACGTGCTGCTTGCCGTTGTGCACGGCGATGGTCAGGCCGATGAAATCGGGCACGATGGTCGAGCGCCGCGACCAGGTCTTGATCGGACGTTTGTCGTTCGCGCCACGGGCCTTGTCGACCTTGGCCATCAGGTGGTGGTCCACGAAGGGACCCTTCTTGACTGAGCGAGCCATTATTTAACCCTTCTGTCGCGCACGATCATGACTTGCGTGCGCTTGTTCTTCCGCGTCTTGAAGCCCTTCGCCTGCACGCCCCACGGCGACACGGGCGGCTGCGCCGCGGCGGTGCGGCCTTCGCCGCCGCCGTGCGGATGGTCGATCGGGTTCATCGCTACGCCGCGCACGGTCGGCCGCACGCCGCGCCAACGCACGCGACCCGCCTTGCCGATGGATTCCAGGTTGTGCTCCGAATTGCCGACTTCGCCGATCGTGGCGCGGCAATCGATGTGCACCTTGCGGATCTCGCCCGAGCGCAGCCTAAGCTGCGCGTAAGAGCCTTCGCGCGCCAGCACCTGGACATGCGCACCGGCCGAGCGCGCGAGCTGCGCGCCCTTGCCCGGCTGCATTTCGACGCAATGCACTTCAGTGCCGACGGGGATGTTCCGCAGCGGCAGCGTGTTGCCGGGCTTGATCGGCGCCTCGGCGCCGGACATGAGCTCCGAGCCGACCGTCACGCCCTTGGCGGCGAGCACGTAGCGGCGCTCGCCATCCTTGTAGAGCAGCAGCGCGATATGCGCGCTGCGGTTCGGATCGTGCTCGAGCCGCTCGACCTTGGCCGGGATCGCGTCCTTGTCGCGCCGCCAGTCGATGATGCGCAGGTGATGCTTGTGACCGCCGCCCTGGTGGCGCATGGTGACTCGGCCGTAGTTGTTGCGGCCGCTGCCGCGCTTCTGCGGCTCGACCAGCGGCCAGAACGGCTCGCCCTTGTGCAGCTCGGGCGTCACCACCTTGACCAGCGCCCGCCGGCCAGGGGAAGTGGGTTTTACTTTTACCAGTGGCATAGGGTCATTCCGTTGCGGCGAAATTAATTTCCTGGCCCTCGGCGAGACGCACGTAGGCCTTCTTCCAGCTGCGCCGCCGTCCCGACAGCCGGCCGAAGCGGCGGTCCTTGCCGCGCACGTTCAGCACCGTGACGTCGTCGACCTTGGTCTTGAACATCAGCTCGATCGCCGCCTTGATCTCGGGCTTGGTGGCGCGGTCGTCGACGCGGAACACGTACTGCCGGTTCTTGTCGGCGACGAAGGTGCTCTTCTCGGACACCACCGGCGCCAGCACCACGTTCATCAGCTGCTCGGCGTTGTATTTCTTCACCGCGGTCACTTGAGCATCTCCTCCAGCTTGGCCATTGCCGCCTTGGTCAAGAGCACGTTCTTCGAGCGCACCAACGCGACCGGATTGGCATGGCGCACCGGGATCACGACCACGTTGGCCAGGTTGCGCGATGACAGTGCGAGCTTCTCGTCCACCTCGTCGGTGATGACCAGGACCTCGTCGAAGCCCAGGTCCTTCACTTTCTTCGCCAGCAGCTTGGTCTTGGGCGCGTCCACGGTGAACTGCTCGACCACGCGCAGCCGGTCCTCGCGCGCCAGCTGCGAGAGGATCGAGCACAGCCCCGCGCGGTACATCTTGCGGTTGAGCTTGTGCGTGAAATTCTCGTCCGGCGAATTCGGAAAGATCTTGCCGCCGCCGCGCCACAGCGGGCTCGAGGTCATGCCGGCGCGCGCCCGGCCGGTGCCTTTCTGCCGCCAGGGCTTCTTCGTCGAATGGTTTACCGCGCCGCGATCCTTCTGCGCGCGCGAGCCGATGCGGGCATTCGCCTGATAGGCGACGACCAGCTGATGCACCAGCGATTGGTTGAATTCGCGCCCGAAGATCGAGTCGGTGGCGTTCACGGTGCCGGCGCCTTTTCCATCATTGCCTGCCATCTTGAGTTCCATGGCGGCCCCTTATTTCTTCGGCTGCGCGGCCGGCTTGGCCGCGGGTTTGGCCGCTTCCGGCTTGGGGGCGGGCTTCGGCTCGGCCTTCGGCGCCGCCGGCTTCGCCTGCTGCACCGGCGGCTTGAAGATCTTGACCGCGGGGCGCACGACGACGTCGCGGCCGGCGGATCCCGGCACCGAGCCCTTGACCAGCAGCAGCTGGCGCTCGGCATCGACGCGCACCACGATCAGGTTGGAGATCGTGCGCTGCTTGTCGCCGAGATGGCCGGGCATGCGCTTGCCCGGGAAGACGTGCGCCGGGCTCTGGTTCTGGCCGGTCGAGCCGGGCGTCTTGTGCGAGATCGAGTTGCCGTGGCTCGCGCGCTGCGAATGGAAATGATGGCGCTTGATGACGCCGGCGAAGCCCTTGCCGATGCTCACGCCCTGCACGTCGACGCGCTGGCCGACCTTGAAGATCGCGCCGATGTCGAGCTTCGCGCCGGGCTTGAGATTCGCCAGCTCCTCCGCCTTGGCGCGGAACTCGCGCAGCGTGTGGCCCGCCTCGACGCCCGCCTTGGCGAGGTGCCCGGCGATCGCCTTGGTCACGCGCGAAGCGCGGCGCTTGCCGAACGCCACCTGCACGGCGGCGTAGCCGTCCTTCTCCGCGGTCTTGATCTGCGTCACCCGGTTGTCGGACACGTCGAGCACCGTGACCGGCAGCGTATTGCCGTCGTCGGTGAAGATGCGCGTCATGCCGACCTTGCGGCCGACCAATCCAATGCTCATGTCTTCCTCTCTATTGACCCCCGCCTAAGCGGGGGCGCCGGCTGCAATTGGCCGGCCCTGCACCTAGTACAACGTGTTACTGGACCTTGATCTCCACGTCGACGCCAGCCGGCAGATCCAGCTTCATAAGTGCGTCGACGGTCTTGTCCGTCGGATCGATGATGTCCATCAGCCGCAAATGCGTGCGGATCTCGAGCTGGTCGCGCGACGCCTTGTCGATGTGCGGCGAGCGCAGCAGGTCGAAGCGCTGCTTGCGCGTCGGCAGCGGCACGGGTCCGCGGACCACGGCGCCGGTGCGCTTCGCCGTATCGACGATCTCGAGCGCCGACTGGTCGATCAGCCGGTAGTCGAACGCCTTGAGGCGGATACGTATTCTTTGGCTTTGCATTTCTCGTTATTCAATAATTTTGGCCACCACGCCGGCGCCGACTGTCTTGCCGCCCTCGCGGATGGCAAAGCGCAGGCCCTGCTCCATCGCGATCGGCGTGATCAGCGTCACCACCATCTTCACGTTGTCCCCGGGCATCACCATCTCCGTGCCCTTGGGCAGCTCCACCGAGCCTGTCACGTCCGTCGTGCGGAAGTAGAACTGCGGCCGGTAGTTGTTGAAGAACGGCGTGTGTCTGCCGCCTTCTTCCTTGGAGAGGACGTACACCTCGCATTCGAACTTCGAGTGCGGCGTGATGGTGCCGGGCTTGGCGAGCACCTGCCCGCGCTCCACTTCCTCGCGCTTGGTGCCGCGCAAGAGGATGCCGACGTTGTCGCCCGCTCGCCCATCATCGAGGAGCTTGCGGAACATCTCCACGCCCGTGCACACCGTCTTCTGCGTCGGCCGGATGCCGACGATCTCGATCTCGTCGCCCACCTTGATCACGCCGCGCTCAATGCGCCCGGTGACCACCGTACCTCTTCCCGAGATCGAGAACACATCCTCCACCGGCATGAGGAAGGGCTTATCGATGTCTCGTTTCGGCGTCGGAATGTACGAATCGAGCGCCTCGGCGAGCTTCAGCACCGACTTCACTCCGAGATCGGAGTCCTCGCCCTCCAGCGCTTTGAGCGCGCTGCCGATGACGATCGGCGTCTTGTCGCCCGGAAACTCGTATTTCGACAGAAGCTCGCGCACTTCCACTTCCACCAGCTCCAAGAGCTCCTTGTCGTCCACCATGTCCGCTTTGTTCAGGAACACCACGATGTAGGGCACCCCGACCTGCCGCGCGAGCAGGATGTGCTCGCGCGTCTGCGGCATCGGGCCATCGGCCGCCGACACCACCAGGATCGCCCCGTCCATCTGCGCCGCGCCCGTGATCATGTTCTTGATGTAGTCGGCGTGCCCCGGGCAGTCGACGTGCGCGTAGTGGCGCTTCTCCGTCTGGTACTCGACGTGCGCCGTGTTGATCGTGATGCCGCGCGCCTTCTCCTCCGGCGCCGCGTCGATCTGGTCGTAGTTCTTCGCCTCGCCGCCGTACTTCTTCGCCAGGATGTGCGTCATCGCCGCCGTCAGCGTCGTCTTGCCGTGATCGACGTGCCCGATCGTGCCGACGTTGACGTGGGGTTTGTTCCGCTCGAATTTGCCTTTTGCCATTTATCCGCTCCTACTTCTTTTCCTTGTCGTCCTTCGTGATGATCGAGTCCGCCACGTTCTTCGGCGCCTCGGCGTAGTGCTTGAATTCCATGGTGTAGGTCGCGCGGCCCTGGGTCAGCGAACGCAGGGTCGTCGAGTAACCGAACATCTCGCCGAGCGGCACTTCCGCCTTGATCGCCTTGCCGCCGGGCAGATCATCCATGCCTTGGATGACGCCGCGTCGCGAGGACAGGTCGCCGATGACGTCGCCCATCTTCTCTTCCGGCGTCTCGACCTCGACCGCCATCATCGGCTCGAGCAGCACGGGGCTCGCCGAACGCATGCCGTCCTTGAAGGCGAAGATCGCGGCCATCTTGAACGCGTTCTCGTTCGAGTCGACCTCGTGGTAGGAGCCGTCGAACACGGTGACCTTGGCGTCGACTACCGGATAGCCGGCCAGCACACCTTCCTGCAGCGCTTCCTTCACACCCTTTTCGACCGCCGGGATGTATTCGCGCGGGATGCGGCCGCCCTTGATGGCGTCGACGAACTCGAAGCCCTTGCCCGGCTGCGGCTCGAGCTTGAGCCACACATCGCCGTACTGGCCGCGCCCGCCCGACTGCTTGACGAACTTGCCCTGGTGCTCCACCGCCTTGCGGAAGGTCTCGCGGTACGCGACCTGCGGCTTGCCGACCGAGGCCTCGACGCCGAACTCGCGCTTCATGCGGTCGACGATGATTTCCAGGTGCAGCTCGCCCATGCCGGAGATGATGGTCTGCCCCGACTCCTCGTCGGTGCGCACGCGGAACGACGGGTCTTCCTGGGCCAGACGGCCGAGCGCCACGCCCATCTTCTCCTGGTCGACCTTGGTCTTCGGCTCGACCGCCTGCGAGATGACCGGCTCGGGAAACTCCATGCGCTCGAGCGTGATGATGTTCTTCACGTCGCAGATGGTCTCGCCGGTGATCACTTCCTTCAGGCCGACCACCGCGGCGATGTCGCCCGCGCGCACTTCCTTGATTTCCTCGCGCTCGTTCGCGTGCATCTGCAGCAGGCGACCGATGCGTTCCTTCTTGCCTTTGACCGAGGTGTACACGGTGTCGCCGGAGGACAGCACGCCGGAGTACACGCGGATGAACGTCAGCTGGCCGACGAACGGGTCGGTCATGATCTTGAAGGCGAGCGCCGCGAACGGCTGGTTGTCATCCGCGCTGCGCGTGATGGGCTGGCCGTTCTCGCTTTCGCCCTTGACCGGCGGAATGTCCACGGGCGAGGGCAGGTAGTCGATGACCGCGTCCAGCATCGCCTGCACGCCCTTGTTCTTGAACGCCGTGCCGCACAGCATCGGCACGATCTCGTTGGCGATGGTGCGCAGGCGCAGGCCGCGCTTGATCTCCTCGATCGAGAGCTCGCCCGACTCGAGGTACTTGTTCATCAGCTCTTCGTTGGCCTCGGCCGCGGCCTCGACCATCTTGCTGTGCCATTCCTTCGCCTCGGCCTCGAGCTCGGCAGGGATCGGCTTCTTCTCGAACTTCATGCCCTGCGAGGCTTCGTCCCAATAGATCGCCTGCATGGTGACCAGGTCGATCACGCCGGCGAACTTGTCCTCGAGGCCGATCGGAATCTGGATCGGCACCGGGTTGCCCTTGAGGCGGGTGCGGATGTGCTCGTAGGACTTGAAGAAGGTGGCGCCGACGCGGTCCATCTTGTTGATGAACGCGAGCCGCGGCACGCGGTACTTGTTGGCCTGGCGCCAGACCGTCTCCGACTGCGGCTGCACGCCGGCTACCGCGTCGTACACCATGCAGGCGCCATCCAGCACACGCATCGAGCGCTCCACCTCGATGGTGAAATCGACGTGTCCGGGCGTGTCGATGATGTTGATGCGGTGCTCGGGGTAGGAGAGATCCATCCCCTTCCAGAAGCAAGTCGTCGCCGCCGATGTGATGGTGATGCCGCGCTCCTGCTCCTGCTCCATCCAGTCCATGGTGGCGGCGCCGTCGTGCACCTCGCCGATCTTGTGGTTGACGCCGGTGTAGAACAGGATGCGCTCGGTCGTCGTCGTCTTCCCGGCGTCGATATGCGCCGAGATGCCGATGTTCCGATAACGCTCGATTGGGGTTTTGCGCGCCACGGCCATTTAGAACCTGTAGTGGGAGAAGGCCTTGTTAGCTTCAGCCATACGATGGACCTCTTCCCGCTTCTTCATCGCACCGCCACGGCCCTCGGCCGCTTCCTGGAGCTCGCCGGCAAGGCGAACCATCATCGACTTCTCGCCGCGCTTCTGCGCGGCTTCGCGGATCCAGCGCATGGCCAGCGCCACGCGCCGCACCGGCCGCACTTCCACCGGCACCTGGTAGTTGGCGCCGCCGACGCGCCGGCTCTTCACCTCCACCACCGGCTTCACGTTCTGCACTGCCTGCGAGAACACCTCGATCGGGTCCTTGCCCGATTTCGTCTTGATCGTGTCCAGGGCACCGTAGATGATTCGCTCGGCGACCGACTTCTTGCCGCGCGTCATCAGCACGTTGACGAACTTCGCCACTTCGACGTTGTTGAACTTCGGATCCGGCAGGATCTCGCGCTTCGGAACTTCTCTCCTACGGGGCATATCGCGTCCCTTTAAGCTGACTTCGGCGCCTTCGCGCCGTACTTGGAACGCGCCTGCTTGCGGTCCTTTACGCCCTGCGTGTCGAGCGAGCCGCGCACGATGTGGTAGCGCACGCCCGGCAGGTCCTTGACGCGGCCGCCGCGGATCAGCACCACCGAGTGCTCCTGCAGGTTATGGCCTTCGCCGCCGATGTAGCCGATGACCTCGAAGCCGTTGGTGAGGCGCACCTTGGCCACTTTGCGCAGCGCGGAATTGGGCTTTTTCGGTGTAGTCGTGTAAACGCGCGTGCACACACCGCGTTTTTGCGGCGAACCGGCGAGCGCCGGCACTTTGGACTTCGGGCGCTTCGCGGCGCGGCCTGCGCGCACTAACTGATTGACGGTGGGCATCTTTTGGCTGTTCCAGAAACGAACCGGGCGGCAACGATCTGACTTCCGTAGCCGCCCCGGGGCTAAAAAAGAGGCCGGATTATAAAGAGGAAAATACCCCCGCGCAAGAAATCCGCAGGTCGCGGATTCAGGCGGGTTTCGGCTCTTTCACAAAGCCGAACCGGGCTTGTATTTCAGCGCCCATGATGCGCTGCAGCGAAGCGCCGGAGTCAGCGTATCTCGCCAGGTCGCGGTCGTCGAGAAGCGCGATGACGTTCTCGCCCTCCACCAGCACCGAGCCTTCGTCGTCGACATAGGTCGTGCGTGCAGGGAACGGGCGCCCGCAGTGGTCGCGCAGCTGGTCGCCTTCGTAGTGCACTACCAGCGGCGTGTACGCCAGCGTCACATAGACGCGCTGCGGGCCGTTCTGGAAATACCAGCGCCCCTCTGCATCGTGCTCGTAGTTGCGCGAGATGAAATCGCGCAGCGCCTGGTTGGCGATCCGTTGCCCCTTGATGAGCCAGTTGCCCCGCCGGTCGAGCGACAGCCAGCCGTACACGGCCGGCACGTTCGGCCACTTGGCCATGGCCTGGGCGACCACTTCGTCCATCGGTCTAGAATCTTCCGCGAGGAGGAACCATGGGCGCAACCGAGATCTACCTGTCGCGGCCTTGGCTTGCACATTACGCGCCCGGCGTGCCGCCCGACGTCGAGGTGCCCCTGAAGGCGGTGCCGCAGGCGTTCGACGAAGCGACCTCGCGCGCTCCTGAGCGAGCCGCCGTGGTGTTCTACGGCCGGACCATCAAGTATCGCGAGCTGCGCGAGGCCACCGACCGGCTGGCTTGCGCGCTGGCGCGGCTGGGAGTGCAGAAGGGCGACTGCATCGCGCTCTATCTCCTGAACAGCCCGCAATTCATCGTCGCCTACTTCGCCGCGCTCAAGTGCGGGGCCGTGGTCACGCCGATCAGTCCCGTCTACACGAGCCACGAGGTGCGCTACCAGCTGGACGATAGCGGCGCGCGTGGCGTGATCTGCCAGGACATCCTGTATGAGAAGGTCGAGAAGTCGGCCGCGAAGCTCGACTTTGCGGTGCTGACCAGCGTCAACGAGTACCTGCCCGCGCTGAAGCGAATCTTCAGCAAGAAAGCCGGGCGGCCGAGCGGCCCCGGCATCCACTGGCTGCAGGACCTGCTGAAAACCCACCCGCCCGAGCCGCCCGCCGTCAGCTTCGATCCGCGCAAGGATTTGGCGGCGTTGCCCTATACCGGCGGCACCACCGGCAGCCCGAAGGGCGTGATGCTGACGCATTACAACCTGATCGCCGCGCAGGCGTCCGGGCAGGCGGCTTTTCCGAATTTCGAGCCGGGCAAGGAAGTGATCCTCGCCTTCCTGCCGTTCTTCCACATCTACGGGCAGGTGGTGATCATGCTGAGCGCCATGATCCAGGGCAACCTGCTCGTGCTGTTCACCAACCCCGATACCGAGGCGATCCTCGCGGCGATGGAGCGGCATCAGGCGACCGTGTTCTACGGCGTGCCGACGCTCTACGAGTACCTGAAGGACCACAAGGACACCGGCAAGGCCAACTGGCGGCGACTGAAGCTCGTGCTGTCGGGCGCCGACACGCTGCATGAATCGACCATGCGGGGCTGGGCGCGCCGCACCGGCACGCAGATCACGGAGGGCTACGGCATGTCGGAGACGGCGGCGTCCGCGCACGTCAATCCGATCCATCGGCCGAAGCCCGGCTCGTTCGGTTGCCCCGTTCCCGGCATGCACGCGGCGGTGGTCGATGCGCAGACGCTCGAATTCGTGCCCGCCGGCACAACCGGCGAGCTGGTGCTGTCAGGCCCCTCGGTGATGCGCGGCTACTGGAACCGGCCGGAGGAGAACGAGCGCGCCTTCATCGAGCGCGCGGGCCGGCGCTGGATGCGCACCGGCGATCTCGTGCGCATGGACGACGAAGGCTATTTCCACTTTTACGATCGCTCGAAGGACCTGATCAAGTTCAAGGGCCACTCGGTCTTCGCCAAGGACGTCGAGGACGTGCTGTACGGCCATCCGCAGATCAAGGCCGCCGGCGTGGTCGGCGTTCCCGACCCGGCCGTCGGCCAGCGCATCAAGGCGATCGTCGTGCTGCAGGGCGATGCGCGCGGCAAGGTGAGCGAGGACGAGGTCAAGGCGTTCTGCCGCGAGCGGCTCGCCGAGTACAAGGTGCCGCACCTCGTCGAATTCCGCGGCGAGCTGCCGAAGACCGACGTCGGCAAGGTCTCGCGGCGCGAGCTGAGGGAAGAGACCGCCTAGACCTGCGCCAGCGCGTCCATCGGGTGCGGCTGGTAGATGCCGAAGCCCTGCGCATACGCCACGCCCATCGACTTCAGGCGGGCGAGCACATCCTGATCCTCGACGCACTCGGCGACGACTGAATAGCCGAGCGTCTGGCCGACACGCAGCATGGTGGCGAGCTTGTGGCGCGCGGTTTCGCTCGAGATCACCTTGCGGCAGATGCTGCCATCCACCTTGACGAACTTGACCGCGAGCTCACGCACCGGCATGAACGACACGGCCTGGTGGCCGAAGCCGTCGACCAGCAGCTGCCCGCCGAGGGCGCGATACGCGTCGCCGAAGCGCTTGCAGGCGCCCAGGCGCAGCAGCGCGTCGCTCTCGTCGATCTCGAACAACAGCTTGTCTGCGGACACCTGGTGCACGCTGAGCTGCGCGGAAACGAAGCGCACGAAATCGTCTTCCTCGAGCGCCTGGCCCGAAATGTTGACGGTGAAGCGCGCCACCCGGGAACCTTGCGCCAGCCGCTTGACCGTGTTGCGCACGACCCAGCGGTCGAGCTGCGGCATCATCCGGTAGTGCTCGAAGATCGGCAGGAACTCGCCCGGCGGCAAGAGCGCGCGCTCTTCCTCGCGCAGCCGCACCAGCACCTCCGCCATGGGGTAGCGCTCGCTGCCGGCGAGCTGCAGGATCGGCTGGCAGTACAGCTCGAACTCGTCGTTTTCGATCGCATCGCGCAAGCGCCGGAGCGGGTCGGTCCAGCCGGCCAGCTCGGAATCCGCGCGTTGGATAAACGTGTCGTTCACCCCTGGCATTCTAGCCAGCGGACCCGACTGCGCTAACATCGCTTGCCCCTCCCCTCGGAACGATAAATCGCCTGGCCGCGCCGTTCTTCCGCATCGATGCATTGACCAAGCGCTTCGGCGGCCTCACGGCCGTCAACGCGGTGAGCTTCGAGCTTGCGCGTGACCAGATCGTCGGACTCATCGGTCCGAACGGCGCGGGCAAAACCACGCTCTTGCGATTAATAACGAAGATCCTGCGCCCCGACTCCGGGCGCATCGTCTTCCAGGGCGAGGAGATCACCGGCCTGCGGCCGTGGGAGGTCGTGCAGCGCGGCATCGCCGGCACGTTCCAGAACACGCGGCCGTTCCGCCACTTGCCGATCATCGCCAACGTCATGGTGCCGCTGGTGGCGCCGCGCGGCCGCAGCCGCGGCGAATGGGTCAAGCGGCTCGAAGCGAAGGCGCTCGACGCGCTCGAATTCGTCGGCATCTCCGACATGGCGCTCGAGCCGGCTTCCGCGCTGTCGCAGGGCGACCTGAAGCGGCTCGAGGTGGCGCGCGCCATCGCCACGGAGCCGGAGCTCTTGCTGCTCGACGAGCCGCTCGGCGGCCTGAATCCGACCGAGTCGGAGCTGCTGGCGAAATCGATCCGCCGGCTGCACAAGGGCGGGCGCTTCGGGCGGCTGCACTCCGAGGGCGCCGCGGTGCTGATGATCGAGCACAAGCTGAAGGAGCTGATGTCGATCGTCGACCGCGTGATCGTCGTCGACCACGGCGAGATCATCGCCGACGGCGCGCCGACCGAGGTGGTGAAGAACCCGAAAGTCGTCGAAGCCTATCTCGGCACCGCCCATGCCGCTGCTTGAGGTGCGCAACCTCTCGGTGCGCTACGACAAGGCGCAGATCCTGAACGGCCTGTCGCTCGACGTCGCCGAGGGAGAATTCGTCGGCGTGGTCGGTCCGAATGGCGCGGGCAAATCGACCCTGCTGCGCGCGATCTCCGGCCTCGTCGGCTTCGAGCGCCGCATGAAGCGCGGCATCGATGGCGACATCGCGCTCGAAGGCGAGGTGCGCTTCGCCGGCGAGCGCATCGACGGACTGCCGGCGCACGAAATCCGCCGCCGCGGGCTGGTGCATTGCCCCGAGCGCCGGCGCCCCTTCCGCGAGCTGACCGTGCAGGAGAACCTCCTGGCCGGCGCGTTCCTGTCGCCTGACAAGGCGCAGACCCAACGCCGCCTCGACCACGCCTTTGCGCTCTTTCCGCGCCTCGCCGAGCGGCGCTCGCAGATCTCGGGCACGCTCTCTGGCGGCGAGCAGCAAATGCTGGCGACGGCTCGCGCCCTCATGTTCGAGGCGAAGCTGCTGGCCATCGACGAGCCCTCCCTCGGACTCGCGCCGCGCATCCGCGAAGAGCTGTTTGCGGCTATCGGCCGCATCCACGCCGAAGGCGTGCCGGTGCTGCTGGTCGAGCAGGAAGTGGCGCAGGTGTTCCGGATGGCCTCGCGCAACTATGTCCTGTCGCAGGGCCGCATCCTGGCCCAAGGGACCGGCGCGTCCCTAATGGCTGACGAGACGCTCCGGGCGGGATACCTGGGTCTTTAGCGGCGCACCGCAGAGCCGGCACAGACTGCGCCAGGCGCTGTTGCGCTGCTTGCAGCGCGGGCACTGCGTTTCGAACTTGTCGCGCAGCCACGGCGCCATGCCGCGCGGCATGAACAGCAGCACGAGCAGCACGATGGCAGCGAAGATCAGCAGGCGCAGCTCGCCGAAGGCCTTGAAGCTGCCGAGCCATTCGGTCAGCGGATAGAGCAGGAACACCGCCGCCACCGGGCCGTAGACGGTGGCAAGCCCGCCGAAGATGCCCCAGATCACCACCTGGAAGGAAAGCGCCACCTCGAGCGTCGAAGGACCGGCGACGCGCAGATAGTGCGCGAACAGCGCGCCGCCGAAACCGGCCGCGGCGGCACAGATGCTGAAGACGGCCAGCTTGTAGCGCGGCGTGTTGATGCCCGAGGCGCGCGCCGCGACTTCGTCGTCGCGGATGGCGTGCAGCACGATGCCGAACTTCGAGTCGGCGATCATCCATAAGCCGAAGACGATGGCCAGCATGGACACTGCGGCGACGTAGTAATTGCTGATCGGCGTCGCCGCCAGCCGCCGCAGTCCGGAGATGCCGAGCTCGCCGCCGGAGAAGTCCGGCAGCGCGAACAGGAGACCGAGCGCGATCAGCGGAAAAGCCAGCGTGGCGAGCGACAAATACGAACCGCGCAGCCGCAGGCACAGCGCGCCGGTGCCGAAGCCGATCAGCGACGCGACCGCCGCCCCGGCCCAGATCGTCGCCCAAGGCGTGATGCCGAGCTTGGTCGACATCAGCCCCGACGTGTAGGCGCCGGCGCCGAAGAACAGCGCGTGGCCGAAATTCACCTGGCCGGTGTATCCGGCGAGCAGGTCCCAGCTCGCGGCGAAGATGGCGAAGATGCAGGTCATGGTGAGGATGCGCAGCACATACGCATCGCTGTAGGCGACGGGCAGCAACAGCAGCGCCAGCGCCCATACCAGCACGGCCGTGCGCGAGGGCAGGATGAACACCTCGTTGCGCAGCTCGGCCCACGCGCGGCGCGCGAGGTACATCAGCGCTCCTCCTCGAAGGCGACGCCGAAGAGGCCCTCGGGCCGCGCGAGCAAGACCGCGACCATGATGCCGAGCGCCACCGCGCCCTTCAGATACGCGCCCGCGGGCAGCACGAATACGGTGATCGCCTCGACATAGCCGATGATCAGGGCGCCGATCAGGCTGCCTTTCATGCTGCCCAGGCCGCCCAGCACCACGATCGCCAGCATCGTGACGAGCGGCGCCAGCCACATGAATGGATCGACCACGAAGACCGGCGCGACCACCACGCCGGCCACCGCCGCGAGAGACACCGAGAGCGCTACCGTCGCCATCGCCACGCGCCGCACGTTCATTCCCATCAGGTTGGCCACCTCGAGATCGTTGGCGGTGGCGCGGATCGCCAGCCCGAGCCGCGTGCGATAGAGCACGGTCCACACTATGGAAAGCATCGCCGCGGCGACCAGCAGGATCAGCAGCCGCTGATAGGGAATGCTCACGCCGAGAACGCGCACGCCGCCCTCGAGCGTAGACGGAATGCCGAGGTAGTGGCCACCGAAGCTGAAGAGCATCAGCTCCTGGAAGATGAGGGCGAGCGCGATCGTGGCGATGAGCACCGCCGCCTCATGCTCGCGCACGGGCTCGATCACCAGCCGATAGCAGAGCACCGACAGGAGCGTGACGGCGACCACCGAGACGGTCGCGGCGGCGAGGAAGCCGAGCCCGCCCTTCACCAGCAACGCATAGAAACAGTAGGCCGCCAGCATGTAGAAGGCGGTGTGCGCGATGTTGACGATCCGCGCAACGCCGAAGATCAGCGAAAAGCCGATCGCCAGCAGCGCGTAGACGCCGCCGTTCACCAGCCCAGTGACGAGGATGTCTTGGAGCAAAAAGCGCTGCTAGCGCGCCGGCATTTTGAAAGGCTGCATGCCTTTGACGTTGGGCGGCCAGAACGGGACCTTCTTCCCGTCCTGCCACTGCACGGCGATACCGGCGGTCTTGCCGACGGCCCAGACCAGATCGTGCCGCTTGTCCCAGGTGGCGGTGGCACCCGTGCCGACGTGCTCCATCTTTTCAATCACCCCCACCAGCTTGTCGGCGTCGGTCGTGCCGGCCTGCTCGATCGCGCTCTTCAGAACCATGATGGCGTCGTAGGTGGCCGCGTTGTAAGTCGGCATCTTCTTGAAGCGGTCCTTGAAGGCGCGCACGAACGGCACGGTCTTCGGCGTCATCTCGACTTCGGCGTAGGTGTCGAGCGTCGAGACAAACTGCGCCTTGCCGGCCGATGCCTGCCAGAACTCTTCTTTCTGCCCTTCGACGTTGATGCCCCAGGCTACGGCTTTCATGCTGCGCTCGCCCATCTGGCGGCCGACCGAGATGCCGACCGGGCCAGAGAGCATGGTGAAGACGATGTGCGCGCCGGATCGATCGATCGCGCTGAGCTCGGCGGTCACGTCGGTGGCGGTGGCCGAGGGCTGCCACAGTCCGACGACCTCCATCTTCATTCCGGGCAGGGTCTTCTGCGCGGCGGCGACCAGCGCCTCGGTCCACACAGCTTTCTCGGCGAGCAGCGCCACCTTCGGCGTGTCGGTCTTCAGCTCGGTGCGGATCTGCTGGCCGATCGAGTTCATCACCGCGAACAGCGTGCGCGCCAGGTCGACGTCCTTCACCGGCGTGACGCGGAACCAGTACTTGTAGCGGTCGTAGTTCTGCTCGACGTTGAGGCCGAGCTTCGAATGCGCGGCGCCCGCGCCGAGGAAGATCTTCTTGTAGTCCATCGCCACTTCCTGCATCGCCAGCACGGCCTCGGACCGAAAGCCGCCGATCAGGAAGTCGGCCTTGTCGCGCGTGATCACGCGCTCGATCGCGTTGGTGGCGTCCGGCACGGACTGAATCTCGTTCGTGTCGGCGCGCACCAGCTCGACCTGCATGCGCTTGCCGCCGACGTTGATGCCGCCCGCCTTGTTGATCTCGTCGCGCGCCATCTCCGCGCCGGCCCAGTGGTTCTCGCCCTGCACAAAGGCCATCGGACCGAGGATCGCGATCTTGATCGTGCCTTGCGCGAGTGCCGCGGACGATACGACGAGGGCTGCGACCAGCATTCCCCAGCGGCTCATGTCCCCTCCTCCTGTGGATTAGACTTCGCGGCGATGTTGCCAAAGATCGAACTCAATCACAAGATTCATGTGCTTACGCGCAAAGAGGAGCTGGACAGCGTGCGCGTAGCGGGCAAGGTCGTGGTGGTCATCGACATCCTGTTCGCCACCACGACCATGGTGGCGGCGCTTGCACACGGCGCGACGGAAGTTATTCCGGTGCTCGACGAATCCGCCGCGCGCGCCGAGGATGCGCGCCGCGGCGCCGGCAGCTGCGTGCTCGCCGGCGAGCTCTACGCCGAGACGCTGCCGGGCTTCGTGCATCCGGCGCCGCTCGCGCTGATCGCGCACGGCATCAAGGACCGGACCGTGGTGTACTCGACGACCAACGGCACCGTCGCCATGTCGCTCGCCGCCGGCGCGCGACGGGTCTATTGCGGTGCGCTGCTCAACGCCGCGCGGCTGGTGGAGCACATCGCACGCGAGCACTCGCGCGAGACGGTGCTCTTGGTCTGCTCGGGCTCGGGCAACAACTTCAACTTCGAGGATTTCTACGGCGCGGGCTGCTTCGTCGAGCGCTTCGCCGAGCGCCTCGGGTCCGCGGGCGATCTTTCCGACGCGGCGCGCGCCGCGCGCACCGTGTACCGGAATTCACCGCTGCCGCAGGCGCTGCTCGAGTGCCGTCTGGGCCGCATGATGAGCGCGCGCG
>JADMIO010842067.1_pt1 | contig 17332 bp, 16 predicted proteins | sample 8958161 | NCBI WGS metagenome assembly JADMIO01 (sample SAMN16585339, study PRJNA669376) | soil metagenome | isolation source: Crop rotation soil | place: USA: Cullars Rotation, Alabama | collected 2011
CTTTCCCCTGCGAGAGGCGCGCGAGGCGTTCGTGGCCTCGTTCTCGCTCGTCTCGGGGATCTGCGCCGCGCTCGTCGTCGCCACCGCGATCCTCACGGCGATCCTGCTCCGCCGCACCTGATCGCGACGGAGACGGATAACGAGAGCTGGGCCTTCGTCACCCCTCGTCGCGGGAGGGCGGCGCCTGGGCCGGAGTCTCGCTCAGCCAGAACGGATCGGGCACGCGCACGCCGAAGCGCACGGAGACCAGACGCAGCGCCACGATCGTGCAGAACGCGAGACCCGCGGCGAGCGCGTGAGGGAGGCCGACCCGGACCCCTCCCAGGAAGACCCACGCCCCCGCGAACGACGAGACCGCGTAGAGGGAGCCCGGCCGGAAGACCACGGGGATCTCGTTGGACACGACGTCGCGAAGGACGCCGCCGAAGGTCCCCGTGACGACGCCGATGAGCGACGCGACCAGCATCGGCATCCCGCTCCCGAGCGCGAAGCCGACGCCCGAAAGAGTGAACAACGCGAGGCTCATCGCATCGATCGCGACGGCCTCGTTGTGCCAGCGGCTCACGCGCGTGTGGAACGGCCGCACGTAGACGAACGCCGCGCAGAGCGCGGCGAGGATCCACAGGTACTCCTGGTGCCGGACCCAGAAGAAGGGACGCCGGTCGATCAGGAGGTCGCGCAGAGTGCCGCCGCCGAACGCCGTGATCACGGCGAGGCAGTACGTCCCCACGATGTCCATGCGCTTGCGGGCGGCGGCGATCATGCCCGCGAGGGCGGAAACGAGGACCGCCGCCGTTTCGACGGCGGCGGTCAGTGTGGACGTCGTCAAGAAACCGGAGCCGAGGGGGCTACTTGACCTCCTCGACGTTCTTCAGCAGGATCGGCATCGCCTGGTAGTTCTCGACCTCGACCTGGTTCGTCTTGTTGTCGAAGGAGACCTTCGCGGCCGGCGCGAGCTTGCCTTCGCCCTTGCCTCCGCCCTTGGGGATGTGGATCTCGAGCAGCATGAAGTCGTAGTTGACCGAGCGCGTCTGCCGGGAGACCTCCCCGAAGTTCAGCGGACGGTTGGTGGCGATGACGATCCGCTTGCTGCCGTCCGGGAGCTCCGACTGGCGGGCATAGTAGATCGTCCAGCCGAGCGTGTTCGGCATCTTGATGAAGCCCGACTCCGGCTGCTTGGTCAGCTCGTTGAGGAGAGCGGTCGAGCCCTTCTCCTTGAGCGTGTTCAGGAGAGCATCCCGCTCCGCCTCGGTCGACCAGCGGGTGATTCCGATGTCCACGACTCCCGCGTTGGTCCGCGGACCGCCGTTCATGTTCACCGCGAAAGCGCGCAGGCGCTCGATCGGCTTGTCCTCGGCGGCGAGGGGAACCGTCACGAACGCGAGGAACGCGAGCAGGCACGAAGCGAAGACCTTCCGGTTCATGGCGACCTCCTAATGGGGGCGAACACTATCAGCTGATCTGAAAGCAGCGGCTCCAGGGCCTTGGCGGCGCGGCCCCTCATTGCCTCTCATTGCGGGCGGCGTGGCGCGGCCCCTCATTGCGGGCGGCGTGGCGCGGCCACCGGCGGCTGCGGGGCGATGATCGGGAATCCATTCGGTCCGATCGGAGGAGGCACCGAGCCCGGCGAGCCCGGCGGCGCGATGATCGGGAACCCGTTCGGGCCGATGTGGGGCCCGCCCGAGGGCGGCGGAGGAACCGGGCGGGGCGGCGGGAGCGTCCCCCCTCCCCAGTAGCCGTAGCCGTAATCCACGTAGCCGCCGTACCCGGAATCTCCGTACGCGGGCGGCTCGGAGGACGCCGCGGGGTGCTCGGCCGGCGCGTATCCCGGCCCGTGCAGCGCGCCGCCGATGTAGCGGAGGTCCCCCGGGGCGAGCTTCTCGGACGCCGCCGACACGGCGGGAGGGGCTTCCGTGGCGGCCTCGACCTTGAGAACCTCGGAGCTCGAGAGGCTCATGAAGGAGCCGTCCGGGTAGCGGTGAAAGAGCGTCAACCTGCCCTTCCGGACAGGCACGTCCGTTGCGTAAATGTGAGAACCCCCGCGCAACTCCAGCACGTAATACGACAACGAACCGAGCGGGAAGGAGGCCAAGATTCCGGCCAGAAGCAGCCAGGCTGAGCGTTTCACGGTGCACCCCCGGCCTTTTGGGCCGCGGGGGGTATGGTATAGACTCACGGGTCTGGGCGAAATAGGGCCGATTCCGGCAGTGGTGGGGGTCCCGCCCGGCTCACGAACCATTAGGACATCGAGGGTGTACGAGTATGTCGGTCCGACCGGACACGGGCCAGGGGCCTGATAGCGCCCCGAGCAGATCCCGCACCGCAGTTCGAAACGCCGTCGAGGCGGCCCAGCGCTATCTCCTGTCGATTCAGGCGCCCAACGGGCATTGGTGTGGAGAGCTGGAAGGCGACACGATTCTGGAATCCGAATATGCGCTCACGCTCCACTTTCTCGGACGGACCGGAGACGCGACGTTCCGCAAGCTCGCGGAGCATCTGAGGCGCAAGCAGCTTCCGGGCGGCGGCTGGGCGATCTACGAGGGCGGGCCGGCGGAAGTGAGCTCGTCGGTCAAGGCGTACTTCGTTCTCAAGCTCGCGGGCGATGACCCGAGTGCCCCGCACATGACTCGCGCGCGCGAGATCATTCTCTCGCTCGGCGGCATCGAGGCCTGCAACTCCTTCACACGGATCTATCTCGCGATCTTCGGCCAGTGCAGCTGGGACGAGTGCCCCGCGGTGCCGCCCGAGATCGTGCTGCTCCCGGACTCGGCCGTGTTCAACATCTACAAGATGTCCTCGTGGTCGCGCGGCATCGTCGTGCCGCTGTCGGTCATCTGGGCATCGAAGCCGTCCTGCCCGGTGCCGGACTCCGCCTCGATCGCGGAGCTGCACCTTCCGCGGGACCCGGAGGCATCCGCCGGGACGCAGGGCGCGTTCCGCACGCGCCGCGAGCGGACGTGGCGCCGGTTCTTCACGGCAGTCGACGCGACGCTGAAGCGCCTCGAGCGCGCCGGCGTGACGCCCCTGCGCAAGAAGGCGCTCGCGGCGTGCGAGGCCTGGATCCACGAGCGCCTTCAGCTCTCGGACGGCCTCGGCGCCATCTTCCCTCCGATCATCAACACGATCCTGGCATTCCGCTGCCTCGGTTACGCGGCGGACGACCCGCGCGTTCTCGCTCAGGTCCGCGAGCTCGAGAAGCTCTCGATCGAGGACGACGGCGCGATCCACCTGCAGCCCTGCACCTCTCCCGTCTGGGACACCGCGCTCGCGATCGTGGCCCTCTCGGACTCGGGAATCCCCGCCGACGACCCGGCGCTCCTGAACGGCGCGCGGTGGCTCCTCGACCGCGAGGTCAAGAGCGTCGGCGACTGGAAGAAGGCGTGCCCGGAGGCGGAGCCCGGCGGCTGGTACTTCGAGTACGCCAACGAGTGGTATCCCGACAACGACGACACCGCCGAGGTGCTCACCGCGCTCGCCAGGGTCCGCTTCCCCGGCGAGGCCGAGGACCTGGCGCGGCAGGGCGCCGTCGCGCGCGGCCAGGCGTGGATGCTCGCGATGCAGAACAGGGACGGCGGCTGGGGCGCGTTCGACAAGGACTGTGACAACGAGGTCCTGACGTTCATCCCGTTCGCCGATCACAACGCGATGATCGACCCGAGCTGCGAGGACATCACGGGCCGCGTTCTCGAGGCCCTGCACGGCCTGGGAACGCATGCGGGCGATCCCGCCGTCCGCCGCGCCGCGAACTTCCTCGAGCGCAAGCAGTGCGGCGACGGGACGTGGTACGGCCGCTGGGGCTGCAACTACATCTACGGTTCGTGGCTCGCCCTGCGCGGGCTGCTCCACGCCGGTCACGACCTGCGCGAGCGGCGCTTCCAGAAGACGGCGGAGTGGCTGCGCAAGCACCAGAATCCGGACGGCGGCTGGGGCGAGCTGCCCGCGAGCTACGACGACCCGAGCCTCAAGGGCTGCGGCCCGTCGACGCCGTCACAGACGGCTTGGGCGCTCATGGCCCTGTTCGCCACCGGCGACCGCGACTCCGACACGGTGCGGCACGGCGTCGAGTACCTCCTCTCCCGGCAGGCCTACGACGGCTCGTGGAAGGACGAGTACTGGACCGGAACGGGATTCCCGAAAGTGTTCTACCTTCGCTACCACCTCTATGCGACGTACTTCCCGCTCTGGGCGCTCTCGCTCTACGCGCGGGAGGAGGCGGCGGGCGCCACGCTGCCCGCTCTTGCAGGGACCAATGAGGCCGCCGGCCATGGCGATCACGGAGTGAACTGATGCGATTCCCGGTCCACATCATGACGGACACGATTCAGAACTCGGTTCGCAACGCGATCCGGGGAAACAAGCGCTACCCCTTCGTCCTGATGCTCGAGCCGCTCTACACGTGCAACCTCGCCTGCATCGGCTGCGCGGTCGAGCGCCACACCGGCAAGCTCAAGGACCGGCTGTCGCTCGACCAGTGCATCGAGGCGGTCGAGCGCTCCGAGGCTCCGGTCGTCTCGATCTGCGGCGGCGAGCCCACGATCTACCCCGAGCTGCCGGAGCTCGTCGAGGAGATCATCAAGCGCAAGCGCCACATCTACCTCTGCACGAACGGGCTCCTGCTCGACCAGAACGTCTACGGCACGATCTCCCCGCACAAGCGCCTCATGATCAACGTCCACCTCGACGGCATGCGGGAGACGCACGACTACGTCTGCGCGCGCGACGGCGTCTTCGACAAGGCGATCGCGATGATCGAACAGGGCGTGAAGCTCGGTCACCACATGATGGCCAACACCACCGTCTTCAAGGAGACGAACGTCAACGAGGTCGAGGACCTCTGCAAGATGCTCACCGGCATGGGCGTCGAGGGGATGCTCGTCTCGCCGGGCTATCACTACGAGTCGGTCGGCGCCGACATCTTCCTGACCAAGTCGGAGATCCACAAGAAGTTCCAGCGCGTCCTCGAGATCTCGAAGACGTACAAGCTGACGTCGACGCCGATGTTCCTCGAGTTCGCGGCGGGGCTGCGCGAGTACAAGTGCTCGCCCTGGTCGACCGTGACGTACACGCCCAACGGCTGGAAGGGCCCCTGCTATCTCATCGGCAAGACCTGGTCGCCCACGTTCGACGAGTTCTGGAACGGCACCGACTGGGCCTACTGGGAATCGCGCAAGGATCCGCTCTGCCAGAACTGCCTCATGCACTCGGGCTTCGAGGCGTCGGTCGTGATGGAGCTCCCCAAGCATCCGGGCGACATGGTCCGGATGATCGCGTGGAACCTCGCCGCCTAGCGGCGAGATTCCGGTGACAGGTTTCCGGTGACAGGTGTCAGGTAATCGGGGTTAGGCTCCCCGCGTGATCGCTTCCCTGTCTCCTATCACCTGTCACCTCTCACCGCTCCCGTGGACTTAGTCACCGGCGGCACCGGCTTCGTCGGCACGCACGTCGTGCGGGCGCTGCTCGCCGAGGGACGCCGGGTGCGATGCCTCGTCCGCCCGAACAGCCGGCGGGACAACCTCACGGGCCTCGACGTCGAGCTCGTCGCGGGAGACCTGACCGACGCCGGGTCGCTGGCCCGCGCGTTCGGGGGCGCCGGCGCCGGGATCGACACGCTCTTCCACGTCGCCGCGGACTACCGGCTCTGGGCGAAGGACAAGGACGAGCTCTATCGCGCCAACGTCGGCGGGACGAACCTGGTCCTCGAGGCGGCCTCGCGGGCGGGCGTGCGGCGGATCGTCTACACGAGCTCGGTCGCCGCGCTCGGGCTGACGGAGGACGGCACGCCGGCCGACGAGGAGACGCCCGTCGTCCGCGGCCGCATCGTCGGCCACTACAAGCGTTCCAAGTACGACGCCGAGCGCGTCGCGCTCGAGTGGGCGAGGCGGGGCCTTCCCGTCGTGATCGTGAACCCGTCCACGCCGGTCGGCGAGCGCGACATCAAGCCGACGCCCACAGGGCAGATGATCGTCGACTTCCTGAACCGGAAGATGCCGGCCTACGTCGACACGGGGCTCAACCTGATCGACGTGCGCGACGTGGCGAGGGGACACCTCCTTGCGGCGGAGAAGGGACGCGTCGGCGAGCGCTACATCCTGGGAAACCGCGACCTGACGCTCAAGGAGATCCTCGACACGCTCGCGCGCCTGAGCGGACTGCCGGCGCCCACCGTGCGGCTCCCGCATGCCGTGCCCCTCGTGTTCGGCGCCGTGAGCAGCGCGGCCGCCCGGATCACGGGACGGCCGCCGCGGGTGTCGCTCGACTCGGTGCGGATGTCCATGCACCGGATGTTCTTCGACGCGGGCAAGGCCGTGCGCGAGCTCGGGCTGCCGCAGACGCCGGTCGAGCAGCCGCTCGCGCGCGCGATCGAGTGGTTCCGAGCGAACGGTTATGTCCACCGATAAGCGAGCTGGCGTCCGAGTCCTGATCGTGACCGCGCTCCCAGAAGAGTACGCGGCGTTCACCGGACGGCGCCTTCCCCCGGACGTCGTCGCGGCCGCCACGGGCGACGGCCCCCGGCGCGCGGCGACCGCGCTGACCTCTCTCCTCGCTCATCACCGGCCTTCGCTCCTGATCGGTGCGGGGGTCGCGGGCGGCCTGACGGCGGACCTGGGAACCGGCGATCTCCTCGTGGCGCGCCGCGTGCTCGACGCTCGCGGGGAAGTGAAGCCGTGGCCCGATCCGGCCCGGGTCGCCTCCGCCTCCGCGAAGCTCGGCGTGCGGCAGGGAACGCTCCTCTCGGTCGAGCGTCCGCTCTGCACCGCCGCCGACAAGGCCGCCGCGGCAGAATCCGCCGGACCTCCGCCCGCCGCCGTGGACATGGAGTCCGCCGCCTGGGCGCGGACCGCCGCCGCGCAGGGAGTGCCCTACCTGATCGTCCGGGCCATCGCCGACACCGCCGAGGAGGAGCTGCCCGGGTATCTTTCGCGATGCATGGACTCCGAGGGAGGCATCCGCCGGTCCTCCGTGGCGCTGTCGGCCCTCGCGCATCCGCGCTCGATCCCGGCGCTGCGCCGCATGCGGCGGACCGTTCTCGACTGCGCGGACCGCCTCGCGTCGTTCGTGGCCGCGCTCGTCGGCGAGGGGATCTGATGGCGCCATACGCCGTCATTCCGAGGTCCCGAGGCCCGCGGAATCCCTTGGAAGACAGCGCCGCGGCTCGAAAGGGATCCCTCGCTCCGCTCGGGATGACGGGCCTGGAAGGGCGACGATGAATCGGCTCGAGGATCTCCTCGAGAAGACCAGCCGGACCTTCGCGCTGTCGATCCCGGTCCTTCCGGAGCCGACGCGGCGCGAGGTGATGATCGCGTACCTTCTCTTCCGCATCGCGGATACCTTCGAGGACGCGTCCCATTGGGATCCCGACGCCCGGATCGAGGCGCTCGCGGACTTCGAGCGCCTGCTGCGCTCCGACGCCCTCTCGCGGCCCGAGGCCGAGCGGCTCGCGCGCGGCTGGGTCGACCGGAAAGTCGCGCACCACGCCGGCTACCAGGAGCTGATGTCCGAGGTCCCGTTCGTGCTGGACGCGTTCTTCGCGCTCTCGCCCGGCGCGATCGCGCCCATCCGGGAGCACGTGATCCGTTCGGCCGACGGCATGGCCTCGATCGTGGCGCGGACCCGGGACGGCGCGCTCACGCTCCACTCGATCCGGGAGCTCCAGGACTACTGCTACATCGTGGCGGGGATCGTGGGCGAGATGCTCTCGGAGCTCTTCCTGCTCGACCGGCCGTCGCTCGACGGAATCGCCGCGTTCCTGCGCGAGCGCGCGGCAACCTTCGGCGAGGCGCTCCAGCTCGTCAACATCCTCAAGGACTCCGCGGTGGACGCGGAGGAGGGCCGCCGCTACCTGCCGGCGGAGGTCCCGAAGTCGGAGGTGTTCGCCCTCGCGCGGCGCGACCTCGGCGTCGGCGGCGAGTACATCCGCGCGCTGCAATCTTCAGGCGCTCCGCGGGGCTTGGTCGAGTTTACGGCTCTGCCCGTGCAGCTCGCGTGGGCGGCGCTCGAACGCGTCGAGAAGCACGGCCCGGGCTCCAAGGTGTCGAGGCCGGAGGTGTTCCTGATCACGCAGAGGCTCAAGAGAGCGCTGGACCGAAACGAGCCGGCCGCGCCGTGATCATTCCTACGCCGCCTTCTCTTCCTTCTCGACCGGCTTCTTCGATCCCTTCGGCAGGACCTTGACGAGGGCCTTGATCACGGGCGGGACGATCGACGGCCGCAGCAGGCGCGCGTCGTAGGGCGCGAGGCGCCGCTCGTTCTCGGCGATGCAGAGCTCGAGGAACGAGCGCAGCGTCATCTCGCCGAACGCGGAGTGGCTCTTCAGGGTGAAGCCGTCCTGGGTGGTGTCGCGCTCGACGGGCTTCTCCTCCTTCTTCTCGCCGTCGTCCTTTCCTCCTCCCGCCATCGACATCGCGCCCTTGACGCGGTCGAAGGCCTGCGCGACGACGTTCCAGCCGCGGCGCGCGTCGAACACGGGGCGCAGCGGCAGCGACCTCTGCGCGCGCAGGTAGGCCGCCCAGTTGACGATGAACTGGATGTGCCGCGCCTCCTCCTGCATGATCGTGTCGAAGACCGAGATGATCCCGGGCGGGAAGAACTCCGAGCGCCGGCCGAGCTCGAAGAGCCCGAAGGCGAAGAAGCTGTCGAGGCACTCGCCGTAGCCCGTGCGCAGGAACGCCCAGGTCGGGTCGGACGGCTCCGCCGGCGGCGGGAACGACTCGACCGGGATGCCGTAGTGCTTCGTGAGCCGCTGGATCACGTCCGCGTGGCGGGCCTCCTCGTAGCCCTGGAGGCTGATCGCCTCGGCGAGGAGGGGGTCCGTCTCGACCTTCCCGAGGGACTGGACCTTGACGGCGGTGGCGGCCTCGGTCCGGGCGGCCTCGTTCCACACGGGCAGGCCCTTGAGCCGTTCGAGGCCCGCCGCGTCGAGATCAGGCCACCGGATCTCGGCGGGGACGAAGGGGTCGTGGGTCTGGATGAAGGTCCGGCAGAAGAGCTCTTTGTGCTCGGAACTGCCTATGCGCAGTGAATTTGACATATCTTTTGTAGGTTATCATCCGCGTTTCTCGCGGCCAGGGTCGCCGCCTCTCCGCGGACGGAGGATTTCGACACCGCATGCCCATACTCAGCCGGATCGAGGGTCCTCGGGACCTGAAGGGCTTGAGCTACGAGCAGTTAGCCGAGCTCGCCCAGGACTGCCGGGACGTCATCATCAGCACGATCACCAAGACGGGCGGCCATCTCGCGAGCAACCTCGGGGTCGTCGAGCTGACCCTCGCCCTCCACCGCGCCTTCGACTCCCCCAAGGACAACCTGGTCTGGGACACGTCCAACCAGTGCTACACCCACAAGCTCGTGACCGGGCGGCGCGATCAGTTCCCGACGATCCGCACCCCGGGCGGGCTGTCCGGCTTCGCCGAGCCCTCCGAGAGCGCCCACGACACGCTCGCGGCCGGCCACGCCGGGACCGGACTCTCCTACGGGCTCGGGATCTCGATCGCGCTGCAGGGCGCCCCGAACGACCCGTACGTGGTCGTCATTGTGGGCGACGGCTCGCTGACCTCGGGGCCGAGCTACGAAGCCCTCAACAACATCGTCCACCTGAAGCCCAAGCGGCTGATCGTCATCTTCAACGACAACGGCTGGTCGATCTCCGAGAACGTCGGCTGGCTCGCGCACTGGCGCAACCGCTTCGAGCTTCACCCGACCTACAAGAAGTTCATCGAAACCGGCCACAGCTTCTTCAAGCGGGTTCCCAAGGGCGACAAGGCCTGGGAGCTCGCGCGCAAGGTCAAGAGCTCGGTCGAGGGCCTCTTCTTCCCGAACCTGATCTGGGACGAGATCGGCTTTCACTACGTCGGGCCGGTCAACGGCCACGACTTCCGGGAGCTCGAGGAGGCGCTCGCGCGCGCGAAGGACGTGTCGAAGGACGGCACGCCCGTCGTCATCCACACGATGACCCACAAGGGCCGCGGCTTCCAGCAGGCCGAGCAGAACCCGTCCAAGTTCCACCAGCCGGGCACGCCGACCGGCGCGCCGGGCACCGCGAAGCGCTACACGTACTCGCAGGTGTTCGCGAAGACGCTCCTCACGATGATGGAGAAGGACCCGAAGATCGTGGCGATCTCGGCCGCGATGCTCGAGGGGACCGGCCTCATCGAGGTCCAGAAGAAGTTCCCGGACCGCGTCATCGACGTCGGCATCGCCGAGGAGCACGCGGTCATCATGGCCGGCGGCATGGCGAAGGCCGGGTTGAAGCCGGTCGTCGCGATCTACTCGACCTTCCTGCAGCGCTCGTTCGACCAGCTCATCCACGACGTCGCGCTCCAGAAGCTGCCGGTCACCGTCTGCATCGACCGCGCCGGGCTCGTCGGCGACGACGGGAAGACCCACCAGGGCATCTTCGACATCTCCTATACGCGCATCGCTCCCGGGATGACCGTCGGCGCCCCCAAGGACGAGAACGAGCTGCAGCACATGCTCTACACGGCCATCAACTCGGGCATCCCCTTCGCCCTCCGCTACCCGCGCGGCATGGCGCTCGGCGTCGAGCTCGACGCGCAGCTCCAGACGCTGCCGATCGGGAAGGGCGAGATCCTCTCCGAGGGCCGCGACCTGATGCTGCTCGCCTACGGCTCGATGGTCTCGGTCGCGCAGCAGGCGGCGCAGGAGCTTGCCGGCCACGGCATCTCGTGCGGCGTGGCCAACGCGCGCTACGCGAAGCCGCTCGATCTGGAGCTTCTCCGGAAGGTCGCGACGTCCGTCCCGCGCATCCTGACCCTCGAGGAGCATCTCCTCATCGGCGGCTTCGGCGCCGGCGTGCTCGAGGCCTTCCACGCCGAGGGACTGCCGACGGCGGGCCTCCGGGTCCACGCGATCCCCGACGTCTTCGTCGAGCACTCTCCACAGCTCCAGCAGCGCCATAACCTGAAGCTCGACGTCGAGGGCGTCGTGGAGACGGTGATGGCGCTCTTCCCCGATCTCTCCCGCGTGCCCGGCGCGGGAGCCGCGTCACCCGAGGACAAGAAGCGCAAGTTCGCCGAGACGGTGAACTGGTGACGTCCTCGTCGCAGACGCCGGTCTCGGTCTCGCCGGACGAGTTCTCGGGGATCCGGGTCCAGAAGCTCCTCGTCGCCGGCCTGCGCGGCTTCTGCGCCGGGGTCGTGCGGGCGATCGACGTCGTCGAGAAGGCCCTCGAGGTCTGTGAGGGGCCGATCTACGTGCGCAAGGAGATCATCCACAACCGCTACGTCGTCGACGAGCTGCGCGACAAGGGCGCCCGCTTCGTCGAGGAGGCGGACGAGGTCCCCGACAACGCGTGGCTGATCTTCTCGGCCCACGGCATCGCGCCGTCGGTGCGGACGGTCGCCTCGGGCAAGGGCCTCAAGACGATCGACGCGACCTGCCCGCTCGTGACCAAGGTGCACCTCGAGGCGATCCACTACGCGCGGCAGGGCTACACGATCATCCTCGTGGGCCACCACGACCACGACGAGACCGTCGGCACGCTCGGCGAGGCGCCCGCGTCGATCCGGCTGGTCGAGACGCGCGAGGACGCGGAGGTCGTGGAGGTCCCGGACCCCGACCGCGTCGCCTACCTGACGCAGACGACGCTCTCGATCGACGACACGCGCGAGATCCTGGCGATCCTGAAGCGCCGGTTCCCGAACCTCAAGGCGCCCTCGAAGCAGGACATCTGCTACGCGACCCAGAACCGCCAGGACGCGGTGAAGGCGATGGTGCCGCACGTCGACCTGCTGCTCGTCCTCGGCGCTCCCAACTCGTCCAACTCGCTCCGCATGTGTGAGGTCGCCCGCGTCAACGGCGTCGCCTCGCACCTGATCGAGCGGGCCGGCGACATCCGTCCCGAGTGGCTCTCCGGCGTGCGCGTGCTCGGTCTGACCGCGAGCGCCTCGGCTCCCGAGATCCTGGTGCAAGAGGTCGTGGCGTTCAGCCGCGAGAAGCTGGGTGTTGAGACCGTCGAGGAGTTCGAGACGGTGAAGGAGGATGTCTCCTTCCCACTTCCCCAGGAATTGAAAGCGCTTCTGCCCGTCAGGGTCTCCTGATTCCGCGGAGCCTCGCATGAATCCCGCGGGGGCGCGCGCCTCAGCCTCTCCCGACTCCACGGTTCCCACGGCCCCGTCCGGGACGGGACCGCGGCGCGCGCGGATCTGGGGCATCCTGCTCTTCGCGGCCGGGATCGCCTTGCTCGCGACGGTCTTCGGCCTCGCCGGCTGGCCGGCCATCGCCGTGAACCTCTCCGCCATCGGCTGGTGGTTCCCGCTCCTCGTCCTGCTCTACGCGCTTCCGCAGCTCGCCTTCACGTACGGCTGGAAGGTCCTGATCGGACGGCGGCCCGACGGTCCCGTCTCCTTCGGCGACGCGTTCGCGGCGTACCTCGCCGGCGATTCCGTCAACTACTTCACGACCGTCGGCGGCGAGCCGGTCAAGGCGCAGCTCCTTTCGCACAAGATCGGCTACCCGAAGGCGCTCGCGACCGTCGCCGTGCACCGCCACGCCGAGGTCGCGTCCCAGGGGATCTTCCTCGCGCTCGGCATCGGCGTGACGCTGACGCATTTCCGCGTGCCCACGGGCATCCGCATCGCCGCTCTCGCGGGCCTGCTCGTCCTCGCCGCGATGACGCTGTGGATGACGATCGCGCTGCGCCACGGCGCGTTCGTCGTCATCCTCGACTGGCTGAGGCGTTTCCGGCCGCTGCGCGCGCTGCGCCGCTTCCGGCGACAGGCGGAGCGGCTGGACGTCCTCGTCGGAGACTTCTACGAGCGGCGCCAGGAGCACTTCGCGGGCTCCGTCGCGTGGTCCTTCCTCGGCTGGTGCGGCGGGCTCCTCGAGACGTACGTGCTCCTGCGGCTGATCGCTCCCGGCGAAGGCTGGAGGACGGCGGTCGCGATCGAGTCGCTCGCGCTGGCCCTCAACAACGTCGCGCTGTTCGTTCCCGCCCGCCTCGGCATCGCCGAGGGCGTGCGCGTCGGAGTCTTCCTGCTCCTCGGGCTCTCGGCGGCGCAGGGCGCGGCCTACGGCGTCGCGCGGCGCGCGCGGGAGCTTTTGTGGCTGATCCCGGGCGTCGTCGTGCTGCTCAAGCACCACCTTCTGGACCTGCGCCACCTCCACCTCTCGGACGTGGCCGCGCCGGAGGAAGAGGCCGCCCGATGAGCTCCGGGGCGAAGGCCGACAAGCCCGAGGTCCTCCTCTTCGACTTCGGCGGCACGCTCGACGCCGACGGCGTCGCCTGGAAGGACCGCTTCCGCGGGATCCTGGGCCGGGCGCCATCCGCGGAATTCGACCGGGCCTTCTACGCCGCCGACGACGCGCTCGTGGGCCGGATTCCGAAGAACCTCTCCTTCCAGGAGACGGTCGAGCGGCTCTCCGGGAACCTCGCCCGCGAGCTCGGCCTCGACGCCGAGCGGGGCCGGCGGACGGCCGACCTCTTCTACCGGACCTCGCTGCAGAAGGCCGAGGCGAGCCGGCAGATCCTGGGCCGGCTGGCGCGGAGCTTCCGCCTCGGCATCGTGTCCAACTTCTACGGGAACCTCGCCCAGGTCTGCGACGACACCGGCATCGGCGAGCACGTCGGAGTCGTCGTCGATTCGGCGGTCGTCGGATTCGAGAAGCCCGACCCGAGGATCTTCCACGCGGCCCTGGCGGCGCTCGACGCCCGTCCCGAGGACGCCGTCTTCGTCGGAGACTCCCTCCCCAGGGACATGCAGGGCGCGCGCAACCTCGGCATCTCGCACGTCTACGTCGCGTCCGAAGGCGCGAGCGCGTGCTGCGCCGGCGATCGCGTGATCCCGAGCGTGTCGCGGCTCCTGGAGATCTACTCGTGACCGCGAGGGCCGGCGAATGATCACGGCCGGCGGCGTCATCGCGGCGGGCAAGGGCTCGCGCCTGAAGGGACTGGGCGTGCCCAAGCCGATGGTCGAGGTCGATGGCGTTCCGCTGATCGAGCACGTCCTCGAGAACTTCCAGGCGGCCGGGATCGTTTCCGCGGCCGTCATCTTCAACTCCGCCGAGGAGGGCTGCGCGGCGTTCGTGAAGGAGCGGTTTGGATCCCTCGTGCCCCGGGTCGTCGTGAAGACCACGCGCTCCTCGCTCGAGAGCTTCCGCGAGATCCTCGCGCAGGCGCCGAAGGGGCGCCTGCTCGTCTCGACCGTGGACGCCTACTGTCCCCGCCCCGACTTCGTGCGGTTCGCGGCGCAGGCATCGGCGACCCCGCCCGACACGACCGTCCTCGCCGTCACGAATTTCGTCGACGACGAGAAGCCGCTCTGGGTCACGTCCACGCGCAAGGGGCGCATCACGGTCGTCGGCGGCTCCTCGGGCAACGCGGTGACCGCGGGCATCTACGTGATCCCGGAGCGCGTCCGGAGAATGCGGATCCCCGACGCCCTCTCGCTGCCGCGGCTGCGCGACTTCCTCGCCTGGCTGTGCAAGTCGGGCGAGCCCATGCAGGCGATCGCGGTCGGGAAGGTCGTGGACGTGGACCGCGCCGAGGACCTGGAATCCGCGGAGGAGCTGGCCCGCGCCGCGGCCGGCCCGCACGGAGGAGCCCGCTCGTGAACGACATGCGCTGCTGGGGAATCTACCGGGAGCTCGCCCACTCGCCGGGCCGCGAGACCGACGACGCCGAGATCCTGCGCGCCGTGGCGAGGGAGCTCGAGGCACGGGGGTTCGACGTCGAGCTCAAGTCGCCCGACGAGCTGCAAGCCGACCCGGAAACATCCGGGTCGGGCACGGGCGGCGAGCCCGTGCCTAATGTGTTCGTCATGTGCGAGCGTCCGGCCATCGTCGAGCGCCTCGCGGCCTGGGAGCGGCGCGGCGCGCGGATCGTCAACCGTCCCTCCGGCATCCGGAACACCGACCGGGAACAGACGATCGCGCTCTTCGCGAGCCATTCGGTCCCCTTCCCGCACAGCGTCCTCGTGGAGACCGCGAAGGGGCCGGACTCCTTCCGCGGACCGTGCTGGGTCAAGCGCGGCGACGTCCACGCCACGCAGGAGGGCGACGTCTCGTACGCGGAGGGGCCCGACGCCCTGGAGAAGCGGCTGTCGATCCTGGCGGAGCGCGGGATCACGCGCGCCGTCGTCCAGGACCACGCGCCGGGCGACCTGATCAAGTTCTACGGAGTCGCCGGACTTGCGGAGTCCGAGGCGGAGGCTGAGGAGAGCCGCGCGGGCCGGGCCCCGGCGAAGCCGCCTCGGCCGTCGTGGTTCCAGTGGTTCTACCACCGCGACCAGACGCTGCACCGCTACGGCTTCGACGAGGACGCGCTCGCCGCGGCCGCGTCGCAGGCGGCATCGGCGCTCGGACTGGACGTCTACGGCGGCGACGCGATCGTCTCGCCGGAGGGCGCCCTCTGCATCATCGACCTCAATGCCTGGCCGAGCTTCGCGCTCTTCCGCGAGGTGGCCTCGAAGCGGATCGCGGCGCTGCTGGCGGCGCGATTCACCCGCCGGATGGTGGCGCGATGAGCGGCGACCAGAAGCGGCGCGAGGTCGGCCCGCGCTCGAGGGAGATCGTCGCGCTCGAGCAGCGCCACATGGCGCCGGGACTCCAGTCCTTCGCGCTCTACTCGAACCTCGCGATGGCGGAGGGCCGGGGAAGCCGGATCGTCGACGAGGACGGCAACTCGTACATCGACTTCATCGCCGGGATCGCGGTCGGCAGCGTGGGCCACTGCCACCCGCACTACGTCGAGGCGCTCCAGCGCCAGGCCGCGCGGCTGACCTTCGGGAGCTTCACGACGGAGGTCCGGGCGAAATTCCTGAACCTGCTCGGCAGCGTGACGCCGCCGGGCCTGACGCGCATCCAGCTCTTCTCGGGCGGCGCGGAGGCCGTCGAGGCCGCGTTCCGGCTCGCGAAGTCGGTCACCAAAAAGTTCGAGTTCGTGGGCTACTCCGGCGCGTTCCACGGCAAGACCGGCGGCGTGCTGCCGCTGCTGTGGGGAGACTTCAAGGAGGGACTCGGCCCGTTCGTGCCGGGGACCTACTCGGCGCCGTACGCGTACTGCTACCGCTGCCCGCTCCACCTGACCCACCCCGAGTGCGGCCTCGCCTGCGCCGAGGAGACGCGCGGGGTCATCAAGAACCAGAGCGGCGGGCAGATCGCCGCGATCATCGTCGAGCCCATGCAGGGCACGGCCGGGAACGTCATCCCGCCGCCCGGATTCCTCCCCGCCGTGCGCGCGATCGCGAAGGACCACGGCGCGCTCTTCATCGCGGACGAGATGATCACCGGCTTCGGACGCACCGGCAAGTTCTGGGGCGTCGAGCACGACGGCGTGATCCCCGACGTCATGACGTGCGGCAAGGGGATCGGCGGCGGCTTCCCGCTCGCGGCGGTCGTGTCGACGGAGGAGCTGACGAAGGCGAAGCCGTTCGCGAACCCGTCCGGCAGCAGCTCCTCCTACGGCGGGAACCCGATGGCCTCGGCCGCGGGGCTCGCGGCGCTCGAGATCATCGTGAAGGAGAACCTCGTCGAGAACGTCGAGCGCGTCGGGAGCGCGATGCTCGCGCGCCTTCGGGAGCTCCAGGAGAAGCACCGGCTGATCGGAGACGTGCGCGGAAAGGGACTGCTGCTCGGCATCGAGCTCGTCAAGGACCGGAAGACGAAGGAGCTCGTCTCGAAGGACTTCACGAAGGCGCTGTTCCAGGAGTGCCTGCGGCGCGGCCTGCTCGCCATGGTCTATTCGCCCGTGATCCGGCTCAACCCGCCGCTGAACATCCCCGAGGAGACGGCGCTCGAGGGGCTCGCGCTCTTCGACGAGGCGCTGACGGCGGTGGCGCGGGAGTGGAAGCTGGCGTGACAGACTCTCGTCCGTGCTGAAGGGCGCCCTCCTCGGAGTCGGCCACGTCGCGGTCGGCGGGCACCTGCCGGGCTGGAGCCAGCGGACAGACGCCACCATCGTCGCGGCCGCGGACGCGCGGCCGGAGCGGCGCGAGCACCTCGCCGCGAGCTATCCCGGCGCGCGCTGGTACGACAGCGCCGAGGAGCTTCTCGGCCGGGAGACGGCGGATCTCGACTTCGTCGACATCTGCACGCAGCCGTCCACGCACGCTCCGCTCGTGCGCGCCGCGCTCACGCGGTCGCTGCACGTGCTCTGCGAGAAGCCCCTGGTCCTCTCGCCCGAGGAGATGCGCGGGCTTCCGGCGCTCGCCGCCGACAAGGATCGGACGCTCTGCACCGTTCACAACTGGCTCCGCTCGCCGGCGATCTCGAAGATGACCGCTCTCGTGCGGGCCGGCGAGCTCGGCGAGCTGCGCCGCGCGCGCTGGGAGACGCTGCGCGACAAGCCCGCGGCCGCGGTCGCGGCGGCCGGGGAAAG
>JADMIO011135874.1_pt1 | contig 17330 bp, 20 predicted proteins | sample 8958161 | NCBI WGS metagenome assembly JADMIO01 (sample SAMN16585339, study PRJNA669376) | soil metagenome | isolation source: Crop rotation soil | place: USA: Cullars Rotation, Alabama | collected 2011
CCAAGCCCGCCGCGCCGCGCGCCGCGATGCCGCCGGCGAGTTCGTGCCCCTGTCGGAACAGAATACCGGCCTGTGGGATGGCGCGATGATGACGGAGGCAGAAACATTGCTTCGCCGTGCGGCAGCACTGGGCGCCATCGGCCGTTTCCAGCTGGAAGCAGCGGTGCAATCCGCCCATGCCGTGCGCGCCCTGAAAGGCGAAGCCGACTGGGCCGCCATCGTCACACTATATGATGCGCTATGGACGATGACGGGATCGCCCGTGATCGCCATCAACCGCGCCGTCGCCATCGCCGAAACCGAAGGCGCGCCCGCGGGCCTTAAGGCGCTGGACGCGCTCGATCCAAAATCCCTATCGCAATATCAGCCCTATTGGTCGGCGCGGGCCCATCTTCTGGCCAGGACCGGCGCAGAGGCCGAGGCCCGCATCGCTTACGACCGCGCCATCGGCCTTGAGATCGATCCCGCCATCCGCCGCTTCCTGCAAGCCCGGCAAAGTTCCCTCGGCAGAAAATTCTCATAAATTTTTCGGAAAAACCGCGTGCCCGCGGTGCGAAAATCGCAAGGCCGGACGCGCCATTTTACGCTTATGCCGGACGCCATGACCATCGCCGCCGCGGGTGTAAGCGCCAGTTTTACGGCGCTGTCGGATGCCGCCGCTTCGGTCGTCGCCGCCAATCCGCCGACCATGCAAAGCGGCGCGCCCGCATCCTTCAAGCCGTCGGGATTCCTGCTGGCCTATAACCCCGACGCGCCTTTCGCCAATCTGCAGGATTTGGTCGCGGTGCCGGACACCAGCCCGGAAGCCGCAATGACTGGCATGCTGCAGGCCGCCAATGGCGTGCGCGCCAATCTGGTGGTCTATCGCATCGCCTCGCACCTCTATCGCTCGCTGCTGAATCTCTGAGCCGCGCTTTGCGCCCGCCGTCCGTCATGGTTCAATGGGCCATGGGGGATCACGTTATGCCAAAGACAGTTGCCGCGTTGGCGTTCTCCGCCGCGCTTTGCGCCCATTCCGCGATGGCGCAGGAAGCGGCGGCGCCCTATCCCGATCCGGAGTGCGTGCGGCCCGATCTTGCCAGCATCAAGCCGCCCGCTTCGAACAATGATGCGGCGCAGGTCAGCATCTACAATGCCAAGGTCAAGACCTTCAATCGCGAGGCCAAGGCCTATAACACCTGCATCCGCGCCTATGTCGACAGCGCCAACCAGGAAGTGACGCGCATCCACGACAAGGCGGGGGAAGATCAGAAGCGGCTGGCCGAAAATGCCAATGCCGCCATGAAAGCGGTTCAAGACAAGATCCAGCGCGCGACCGCCGAGGCCAACGCCATCATCGCCGCCCAGGAACGCGGCGGCGCTCCGGCGAAGGACAAATAAGGCGCGCTCTGCACAGGTCCGAAGCTGCCGCACCGGGAAACTTCTGATTCCATTCGTCGCAAAATGTGGCGGCGACGCGCTTACGCGCGCTCGTGAATTTCGCCGTCTTTTTTGCGACACGCATGCGTTGCGGCCACACACGTTAATACTAACTTGCAAATGTCGGACGCATTCGTTGACAGCCAACAGGGTGCCGAGCAGATTGCAACCGGGGCGCGGCATATGCCGCCGGGATGCGTATCGTTCTGACTGTGATCGCCTCGATCTGAGGGCTAGGGGAATTTTTCAATGACATCGTTCAAATCGGCGGCGCGCTGCGCCGCCCTGGTGCTGGTTTGCGCATCGGCTTCGGCCTGCGCCTCTCTCGTCGGCGAAGGTTCGTCGCAGAACATCGCCATCATGACCAACCCCAGCGGCGCGACCTGCACCCTGACCCGCCATGGCGACACCATCGGAAAAGTCGAGACGCCGGGCAACATCCTGGTCAAACGGCGCAAATACGACATCAACATCAAATGCGCCAAGCCGGGCTATCAGGACGGCGAATATCTCAACAAGTCGGGCCTCAGCAGCATGGTCGCCGGCAATGTCGCCGCCGACCTGATCCTGACGGCAGGCATTTCCTCGATCGTGGATTCGGCCAATGGCGCCGACAATGAATATACCCCGACCGTGGTGATCAGCCTGAACCCGATCACGGCGACACAGCCGCCCGCCACGCCGGTCAGCACCGGCAACTAAGGCACGGCATCGAATAAGGCCCGGAGCGATCCGGCAGTCGTGAAATTACAAGCAGGCGTTTCATTTTCGAATGAGGCGCCTGTTTTGCTTTTGTGGCCATTTGATTCACGGCATGGGCGAGCAATTACAAAATCCCAATATCGCTTTTGTCCCGCGCGCCGTTCGCCGCCCTGTGCAATAAATCCTGCCTGACTATCGGGGGAAGATCGGGCGGATGAAAAATATTCACATGCCGAAGGTCGATGCTCGCTATTGGGCATCCATTCTGATGGCCAGCATCTTCGGCACCAATCTTGGTGATTTCTATGCGCATGAGAGCGGCCTTGGCCTGATGGCCGGTGTGGGCGTTCTCGCCATCCTGGCCGGTCTGATATTTCTCGCCGAGCGGCGGGACCAAACCCCGCACGAGATTTACTACTGGCTCGTCATCATCATCATCCGCACCGGAGCAACCAATATCGCGGACTATCTTGCTTTCCGGGTGCACATTCCCGCCATCCCGCTTTCCATCGCATTGGGCCTCGCCATCGCCGCATTCGCCTTGTGGATGACCATGACGGAGTCGAAAGCGGAAATCGAAGCCAATCGCGGGCTTCCGGACACCGACGCAAAATACTGGGTCGCCATGCTGTTCGCCGGCGTATTCGGCACGGTGCTGGGCGATGTGGTCTCGCACTATTACACCCAGGCGAATGCATCCATCGGGCTGGGCTTGCTTCTGGCGATCATCCTGCTGGGCCGCTGGCAAGGCCTCATCGCGGCCATCGCGGGTTATTGGCTGACGGTCTCCGTCGCCCGCACAGCCGGAACCGCCATGGGCGACTGGCTGGCGGAAAACAAGATCTTCGATATCGGCCTCACCGTCTCCACGCTGATCACGGGGGCCGTCTTCGTTGGCATCCTGCTGCTGTGGCGCAGCAAGATGCGCGAGAAGCTTGCCTGAACGCCGTCAGCTCTGGATGAACGCCAGCAGGTCCGGATTGATCACATCCGCATGGGTGGTGGCCATGCCGTGCGGCAGGCCGGGATAGGTCTTCAGGGTCCCGTGCTTGAGCAGCTTGATGCCGATGCGGGCGGAGTCATCAATCGGCACCACCTGATCGTCCTCGCCATGCATCAGGAACACCGGCACATCGATCTTCTTCATGTCTTCGGTGAAATCGGTTTCCGAAAAGGCCTTGATGCAATCGTAATGGGCATTGGCCGCGCCCATCATGCCCTGGCGCCACCAGTTGCGGATCACGCCTTCAATGGGTTTGGCGCCCGGCCGGTTGAAGCCATAGAAAGGCCCGCTGGCGATATCCAGATATAGCTGCGCCCGGTTGGCGGCCAGCGCGCTGCGATAACCGTCGAACGCTTCGATGGGCAGACCGCCTGGGTTGCTCGCTTTCTTCACCATCACCGGTGGCACCGCGCCGATCAACACCGCTTTCTTCACACGCCCCGCTTCGGCGCGCGCGACATAGGCCGTCACTTCGCCGCCGCCGGTGGAATGACCCACATGCACCGCGCCCTTCAGATCGAGCTTTGCCGCCAGCGCGATCATGTCCGCCGCATAGGTCTCCATGTCATGCCCGCCCGACGTCTGACTGGAGCGGCCGTGGCCGCGCCGGTCATGGGCGATCACGCGATAACCCTTGTGCAGGAAATACAGCATCTGCACGTCCCAATCGTCGGCGGACAGCGGCCAGCCATGATGGAAGACGATGGGATCGCCCTTGCCCCAGTCCTTGTAGAAGATCTCGGTGCCGTCCTTGGTGGTGATGAAGGGCATGCGCGTTCTCCGCTTGGGGTTTCGCGCGGCAGCAGATCGCCGATTCAAGACGACTGCAAGACAGAACACGCACCAAACATGGCAGAAGCGCGATGACAGGCCTTGTCGGGCGCCGCCGGGATGCCTAATTGCAGGGCAGCGGCCAACAAAACGGATCCCTCATGACCGGTATTTCTTCCTTTCCCATCACCCGTCGCTGGCCCGCCACCCGCCCGGACGCGATCCAGCTTTATTCGCTTCCCACCCCCAATGGGGTGAAAGCCTCCATCATGCTGGAAGAAACCGGCCTTCCTTACGAAGCGCATCTGATCGACATCATGAAGGGCGACAACAATCTGCCCGAATTTGTGGCACTCAATCCCAACGCCAAGATCCCGGCCATGATCGATCCCAACGGGCCGGATGGAAAACCCATCGGCCTGTTCGAGTCCGGCGCGATCCTGGTCTATCTCGCCGACAAGTCGGGCAAGTTCCTGTCGAAAGATCCGGCGCGGCGTTATGAGACCCTGGCCTGGCTGTTCTTCCAGATGGCCTCCATCGGCCCCATGTTCGGCCAGGTGGGCTTCTTCCACAAATTCGCGGGCCGCGAGTATGAAGATAAGCGGCCGCTTCAACGCTATGTGACCGAAACCACGCGCCTCTTGGGCGTGCTGGACGCGCGGCTGAAAGACCGCGACTGGCTGATGGATGACTATTCCATCGCCGACATCGCCACGGTGGGCTGGGTGCGCAATCTGATCACATTCTATGAAGCGCGCGATCTGGTCGGTTACGATCGCTTCACCCATGTCGATGCCTGGCTGAACCGTGCATTGGCCCGCCCCGCCGTCCAGCGCGGACTTCAGATTCCGGCGCGGCCGTCAGCCTGACTGATGCGGCTTACGCCAGGATCACCACGGGCGTATCCAGGCTGACGCTCTTCCAGATCGTCTCGATGGCGCGGTTGCTCACGCCGATGCAGCCATCGGTCCAGTCGGTGGGAAAGAAAGGCGGATCGACATCTTCATAGCCGGCGGGCATGCCATGAATTTCGATATTGCCGCCCGGCTCATGCCCCGCCGCTTGCGCCCGCGCCAGGTCTTCCGCGTTGGGATAAGAGATGTGCAGCGCGCGGTGATAGCGGCTCCATTCGTTGAAAGCGTCGATGGCGTAATGACCTTCGGGCGTGCGCCCATCGCCTGCCTGCCGCTTGGTGCCTTTGGGATTGTTGCCCAGCGCGATGGGAAAGGTGTGCAGCGTCACCCCTGCCCGCACCAGCATCAGCTTGCGCCGCGACTTCATCACCACAATACGAAGACCGTTCTCGCCTTCCGCCCAGCTGGCGGCGCGCGCCGGTCCCGCCAGCGCGGCAGCAGCGCCCAATCCCAGACAGAGATGACGGCGATCAATCATGGCGCGTATCTTTGGCTCCAGATCATAATTTTCACTGAAGCCGCGCTCGCCTGCAAGGTCACATATTGCCTAAGGTTTTGGAGGAAAAAGCCGAAAAATAACCCATGCCATAAACTTCGCGAGATAATAACTGCCCGCAACAAGAAGGGTCATAGAGACGATTGTGAATACTGCTGCGGACAATCTCCCATGCGAGCCAGTGACGATGCGGGGCAATAGATAGCCGACTGACTTGCCCAATATCGTCATGGCAAGGATCATCAGCCCTATAAAACCGAGGTCAGGATATTTCAGCATCGGTCACCCCTATTACTTCAAACTTAGGATGCTCGGCTTTGTAAAGCAAAAAGGGGCGGCTTAACGCATGTCCTATGGCGCGGAAATATTCGCCGCGCTGACCGTGGCATCCGCCACCGGCGGCGCATCTTCGGACACCGGCGGCGCAATGGGATCGCCCGTCGTGATCGCCACCGGCATGCCGGGCCGCTTGATGCCCAGCTCCGCCACAAGCTTCCAGTCGATGCGGCCCACCTGATCGCCCGCCGCTTCAGCCACACGGGCCTGAAGATTTTCCGGCACCGATGGCGTCACTTTCTGGTTTTCACTGATCTCGCTGATCTGCGCATGGGTGGGCGCCAGCGCCAGATAGAGCGTGCCGTCGACCCAGGCGAAACGCATCTCGTCATCGACCACGCGCACCGGCGTGCCGATGGAAACTTCACCGAACAGCATCTTTATGTCTTCGGGATAGAGATGAATGCAGCCATGGCTGACATTGCGCCCGATGCCATAGGGCTTGTTGGTGCCGTGAATCAAATAAGACGGCCAGCCCAGCCGGAAGGCATATTCGCCAAGCGGATTGTCCGGCCCGGGCCGCACCATGCCGGGCAGATCGGGCTGCTCCTTGCGGATGGATTTGGGCACATACCAGACAGGGTTCACCACCTTGCCCACCACTTTGGTGGTGCCGCGCGGCGTCATATCGGCTTCGGCGCCCGTGCCAAGCGGATAGGTTTGCACCGTCTTTCCGTCTTTGGGAAAATAGAACAGCCGCTGCGCCGCCAGATCGATCACGATGCCCTGACGCGCACCATCGGGCAGCATGAAGAGATTGGGCAGGATCACCTCACGCCCTTCGCCGGGAAGCCAGGGATCGATATCGCGATCATTCACCGCCATGATCTGCCCATAGCCCAGGTCATTGTCGCGGGCGATGTCCAGCAGCGTGTCGTCCTTGGTGGTGACGTGGCTGCCGCGCGCGCCCACCATCATCTGCCCGTCGGCAAGCGGAAATGTTTCCGCGCCCGCGGGCAAAGACCAAAGCGAAGACGCCAGAACGGCAAATGCCGCACGGCGGGCGCCGCGCGGCATTCGCAATCGGAAAGAGACAGTCATACAGCCAGGAATATTACTTCTTGAGGCCCTTGGCGAACATCTTGTCGACCTTGTCGTTCAGCGCATCGACCTTGGAATTGGCTTCGTCCGCCTTGGCGGCGGCGGCGTTGGCAGCAGACATCGCCGCATCGGCTTTGCTGCCGGCAGCATTGGCGGCGGACATCGCTGCGTCGGCGCGCTGGCCCGCGCTGTTGGCGGCCGACAGCGCCTGATCGGCGGTGGATTGAGCCCGCTTCACATCTTCCATGCTGGCGCAGCCCGCCAGCAACAGGGCGCCCAACACAATGATAGGGGCTTTTTTCGTCCAGGAATTCGTGCGCATGAACATGCTCCTCTTTTGAGGCATTTATCGGCGTTCATGTCGGGAGCGTGTCCGGCGAGGTTGAAGTCTAAGCCGCCGGTCTTTGGGATTCCCCACCCTCGAATATAAACGTCGATGAAATGCTGGATTCTCTCGCAATACCCTGGTGCAACGCCCCGAAGTTCCTTTGGTTCCCTCAAAAAGCTCGGCTTTTCCGGGTTTTTCGCGTGGAGTATCTGGTTAAACCTTCATTAGCCGCATTCGCGGCCCGCGCTGGCGGCGGCGGGAACGTGGCGCTTAAATGCCAGTATGGGCAGAACCATCGATAGCGTGCCGCTGATGATCGCGTATTCCGGCGATCTCAGGCGCCAGGCCAAAGTGACGGAACACCCCGAGCTTGCGCAGAAGCTGCAGCAATCGGCCAACGCGCTGGAAAAGCAGGCGCTGGCCAAGGCCGGAATCGACAATCCCCGCATCGGCAAATTGCTGGACATGATCGTCTGACCGCGCCGGCGATTGGCCCCGTTACCCGTTCGTCAGACTGCCTTTGGGAACCCGTCCCGGATTGCCGCTGACAAAGCCCGCTTCGCGGAAGGCGGCGTAATTGGCGAAGCGCACGCGCGCCTTCGCATCGGGGGCGATGTTGCGCGCGCGGCACCAAAGCGAAAATTCCTTGGGCTCGATCATCACCTTCAATACGTGATGCCCCCCTTCATTGGCTTCGGTGCGCACGCTCTCGGCTTCGTTCAGCCAGACACCATATTGTTCCGGCAGCCCTGCGCCATCGGTCATCAGGGCGCGGGCCGCATCATAGCTGCCAGATTTGAACCAGGGAATTCCGACGATCTTCTGCCGTGGCGGCATGGCGCTCTTAATCTTCTTCTGGCGTGGCGTTGATCAAATTCGTACGGCGCGCGCGCCTTTCACGCCACCGCAAACACCCGCCTTCGTAAACGCTTTCCAAAAGATTCGCGGAGTCGCGGTTCCGTCGCGTAACAGCGTCACGAATACAGCAAAGCAACAGCTTCAATGTTCCGCGATTTTGCGGCGATTTCACAGGAACCGGCCGGAACGCTTTTCAATCGCGATCTGTTGTGACGCCAGACCTGCCACCCGATTCACACTGTATCAAAGGAGGAAGTTCCGATGAGATCGCTGATACTCGGTGCTGCCGCGGCACTGGCCCTGTCGGGAAGTGCGCAAGCTGCCGTGCAATTGACATTGGACAGTGTGACTCCCGTCGGCTCCAACTTTCAGTACAGCTATTCGGGCCATGTCACCCCGCAGATCGGGTTTGTCAGCGGCGACCAGCTGGTGATCGTGGACTTTGCCGGTTATGTGGCCGGCAGCGCATCGGCCTTTCCCAACATCACCACCACAGTTTCCAACACATTGCCCGCGGGCCTGACACTGGGCGCGGGCTTCATCGACAATGCCAGTATTCCCGATCTGGTGTTCACCTATACGGGACCGGACTTCCACGCCACCGGCGGCCCCTTCCCGCCCGTGCTGAATTTCTCAGGCCTGACTGCTTTGTCCACCATCGGCACCTCGGTCGATGGGGCTTTCGCGGTATCGGGCGTGACCAACAACGGCGCCAATGCGGGCGTGGCGTTCACGGACTCCGCAAAAGTGAGCGTCCCGGGCCTCGCCTCTGCAATTCCGGAACCCGCCACCTGGGCGATGCTGATGACTGGGTTCCTGGGCATGGGCCTGATGCTCCGACGCAAGAACCGCAAGCTGCCGATGGCGCTGGCTGCCTGATCGCCGCTTACATATGTGAGACGACGGAGGCGAAAACCTCCGGTGTTTTTATGAGGCCTTGAAATTCACGTCCGCCGTCGTGACGGCCTCGGCTTTGCGCCCCGGCGCGGTCTGATAGGCCCAATACATGTTGGTGAAAGCGATCACTTGACCCGGCGGCGGCGCGCCCCATGCCGTCAGATCTTCGGTGGTGTGCGCGTCGGACACCAATGTCACGTCATAGCCGCGCGTGAAGGCGCCATGGATGGTGGAGCGGATACAGGCATCACTTTGCGCGCCCGTCACCACCAGCCGCCCGACGCCAAGCTTCGCCAGCACCGCTTCCAGATCGGTATCTTCGAAGGCGTCGCCATAGAATTTCTCGATCATCGGCTCGCCGCGCTGGGGATCCAGCTCCGCCACGATCTGCCAGCGGTCTTCGCCCTTCACCAGATCCTTGTTCTGATGGCGTACCCAGATCACCGGCACAGCTTCGTCCCGCGCCTTTTGCGCCAGGCGCGCGATATTGGCGACCACCGCATTGCGGTCATGATTGCCGGCCACCACGCCCGCCTGCACATCGACGATCAGAAGCGCGGTGCCGGAGCGATTGGAAAGCGTCGTCATAGGGCTGTGCTACCGCGCCCGGTCAGCTTGTGCAGAAAGATTTGACGACCTTGCATGCGCGCGCACCGCCCGCCTGGCACATGGCGACCGCCAGATGCTCGGCCACCGCCAACGACGCGGCGTGTTCCGCGGCCCCGGTATGATCGTCGGCCGTGGCCACCGCGGCGCAGCGGTTGCGGAAGGCGACATGCTTTTCGCAAACGCCCCGCATGCCGGCCCGCGCCTCGCAATCGGCAATCGCCGCATCGACAGCGGCGGACGCGCCCGCCTGCCCGCTGGCGGTGCCATATTGCATGACATAATGGGATCTGGTGGTGGCGATGGCCCCATAGGAACTGGCCGATTGTGCCAGGGATGGAAGCGGCGCCGCCACGATCACGGCCAATGCCGCAAAACGCATGAACGTGGAAATGGGCATGGACAAGCTCCCTGCTCGAACAGGCGCTCAGTCAAGACCCGGCGGCGCGCTTTGGCAAGCGCCGCGTCAGACGCGCTTCGCGCGAACGCCGAAGTGGCGCGTTTTGCGAACAGGCCATGCCGGCGGCGGCACGGGCGCATCCAGATCGGCCTCATCATCGGCATCGCCGAAGAAGCGGTCGTGAACGTGCAGTCCCACCATCAGCGCCGCCAGCAACAACACCGTGGCGGTCACCACGCCCAGAACGACGATCTGCGTGTGGGTGATATAGCTCCAGTCGGTGGAAAGCGCGGCAGCGAACATCGCCGGTTCGGTACGGCCGCTGGCGGGATCGGGCGCGATGGTGGCGCCGGATATCGCCCACAATTTGACGCCCGCGATCACGCAGAAGCCAATCCCCACGACCGTGGGCATGATCTTGGTGAGCTTTCCCATGGCCCAGGATCATGCGCGCCGCTGCTTAACGCCGGGTTGAACCGGCGCATTCCAGCCATCAGTATGGGAATCATGAAGCTTTGGTACGCCCCCACCTCGCCTTTCGCTCGCAAGGTCCGCATTGCCGCCCATGAGCTGGGCCTGGCCAACCGGATGGGCCTTTTGAAGGTCGATCCCTGGACCGATGCGCGGCTGCGCGCCCTCAATCCCCTGGCCAAGGTGCCGACCCTGGAACTGCCCGATGGCGGCGCCCTCTATGAGTCCGCCCTGATCTGCGAATACCTCGATACGCAAGCCGAAAGCCCGCGCCTTTTCCCCGCGCCCGGTCCGGCGCGCTGGCACACATTGCTCCGCCAAGGCCTGGCCGATGGCGCGGCGGCTTCGGCCGGACGCTTGTTCGCCGAACGGCGCAAGCCCGATGCCGAGCGCGTGCCGGGAATGGAGGAGCGTTTCCAACAGGCCATCGACGCGGCGCTGGATGCACTGGAAAAAGACCCGCCGCCCTTTGGTGATCCCTTGATCGGCGACATCGCCGCCGCCGCTTTCATTGGCTATCTGGATTTCCGCTTTCCCGGCACCGGCTGGCGCGCCACACGGCTGAAATTGTCCGCCTGGTTCGACGTCTTCAATGCCCGCCCTTCGATGACCGAAACCGCGCACCGCACGGCGTCGTAACGGACGAAAAGCCTGTTGCCGCAGCGGAAAGATTCTCCGATACCGCGCGCGCGAAAATTCCGGCACAGTGCCGCCGCGTTCAAGCCGGGGCATCCTATGAGCAGCAATCCCAACAAAGCGCTTTGGGAAAAAGGCGACTTCACGCGCATCGCCGATACCATGCGCGCCAGCGGTGAAAAGCTGATCGCCGATCTCGGCATCGGGCCGGGTATGACGGTACTGGATTTGGGCTGCGGCGACGGCACCACCGCCATTCCGTCCGCGCGGAAGGGCGCCACGGTTCGCGGCGTGGACATCGCCCGCAATCTGGTGGAAGCCGGAACGCGCCGCGCCAAGGCGATGGGCCTTTCCAACATCAGTTTCGAGGAAGGCGACGCCTCGCAATTGACCGCGTTGAAAGACAACAGCTTCGACCGCGTGGTTAGCATCTTTGGCGCCATGTTCGCGCCCCGCCCCTTCGATGTGGCGAAAGAGATGACGCGCGTCACCAAACCCGGCGGCAAGATCGTGATGGGCAATTGGATCCCGGGCGATCCCACCCTGGTGGCGCAGATTCTCAAAATCTCCGCCGCCTATACCCCGCCGCCGCCCGAAGGTTTTGTCAGCCCCATGACCTGGGGCGTGGAAAGCCATGTGATCGAACGTTTCGGCGCCGCCGGAATTCCCAAGGAGAATATCTCCTTCCTGCGCGACACCTACCGGTTCGAATTCGAAGGCACTCCGGCGGTGTATCTGGAGATGTTCCGCGATTTCTACGGCCCCACCATGAACGCCTTCGCGGCGGCGGGCGAACGCATGGCCGATCTTCAGCGCGAGTTGAAAGACTTGTTCACCCGCTGCAACGAAAGCAAGACCGGCGCGACGTCGATCCCCGCGACCTTCCTCAGGGTGACGGCGACCAAACCGTAAGACGGCGCTGCGAAAGCAGAATGACTTGTCGTCACTTGCCTGGCGCTGCGCGCTATGGCTCGATGAGACTTTCATGCCGCCATTTCCCGCGTTATAACCATTTGGATATCACGGAGAAAATCATGATCCGCGCCGCCACGCTCGCCCTGGCTCTATTCGCCGTCCCCGCATCGGCGATGGCCGCCGAAATTCTGATCCATGACGACAAATCTCAGCCCGAAAGCCTGGCGGTCGCCGCCGACGGCACTCTGTACACGGGCAGCGCCAGCACGCCCATCATCTATCGCGTCAAGAAAGGCGCGAGCACGGCGGATGTCTTTGTCGATGCCGGCAGCGATGGCGCGGGCACATTCTTCCTGGGCCAACTGATTGACGACAGCACCAAGACGCTTTGGGCCTGCCAGTTGACCCCGGTGCCGGGCACCACGCCCGTCGCACGCCGCACGGCATTGCGCGGTTTCGATCTTGCCACGGGCAAGGAAAAATTGCGTTGGACCCTGCCGGGCGACAACACGACCTGCAACGATTTCGTCACCGGCCCGGACAAGGCGCTTTATATCTCCGACACCGCCACCGGCCGTATCTTCCGCTTGGCGCCGGGCGCGCAGAGCGCCGAATTGTGGACGGAGCATCGCCTCCTGAACGGCATCGACGGCCTCACCTTCCTGGACGGCGTGCTCTATGTGAACAATGTCGTCTACAACAAGCTCTATCGCATCCCCGTTGACGCTTCGGGCAAGCCGGGTACACCGGTCGATATCTGGTTCGATGCGCCGATGCGCGGGCTGGATGGCATGCGCGCCGCGAACGGCAAGATGTATGTAGCCAATGGCGGCTCGGGCACCATCGCCGCATTGACGATCAAGGACGACACCGCCCATGTCACAATCCTGAAAGACAAGATCGCGACGCCGACCGGAATCGAACCGGCGGGCGACACGCTCTGGTACACCGAACGCGGTGTGGGCAAGGTCTGGTCCATGCCGATGCCGAAGTAAGCACAACCCCGCCTCCCCTGCGCGCGCATTAGCGCGCTGGCGGGGGAGGTGCCCGTAGCAACCTCTCGAGGTTGCGTAGGGCGGAGGGGGAAATAATTACTTCAACAAACTGTGCCGAAATCGGCACATCGCTTCGATGATCCCGTGCGAAAGGTTACAGCCCTGGCACCTGTCGAAGCGTAATATATGAGTTGTCGCCACCCTCTCCCGAAAATAGAAGCGTCGCAGCCGCGCCTGTTCGCGGGGACCGCTTCAATACCCAAGGGAGGAATTTGCATGCGTAAAACAATGACCGGCGTGGCGATCGCTTTCGCCGCGCTGATGAGCCTGACGCCGATGGCCCAGGCACAGACCCTCAATCTGGAAGGCATCAAGATTCCGACGGCGGAAGAAAACGCCAAGATGCCGGTGCCGGAAGTCGCCACCCCTGCCCCGCATATCGGCATCGCGGTGGATGTGCCGGGCGCCAAGGAACTGCCCGATCCCAAGCTGAACTATAAAGTGGTGTTCGACCTGGCCCCCGCCGCAAAGACGCCCAGCGAGATCAATCCCGGCCTTCTTACCGTGGGCCGCTTCGTCAACACTTTGGCGAAATATGGCGTGCCGCAGAGCCACCGCCACTTCATCGTCGTATTCCATCGCGGTTCGACCCCCGCGATCCTCACCAACGAGGAATACAAGAAGCGCAACAACGGCGTCGACAATCCCAACATCAAGATCATGGAACAGCTGAAGGCGGCGGGCGTGGATTTCCGCGTCTGCGGCCAGTCCGTGACCTTCAACCATATCGACCCCAAGACCATTCAGCCGATTGTCGAACTGGACCTGTGGGCCGGCATCACCATCCTGAACCTGACCGCGCGCGGTTACGTGCATTTGGGTGGAGAGGGGTGAGGAGCAGCGCGCGCAGCGCGTGAGCGGGTCCAGTGGACCCGCGAAAGCGACGAACGCCGCGAGCCCAAGCGAGCGGCCGGAGAAGCGACGCCTCGCTCGCTTCACTCGTGACCGCTACGCTGCCGCTAGGTCACGGGGCAAGCTTTTCTAGGCTCACTTCGTTCGCCAAGAAAAGCTAAGCCAACGCCCGGAGCCCAAGCGAAGGGCTGGGTAAGCGGCGACCCGAAGGGGCGAAATGGTCCGGTGGACCATTTCGAGCCGCGAACGCCGCGAGCCCAAGCGAGCGGCCGGAGAGCTGCCAAAGACTTGACGCAAACCCCGCCCGGATCACTCCGGGCGGGGCCTTTCATGCCCCCTCACTCCGCCACAATCCGCGTGAACACCATCGCGCCATGCGGATCGCCATAGGCCGGAAGGACGGACGACGCCACAAAGCTGAACATATAGGACGCGCCCAGCCCCCATTTGACGTGATCCGCGATGGGAAAATCGCGAACCCCGCCGATGGTGAATTCACCCACGCCGCGCGTAATGCCCCGGATATCGATTTCGTCATTCTCTTCCCATTCGGCGCGCGTGAACGCCGTCCAGTTCAAGGCCGGATGATATTCGGCTTCCGCAAACAGTCCGTTGAGCCGGTGACCGTCGCTGAGATCTTTCAATCCCCATCCAGCGGTCGCGGCAATCGATTGTTCGCTGCCCCATTTGGTCACATAAGACGCCGATGCGGTGAAGCGGTTCTCGTCAATTTCCGATTCCAGCTGCTCCGGACTCTTGAGAAAACCCCAGGACGCCTGCAGCGACCAGTGTTCGTCGGGGTTATAACTCGCCCGTATGGCAGTGGAATCGAACTTGGCGCTGTCGAAATTGAACCGGAACTGATCCGGCTCGCGCCCGGTGAATTGCGAAACTTCCAATTTCACATCGTCATGGACAAAACCCGCCGTCAGCACGCCAAAGGTGATGTGGGTGCTGTCCAGCCAATGATGCGTGATGGGCGCCTGGGGATTGTCCAGCCCCGATGCCCGGTGCATGAAGGCGGGCGGCCCCAGCGCCGGCTCGCCCGGATAACCGAAATACAGAAACACGCTATCGTCCGCGCCGAATTTGTGCGTGTAGGTGGATGAAAGCTCCATGATGAGATCATGCGGGTGCTGGCGGTCCACCAGCGCTGTCGATCCGTCGGCGGTTTCCCCAGTCGCCAGCAGAAGCGGATAGCCCGACCGGCCCATCAAGGGATCGGGACTGAGCATGGCGCGGAATTGCAAGGTATCAGTGCCGCCGAAATCGCGCCGTGCCATGCCCATCAACATGCCGGGCGCGAAGAATTTGTCGTCACCGCGCGGCCCGCTCTGGCTGTCATAGACGCCCCACAAGGTGCCGTGAAGCATCAGCATCCAATCGCCCGCCATCAGATGCAGGCCGCCATGGCTGGCCAGATCGGGCTGCCAGCTTGTGCCCGACGCATCGCGCGCCATGGGATAGCTGCCAAGAACGCCGGTTGAAGACATTCCCGCCATGCCCGGCATGTTGGACATGTCCATCTGACTATGGTCGTGACCGGGCGGCATTGGATCTTGCGCTGCAGGTTGGGCCATGGCGGCGGCGCTGCTCAGCAGCAGTACGAACAAGTGAGTCGAAACAAATATTGCAACGGGCCCGGCCACGCGACGCGCGGCCATGATGACAGGCATGGTTCCTCCAACTCCCTTGAGGGAGCGAAATTGATCTTCAGGAAATGCGCTTGACGCGCAGGCTCAGCGCTTACGAAAAAGCGCGAGCGGAAATCGGAGGCCGCAGCGACGGCGGAAAGCTTGTTCCCGGCCCGGCTGCATTATGGAACGCAATTTCGGACGCAAAACCCACCCGTTCGATCCATCCGCTGGGCAGCGCCGCCAACGCCGTCCCGCAGGATCCGGCGACGCAGCAACCGCTCTGATCGCAGCAGGGCATGTGTTTGACGGGCGATTGCTTCGCCGCCATCTCATGATGCATGGGCATGCCGGGCATCATCACCATGGCCGAGGACGAATGATCCGCCATCGGGCTTGCCCAAACCGGCGCCAACCCGCCCAGCATCAATGCCAGAACGACAATCACTCTTCCCAGAATGCCAAGGACCGCTTTGGTCATGGTATTATGTTATACGCCGCACGCACGCCGCTCAAGGCGCAGTGGTTACCTGAATCATGCTAGCGTCCGCCCCGCGCATGGGGAGGCGGGAATGGGCAAGGGAAAATTCGCGGCATGGGGTTTGGGCGCGGTGCTTTTGAGCGGCGGAATTGCGCTGGCTGCCGAAGCGCCCGATTACCTGCATTGGCCCAAACCCTCCGCCGCCAACGCCAAATACGCCACCATCGACGGTCACAAAATCTGGACCTATGTCGATGAGCAGGCGAAAATCGCCGAACGCTATCGCGACGCCGGCCATCCGCAATTCTGGGGCCGCATCTCCGGCACGTCGGGCGATGCGGAAGCGGCCCAGTGGCTGGAAAAGAAATTCGCCGCCGCGGGCCTTTCCGATACGCGCATCCAGACCGTCAATTACCTCGCCCCGCAATGGGCGCCCAAAAGCTGGAGCGTGTCGTTGAGCGACGGCGCGGCCGGCGTCCCCCTCACCTCCGCCCAGCCCTCCTATGCCAGCCCCGACACGGGCGGAAAAGAAATGGACCTGGAAGTCGTCACCATCGGTCTGGGCGGCGAGGATGAATTCGCGAACAAGGATGTGCGGGGCAAGGCGGTGCTGCTGCTCAAGACCAGCCTCAGCCGCCAGATCGGGCCGCAGGATATTCTCAAGCGGATCGAGGCGCATGGCGCCGCCGCCATTCTTTCCACCGATCTGCGCGGCGGCAATTTCACCGCCCAATCCTACAAGGCCTACACCCATGTCCCGTCTTTCCATCTGGGGACGAAGGACGGCAACACCATCCGCGAGACCATCGGCAAAGGCGGCGCGCCGCATGTGAAAATCCGCATGGAGGCCGGATATGAATCCGGCCAGAAATCCTTCCTGGTCTGGGGCACCCTGCCCGGCATGACGGACGAGACCATCTATATGGTCGCGCACCGCGACGGCTGGTTCGACGCTGCGGGCGACAATGCCAGCGGCGTGGCGACGATGATCGGCGTGGCGGAATATTTCGCCAAGATTCCCAAGGCCCAACGCCGCCGCACCATGGTCTTTATCGGTGGCGACGGCCATCACAGCATCCGCCCGGGCGAGTTCGGCAATGAATGGATCGTCGCCAACCGCGCGCGGCTGTTCGCCAAGACCGCGCTGATCATCAACAGCGAGCATACCGCCGTGGTGCAGACCCATGGCAATGCGGCGGGATGGACCGACACCATGACGCCGCTGGAATGGTTCGCGGGCGGACCCGACCGGCCGCAGCTGCAGAAGCTGTTCACCGATGCGTTCCGCACCTTCGGCGTGCCGCTATGGACAACACCCAGCAAAGTCCCGCCGGCAGGAGACCTTGGCCGCTTCTACTGGTTCCTGCCCGGCGTGGTGGCCCAGTCCAACGACTTCATCGACATGCACACCACCGAAGACACGCCCGCCAATGTGCCCTGGACGGGTTTGGAAGCGGTTACCCGCGCCTATGCCAAGCTGATCGATGACGTGAACAAAATCCCGCTAAAGGATCT
>JADMIO010849037.1_pt1 | contig 17328 bp, 14 predicted proteins | sample 8958161 | NCBI WGS metagenome assembly JADMIO01 (sample SAMN16585339, study PRJNA669376) | soil metagenome | isolation source: Crop rotation soil | place: USA: Cullars Rotation, Alabama | collected 2011
CTTTCCCCCCGCCCGCTAAATGGGAGAAGCGGTTGTTCCCGTATTGAGACGGCGCGCGCGAGAGAGAGAGAGACGGGACGCGTGCGGGACGCGGGCGTTACAGATCGGCGATCACGCCTTTGACGAAGGTTTCCAGGTAGCCTTTGGAGACGAAGAGTTCCACGGCTTGAACCGTTTGCAGGTGGTTCATTCCCCAGACGGCGCAGCGGGGGTCGTTCATTTCCAAATCCATCTGGACGACGAGGGTGTCGTCGATGGAGACGGCGGTAGGGAGTTCGTTGACGAGCAGGCCGGAGAGGGCGTTGACGCCGGGGCCGCCGATGCTGATCAGGGGGCGGTCGTGGACCGAGTCGTTGTTGAGGTAGAAAACGTCGCTGATGACGGCGGGGGCGAGACGCGGGGGTTGGTCTTTTGGGAAAGGGGGAAGGAGTTTGGCGAGGAGGGCGCGGGTTTCCCGTTCGACGCGGTAGGCGAGGGGACGGTCGCCCAACTCGGCGGTGAGTTGCACGCCGGTGACGATCCAGAGGAGGCGGTCGGTGTCGATGTCGGGCATGGGGCGTTGTTCGTAACGGGTCGCATGCGGCTTTCACGGACGCGCCCCGCGTGGCGGGGCGGCTACTGACGCGTGCGCCACTCGCTTCACTTCCGCGTCAACCCGCGGTCGAAAAGTGCGCGGGGTGCACCAGGGGGTGCGCGCGGCGCGCCGACTGCGGACCCGCGCCCGGTTCTCCGACGGGACGGGTTTCGCCCATCTGGCGTCGGATCTCGCTCTCGATGTCCTGCAGGTCGCGGGCGAAGCGGGGGCTCAGGGGCGGGTCCATTTTCTTGGATTCGGCGATCAGCGACAGCGCGGATTTCAGGTCCTTGTCCTTCTGCAACTGCTGGGCCTCCTCGCGGAACGCGACGAAGACCGTCTGCTGCTGGCTCGCGTCGTTCTTGAGCAACCGGCTGCCGAACTGGGCGGCCTCGGCGTACTGCTTGGCGTTGAGAAGCGCCTTCATCTCCAAGGCGATCAGCCGCTGCAGGACGATCGGCGGGGCCTCGTGCGTGTTCCAGTACTCCAGCGCTTGCTTCAGGTAGACGACGGCCTCGGTCGGTTGCTTGAGGGTGAGCAGCAGGTGGCCGATGTTCTCGCGCGTGTAGGCGAGGCGTTCCTCGAGCTTGCCCTGTTGCTGCTTGTCGGCCAACGCTTTGAGGACGACGAGGCGGCGCTCGGGGTCGTCCTTGAGGCGGTCGGCCCAGTCGGCCAGCTGCTCCTGCGGGGCGCTGGGGAACAGGCCGGTCATCACCGCCCAGGCGCGCTGACGGACGGAGGGGTCGGGTTCGAGGTTGGGGTTGAGGCTGCGGTAGAGCATCTCGGCGTGCTCGAAGGTTCCGATCTTCCCCAGGGCTTCGACGGCCTCGAGGCGAACGGTGTTGTCGGGGTCCTCCAGCGAATTGATGATCGCCTCGGCGACCTTGGGCTCGCGCAGCTCGCCGAGGGCCTTGAGCGCCGAGCGACGGACCTCGCGGCTCTCGCGCGCGACCAGGAGCTTGCGGAAGGTGACCAGCAGTGAGGGGTCGCGCAGCGGGACCATGGCCTCGACGCACGCCTCGCGAAGGCGGGCGCTGCCGGGGCGGCCCTCGGTGCCGGTGAGCACCTCGCGCAGATCGGCGGCGGTCTGGACGGCCATCGTCGGCTCCTTGTCGCGCAGCTGCGGGCCGAGCTGGCGGATGGCGTCGGCGGCGGCCTCGGCGACGGCGAAGCTGGGGTCGCGCAGGAGCTTGCGCATCGCGGGCAGGGCCTTGAGATCGCGGATCGGGGCGACGGCCTTGGCCAGCGCGACGCGCACGTCGGGGTCGGATTCCTGGGCGAGCTGGGTGAGCAGCGGCTCCAGCGCGGCGGCGTCGTTGATCGCGCGCAGCGCGCCGGCGACCTCGATGCGCACCTCCGGGGAGCTGTCGCCGACCATCTTGCGCAGCTGCTCGCGCGCCGCGGCGGGGATCGTGCGGTTGTTCACCGCGTCCTCGAACACCAGCCTGGCGCCCAGCGCGCGGATGACGGCCTCGTTGGCGCGGAGGAAACGGAGCACGATCTCCGGCTTCTGCGCCTCGGGGACGAGCTGGTACTGGTCGGAGAGGATGTTGCGGATCTCGTCGGTGAGCTGGCCGTAACGGAGCTGGACCTGGTCGAGGCGCGCGGCGCGCTCGTTGAGGAGGACGAGCTTCCAGTCGGCCTCGCTCTTGGGGGCGTTGGCGGTCCACCATTGCTGCCACTTCTGCACGTCGCGCCCGTTCTCGCGCAGGCCGGTGAGCTCGACGAGGGCGTCGCCGGCGGCGTTGTGAACCGCGACGCTCTCGTCGTCGTTCTGCAGCAGCCCGACGAGCGCCTCGGCGGCGCGCTTGTCGAGGAAGGTCCCCAGGGATCGGATGGCGGCGCTGCGCACGGCTTCGGGCTGCTGGCGCGCGTTGGCGACGGCGATCAGACGGCTGAGGACCTCGGGGTTGCCCTTGTAGGCGGCCAGCGCGTGGGCGGCGGCCTCGGTCAGGGCGCGGTCGGGGCCGAGCAGGGCGAAGAGGGGGACGACGAATTCGGGATCGGGTTTGGGATCGTTGGCCAGCGCGCGGGCGACGGAGAGCTGGCCGTTGCGGTTGCCGGCGGAGACGAGGACCTGGCGAAGGATCTGTCGCGCCTCGTCGCGCCGGCGCGAGACCAGGCGACGGGCGGCCTCGTCGCGCTCTTCCTGCTTGGCGGTGTCGGAGGCGAGTTTGGCGGAGAGTTGCTCCAGGTCTTTCAGGACGGCGGCGTCGTCGGCGGCAGCGGCGGGCGCCGCTTCTTGAAGCGCGGGCGCCGCTTCTTGAAGCGCGAGCGCCGGGTGCGGGAGCGCGAGGACGCCGACCGACACGGCACACCACGCGATCGTCCTGATCCAGCTCTTCCCGCTCAAGCGCACTCCGCCTTCTTCCGAGCTCCGTTCCGCTCCGATTCCTCTCGGCCCGATCCGATGCACCCCCAGACGTGTTTCGGCGCCGCCGGGACACACACTCCGTGCCCGCCCGCGCTCCGTCTGTTGCTGCCCGCACGACGCGACCCGGCTCAGCCCGCGTGCCGCCCCTGCCCGCCCGGGGGGACGCTCCGCTGTGCCAGACACCGGACGCGGCTGTCGGTTGTCGTTTCCGCGGGCGAAGTTACCTCATTTCGATCGAATCGAAAAGCGCGGCAGGGCTCGGCGGGCCGGTGAAATTCGCGTTTTTCTTATAATCGATTCCGCGCTTGCATCCACCCGCGTACGATTTGTACAGTACGCGCTGCATCCGGGGACGCGGATGACACGCGCGGTGAGTGGGCGACGGGCGACGGACGTGCTCATGAACGACTGGAACGAGGCCGAGCAACGGGTGGAGAAGGCGCACGAGCTCTTCGAGCAGCGCCGCTGGGACGAGGCGCTGGAGGAACTCCGGGCGGCGATCTCGATCAACCCTTACAACAGCAGCTGGTTCTTCAACGTCGGGCTCACGCTCGACGAGTTGCACCGTTTCGACGAGGCCCTGGCCGCGTACCGGGAGGCGGTGGAGATCGACCCGGACGACGTGCAGGCGCTCAATCACCTGGGGGTCGACCTGTGCCGGGTCGGGCGGTTCGACGAGGCGATCAAATCCTTCGAGCGGATCGAGGCGGCGGACCCGTCGTTCGAGCCGGCGTACTGCAATCGCATCATCGCCTACAGCGAGACGGGCGAGCACGAGAAAGCCGAGGAGATGTTCTACCTCGCGCGGCTGTACAAGGATCAGTGCCCGCATTGCTACTACAACGTGGGTTGCTCGCTGGCGGCGCGGGGACTGTTCGACAAGGCGATCTACTGCTGGCAGAAGACGCTGGACCTGGACGAGGATCACCCGGAAGTGCACGTGCGCATCGCCGAGGCGCAGTGGAGCAAGGGGCAGCTCGAACAGGCGCGGCGGCACTACCTGATCGGACTGCGGCACAACCCCGGGGCGATGCAGACGCTGCTCGACCTGGGCGACCTGCTGCTGGAGATGGGGCTGTTCAACGAGGCGGGCGAGAAATTTCGCCGCGCGATGGAGCAATCCCCCGACAACCCGTCCGGCTATTTCTGCCACGGCAACTGGCTCATGAAGTGCGAGCGGGACGACGAGGCGATCGTCGATTTCAAAAAGGTGCTGAAGCTCGATCCGACGTACCCGGGGGCGCACCTGCGACTGGCGCAGCTCTTCCACCGCAAGGGAAGCGCGGCCCACGCCCGCCGGCACCTCCGCGGCGAGGTGATGCTGCACCCGGAAGACCCGCACATCCTGATGGACCTGGCGAGCCTGCTGCTGGACAACGGCGACAGCCGGGCGGCGATGGCGTGTTTGAAGCGGCTGGTGAAGCTGCAGCCGGACAACAACGCCGCGTGGCAAAACCTGGCCGTGGCGCAGTTCGCGCAGCAGCGGCTGGCCGACGGCATCGAGAGTTGCCAGGAAGCGCTGCGGTGCGACCCGGCGAATGCAATCACGCTGTTCAACCTGGCGCTGGCGCACGAGCATCGCGGGGAATACGAGCGGGCCCTGGTGTACGTGCGGCGAGGCTTGGCGAACGGCCCCGGCGATCTCTCGCTGCAGCGGTTGGAGTTTCGGCTGCGAGCGCTGAAGCTGCGGGCGAAACTGCGGTCGATCGTTCACGCGATTCCGTTCATCGGCGCGTCGATTCGCTGAGCTCGGTCGTCGATTCTGAACTAACACTTGCTTGTCGATTTGCGATTTCCGCGGACATCGCGGTGTTTTCGATTGCGACGCGCCGAATGCGAGCTTAACATTTCCCGGACTTTCAGGGCTATTGCGGAAGGAAGGCAAAGGAGTGCCGAGTTGTGCCGGGCGAGACCGATCTGCATAAGACGTTGAAGAAAGAGGCGTGTCGTTGGCTCTTTCGGATGGGGTATCGCGCCATCGCCGCCGAGGTGCGATTGCGGCCGCTGGGGATCATCGACGCGGTGGGCACGGGGGTTTTTCGGCCTTACCACAATTACCTTTTTGTGAAGCGAGAGCTGCCGCAGGTCTGCTTCATCGAGTGCAAGGCGTCGCGGGCGGACTTTCTGCGCGATCATTCCAACGACGGGCAACTGACGCTCTGCTCGATGGAGCGCAAGCGGAACATCCGGCACTCCGTCTATCGCGACCCGCGGCGGGCGCTGCGCCAGGCGGTGGGGCTGGGGAAATTCCTCTCGTGCATCGCGCAGCCGATGGCGAACATCCACTACATCCTGGCTCCCGCGGGGATTGTTCAGAAGAAGGACCTGCCCGCGCGGTGGGGGCTGCTGACGTTCGGGCCCGGCGGGATTTCCGTGGTCGTGAAATCGGAATGGCAGGAGGCGGCGCGGACGCAGTACGTGGACGCCGCGATCGCGCGCACGCTCACCGGCGACATCTACCGCGCCGACGATCGCGCGATCTCCTCGGTCAACCGCGAGCTGTTCGCGCAGCAGCAAACGCTGGCGACCCGGATCCGGGCGGTGAAGAACAACGTTGTGCTGGCGCCGGGGGCGGCCGCGGGGTGAGGGGCTCGTCTCTCTCAGAGTCAAATCGGACTCGTAGAAGCCGCCACCCGCGGGTCATTCCGAGCGTACTCGCGAAGAATCCAGACCCTTGGCGCGCACCACGGCCTGGATTCTTCGCGAGTACGCTCGGAATGACATTGGCTGATGGGCGGTGGTGCGCAAGACGTCACGCCGCGGCGACGGCGCCGTAGTACCGGAGGATCGCGGCGTCGATCTGTTCATCGGCGGCCAGGACGATCGCGATGCGCCGCCCGCGGCGCGATTGGACGTGTTGCTCCAGGATCGCCTGCGAGTCGGCGTTCTTCACCGCGATCACGAGCAGGTCCTCGAAGACCCGGATCGGAATTGCGCCGCAGCGCAGCGCGAGATCGCGCGGGAGGTCCGCGGTGGCCTGGGCGTCGACGCCCATCTTGTCGAGGTCGACGCGCAGCGGGGGGTTGTCGTCCTGGGTGGCCCAGGCCTTCCAGACGTGGCCGGGCGTGCACAGGCCCCACTCGACGGCGATGTCGCCGAAGCGACGCCGGGAGAGGTTCTGTTCTTCCAAAACTTCCTCGACGTCCTGATCCGACAAAGGGACCAAGCTGCTGAGCAATTGTCCGATTCTGCGGTGACTCATAACGCACCTACCCTTCTTCCCACCTGCCACCGTCAAAGTTACGATTTGGTTTTCGCGTTGCCAAATAGAATGGCAACAACGAGGTAGAGCTTTGAGTCGCGTCCGATAATGACGGGTCGGTGGGCATGAGGATCGTCAGCTACAACATTCTCGACGGGGGCGTGGGCCGGGCGGATCCGCTGGCGGAGGTGGTCGAGGCGCAGCGCGCGGACGTGGTGGGACTCGTGGAGGCGGACGACACGACGGTGATCGAGCGGATCGGGGCGCGGCTGAAGATGGACGTGCTGCACGCGCCGGGACGGGAGCGCGCGGTGGCGCTGCTGAGCCGGTTCCCGATCGTCGAGTCGATCAATCACGCGGCGCTGCACCCGGGGCGGCTGCGGAACTGTTTCGTGGAGGCGAAGCTGGCGACGCCGGGCGGGGAAATCGTGGTCGGGCTGCTGCATTTGCGTCCGCACGCGAGCGAGGCGGATGAAGCGGAGCGGGAGAAGGAAATCACGCTGATTCTCGAAACGCTTGCGCCGCACCGCGTGGCCAAGAGGGCCCAGGTTCTCATGGGGGACTTCAACGCGACCTCGCCGGTGCAACGGATCGAGCCGGACCGGCTGGATCCCCGGGCGCGGAAGGAATTCGAGCAGAACGGCAAGGCGCTGCCGCGACGGGTGATCCAGCGTGTGCTGGACGCGGGATACGTCGATTCGTTTGTCGCGATGAACCCGGAGGCCGCCGATACCGCGACGTTTTCGACGCTGCATCCCGGGCAGCGGCTGGATTACATTTTCACGGGCGGCATCCCACGCACGAGGCTGCTGAAAGCTTGGGTCGAGACCGACCGGTTGGCGAAATACGCCAGCGATCACTTCCCGGTTGGCGTGGAGATCGCCTGACGGTCGATATTGTCCCGGGTGCCCCGGTGCTTCCCCAGAGCCCCGGATGTACATCCGGGGGCTTCGATGCGGACATCTGATTGGCGTGATTTCAGGTCGCGCGAACGACCCGCGGGGCCCGAGCGTACTGAACTTGGGCTGTTGCGGAGGAGAAGCGAGAACCTTGAACTGGCGACGTTGGACGAATTGGGCGAAACACAGCCCGCTGACTCTCCGTCTGGCCGATCGACTCGGCCGGGGGCGCGGGCGGCTGCGCGTCCTCGATCGCCTGCACCCGCCGGTGAAGGCGGCGCACAAACCCGACCTCCGCAACTGGCACAAGGAAGAACTGGCGGCGGCGTGGATCGGGCACGCGACGGTGCTGATGCGCATCGGCGACATGACCGTCCTCACCGATCCGGTCATGTGCAACCGCGTCGGCGTCGGCTTCGGCCTGATCACCGGCGGCCCGCGCCGCCTGGTGGCGCCGGCGCTGTCGCTGGCGGAGCTGCCCCCCATCGATCTGATCCTCGTCTCGCACGCCCACTTCGATCACCTCGATCGCCCCACGCTCAACCGCCTCGCCAAGGACATCCCGGTCGTGGCGGCGCACCGCACGCACGATCTGATCAAGGACCTGGGGTTCAAGAACGTCACCGAACTGCAATGGGGCGAGTCGCTGCAGGTCCGGTCGCTGGCGATCACGGCGCGCGAGGTCAACCATTGGGGCGCGCGAACGTTCTACGACAACCACCGCGGCTTCAACGCCTACCTGATCGAATCGAGCAAGCGCCGCGTTCTCTACGGCGGCGACACCGCCTACCACGAACGCTTCAAGGACATCCGCAAGGTGGACCTGGCGATCTTCGGCATCGGCGCCTACGACCCGTACATCCAGGCGCACGCGACGCCGGAGCAGGCGCTGGCGATGGCCGACCACGTGCGCGCCGAGCGCATCCTGCCGATGCACCACAGCACGTTCCTCCTCTCTTCCGAACCGGTGGCCGAGCCGATCGAGCGCATGATGGCGGCGGCGTCGAAGGACCCGGAGCGCCTGGCGATCCGCGAGGTCGGGCAGCTTTGGTCCAGCGCGAACTGACACGGTGCGTGAGGCGTTCTGCTCCGCGCCGCCTCTTGCCCGTTGCTCTCTCCTGCTCCTCGCCCGGTAATCCGGGAGAGGCCGGGTGAGGGTTCGGCGAAGGGATCGGTCGATCGCTCGCCGGTGTGAACTGCGCCGAACCTCACCCCAACCCTCTCCCGGAGTACCGGGCGAGGGAGAAAGAGGGGAGAAGGGTCGAGGGGGGCGCCATGCGTTTGCTGTGCGGCCCCGTTCGGCCGTCCCAGGGCCACTTGATTTCGATGTCGCTTGTTGCAGGCTAGCAGGCAGGCCATGTCGACGATCCCCGATTTCAAAATGCTGATCCGCCTGGCGTTCGCCGAGTTCCAGGCCAAGCGGATGCCCGAGGCGCAGGCGCTGTGCGAGCGGATCCTGGCGCAGGAGCCCCGGCACGCGGGGGCGCTGCAGATGCTGGGGATGATCGCGTTCACGCGGCGCGATTTCAGCGCGGCGATCGAGCGCTTGCGACAGTCGCTCGCCCTGGCGCCCGGCGTCGCGGAATTCCACAACAATCTGGGCGAAGCGTTGCTGGGGGCGGGGCGAGTGCTCGAGGCGATCGAGCGATACCGCGCCGCGATCGCGCTCAAGCCGTCGGACCCGCAGGCGTACAACAACCTGGGCAACGCGCTGCGCGCGTCGGACAAAGTCGAAGCGGTCCGGATGTACCGGACGGCGATCGACCTCAATCCGTCGATGTCCAAGCCGCATTACAACCTAGGCGATCTGGCTCGCGAGGAAGGACGGCTCGACGAGGCCGAGGCGCACCTCCGGCGTGCGCTGGAACTGGAACCCCGTTACATCAAGGCCCTGCAGACCTTGGGCGTGGTGCTGAGCGAGAAGCGGCAGTTCGACCGAGCGATGGAGGTGTACGATCGCGCGCTGCAGTTCGATCCGGGCGCCGCGGACGTCGGCCTCAACCGTGCATTACTGATGCTGCTGCTCGGCCGGATGCCCCAAGGGTGGGCGGAGTACGAGTGGCGGCTGAAGTGCTCGGAGTTCGCCGGGCACGTGTTCGCTCGGCCCCGGTGGGACGGATCGCCGCTGCACGGGCGGACGGTGCTCCTGCACCGGGAACAGGGGTACGGCGATCTGCTCCAGTTCGTGCGCTACGCGCCGATGGTCGCCGCCCGCGGCGGCCGGGTCGTTCTCTTGTGCCAGCCGGAGATGAAGGGTTTGTTGCGAACCGTGCCCGGCGTGTCCGCGGTCGCGACCGACGTCGCCGAGGCCGGCGCGTACGACGTGCAGGTGCCGCTCATGAGCCTCCCGTACATCTTCGGCACGACGTTGGAGTCGATTCCAGCGACGGTGCCGTATTTGAGCGCCGACCCGGAACGGGCGCGCGTGTGGCGGGAGAAGTCGGCCGCGGCGGAAGCGGGGGGCGATGGAAAGCTCAGAGTCGGATTGGTGTGGAGCGGAGGTCCCGTGCCGCCGGGACGCTCGTGCGGTCTGGAAGCGCTCACGCCGCTGGCGCGGATCGCCAGAGTGGGTTTTTACAGTTTGCAGAAGGGTGAGTCGGCGGAACGGATCGCGTCCGCGCCGGCGGGAATGAAGCTCGTCGACTGGAGTGCGGGGTTGCACGACTTCGCCGAGACGGCAGCGGCCATCGTCGCGTTGGACCTGTTGATCTCGGTCGACACCGCCGCGGCGCACCTGGCGGGCGCGCTCGGCCGGCCGGTGTGGACGCTGTTGAAGTACAACGCGGATTGCCGGTGGCTGCTCGATCGATCGGACAGCCCGTGGTACCCGACGATGCGGCTGTTCCGGCAGACGAGCGAAGGGGACTGGGGCGGGGTGGTCGAGCGCGTCAAACAGGCGCTGGAAGAGAGAGTCGCGGGTGCGGTGTGAGTTCTGGAGGGTTCGTGTATCGCGGGTGATGCGGTAGACTCGGCGCTCATGGGCCGGATCGTATCGTCGCTGCTGATGCTCTTCTGGGGGTTGTGGTTCGGGGGGACGATCGCGCTGTTCATTTTCGTCTCGGCGCTGTTTCGCCAGAGCCGGGAAATGGCGATCCACACGACCCCGGTGTTGTTCCTGACGTTCGAGCGGTACCACTTGCTGCTGGCCGGGGTGGCGGCGGTGCTCTCGGGGGTGTGGCTGGGGCGGGAGAGGTCGAAGGCGAAGGCGGCGCTGTTCGTGCTGCTCCTGCTGGCCGGGGTGGCGGCGTCGGTGTCCGGCGCGTTGATCACGCCGCGGGTGATGGTGTTGCGCGAGCAGCGGCAGACGCAGTCGCCGGAATTCAAGCGGCTCCACGGGATGTCCATGATGGTTTACAGCACGGAAGCGGTGGCACTGCTCGCGGGCGGGCTCGTGCTCTCGGTGGCGATGCGGCAGCGGGCCGAGGATGCAAAGACGGCGGCGGCGGTCCCCAACGGGGGCGGAGCGGACATGTAAGGGTGAGCGTTGGGCTGGATCGCGAGCGAGCGAAGTTGCGCCTCGGCCGCGGTTCGGTGATCATCGATCGGAGCCCCGGATGTACATCCGGGGTTTCGAAAGCCACAGCGGGTGTGAACGATGAGTCGGTCGGTGTCGCCGGAAGAAAGTGGCGCGAGTGGGGAGACTGGCGCCAGAGCGCCGCTGTCGAGGCTGCGCGAGGGGCGCGAGCGGTTCTGGCATCGCGCGATGATCGGGGCGGTGATCGCGACGCCGGTGTTGATCACGGTGTTGACGGGGTTGATGGTCCGGCGCTGGGCGTACGAGGAGACCAAGCCGATCCGGTTCGTGGGCGATATCCGGCGCGGGTATCGCTACGGGCGCACGGCGGCGGAGGTGGGGCTGCTCAATGTTTACGAGAACGTGGCGAGCCAGCACCCGGAGGGGGATTACGAGCTGGACTACGGGCCGCTGCGCCTGACGGTGATGCGCTGCTGGGCGGCGTTGCGGCCGCCGGGCGATCCGGACGTGGACAGCGGGTGGCAGCCGGACTACGAGTTCACGGCGCCGGTGCTGCGGTTCAACAATTTCATGGAGCTGTCGGCGGCGGTGGCGGTGTTTTTCCTGGTGCGGTGGTGGGTGCGGCGCGCGGCGAGCGGTCGGGCGCCGCCGGAGTGGTGGCGGGGGATTCCGACGGCGGCGATTGGGGCCCTGCTCGTGTGGTTCAACCCGGTGCTGATCCTGAGCGCGCACGGCTGGCCGACGTGGGACGCGTGGGTGGTTCCCTTCTACATTTTCGCGGTGTTGCTGGCGTGCGTGGATCGGTGGTTCGCCGCGGGCGTGGTGATTGCGGCGGGGGCGATGTTCAAAGGCCAGCAGCTTTTCGCGGCGTCGATCTTCGTGCTGTGGCCGGTCTTCTCGCTGCGGTTCGGCGCGGCGCTGCGCTGGCTGGCGGGGTTCGTCTTCGGCGCGGCGATCGTGGTGAGCCCGTGGCTGCTGACGTTGAAGGTGGACGAGAGCGAGGACTCGGCGCGGCGCCTCAACGGCGCGGGGCTGGCGTTCGTGCTGGTTGTGGCGGCGGTCGGGGCGCTGGGCGCGGTGCTCGTGAATCGTTACCGGCCCGCGTGGGTGTCGGTGAAAGACGCCCTGCGCGCGGCGGCCGGGGCGACCGGCGTGGCGCTGATGCTCTGCATGCCGTGGTTCGGGGCGTCGAGCGCCTGGTTGGACGTGGGTTTCGGGTACGGCGCGCGGCACCACGCGGATCGCATGGTCGCGAGCTTGAGCGCAGGATTGCCCGCGATCATGGGCTACAAGTTCGGCTGGCAGCCGACGGACACGATCTGGGTGGGGACGGAGGTGCCGATCCGCTCGTTCCTCGTTGCGGTGTACGCGCTGGCGCTGGTCGCGTGCGCGATCGGGGCGGCGGTCCAGTACCGGCGCCGGAGCGTGCGGTTCCTGGCGGCGATCGCAACGCCGTGGCTGGCGTTCTACACGATCATGCCGCAGATGAGCGGGCGGTATTTGCTCTACGCCGCGACGACCGCCAGCGTGCTGGCGGTGCTGCGGTTCCCCGGCGTGCTGGTCGCCCTGTTCCTCACCGCGGTCGCGTTCCTCGCCACGCTGCACCCGATGGTGCGCTCCGGCGCCCAGCGCGGCCAGTTTCCCGGCGGAGAATCGTACTGGCAGGACAACGGCGCGTGGTTCTTCGAGATCTGCGAGAAGACGCTGCCGGACGTGGGGTGGGGGGTGATGGTGGTGTTGGTGGTGATGCTGTACCTGGCGGTGGTGCCGGGGAAACGCCCGGCTGAGTCGGGGTAGTTCCTCCGTCAAGGGCAAGGCGAAGCATCAAGAACCAAGAACCAAATCACAAACGAATCCCAATCACCAAATTCGAATGACCGAAACTCGGGGGACGCATTCGTGCGCACGAGAAGCGACGTGCGTGTTTGGTGCTTGGAATTTGGTCCTTGGAGCTTGTTTGAGATTTGGTTCTTGGTTCTCGATGCTTGGTTTTCCGCTCACGCCTTGGCGGCGACGGGGGCGGCGGGTTCGCTGTCGGCTTCGGCGGCGGGGTCGGGGTTCTGGGGCTTGGACCAGTCGCGGAGTTTGACGATCGCGTCGGGAAGGATTTCCTCGGGCTCGGCCAATCCCGGGAGCCAGGCCTTTTCCCACTCGAGGGTGACGTAGCCGTCGTAGCCGATGCCCATCAGGCGGGTGATGAACTTGCGCACCGGGACGTTGCCTTCGCCGAGCTTGCAGTAGTTGGCGCCCAGCGGGCCGAGGAGGGCGTCCTTCACCTGCGTGTACTGGATCCGGCTGTTGAGCGTGGGCACCGAGATGAACGGCGACTCGCCGATGAGGGCGGCGTTGAAGACGTCCCAGCACACCGCGATGCTCGGGTGGCTCAGGCGATCCATGATCGTCCAGAGTTCCTTGCTCGCGCGAAACGAGAGGGCGTTCTCGACGAGGATCGTGACGTCGCGGTCGGCGGCGTAATCGCCGAGGGGCGCGAGCCAATCGCTGAGCAGGACGCCGGCCGAGGGGCGCGATTGGCCGGGCTTGACTTGGGTGTCGAAGACTTTGACGAACTTGCAGCCGATGGCGTTGGCGGTGTCGATGTAGGTCTGCAGGTCCAGCGCCAGCTGCGCGTCGCGCTTGCGGTTCTGGGAGAGGGCGATCGAGCTGGAAAGGCAGGCGATGTCGAGGCCGGCGGCGGCGAAACGGCCGCGAAGCTTGGCCGGGTCGGTGAGGAAGACGTTGGCGGCGGTGAGGATCGACTCGTTGAGGAACCCGCGGATCTCGACGCCGTCGTAGCCGTAGGCCTTGGCGTTGGAGAGGATCGTGTCGAAGTCCCAGGCGGGGCAGGAGGTTGTGGTGAAGGCGAATTTCATAGTCGGGGGTGGAGAGTAACGGGAACTTTCGGGTGCGTAAAGCCGCGGGGGTTCCGGGCATTTCACGCGAGGGGCGACCCCGTGCGAGGTCCCGCCTTCTCGCCCCGCTCTTGCTCCTCGCCCGGTACGCCGGGAGAGGCTGGGTGAGGGTTCGGCGAAGGGATGTGTCAATTCGCAACCCGAATCAACTTCACCGAACCCTCACCCCAACCCTCTCCCGGAGTACCGGGCGAGGGGGAAGAAGAGGCGCTCTATTGGAGCAGCGGGCGGGGGGGGAAGCAGGAGTTCAGCCACCCGCCGGCGGGATCTCCACCGGTCGCAGGCCGACCAGGCCGGCGGCTTGGGAGCGGTCGACGCAGATCATGTTGTGGGAGACGAAGTTGGGGTAGAAGTTCTCGGGGTTCTTGAAGAAGTTGTCGGGGTTGAAGAGCGGGGGCTGGTGCCAGAACTGGGCGTAGCCGAGGGAATCGATGTGGCGGATCAGGTCGGCGGATTTCTCGGGGCGGTCGTTCTCGACGTAGAGCAGGGGCCGGAACCGCTCGATGAGTTTCTCCGCGCCCTTCAAAACGTTGAGCTCCATTCCCTCGACGTCGATCTTCAGCATTCGGCAGTGGGGGACGTCGAAGGAATCGAGGCGGAGCACGGGGACGGTTTCGGCGTTGGCGGCGCCTTGGCCGAGCGACAGCGCGCCGAAATTGTTCCGCTGGGTGGGATCGGGGACGGCGACGGCGATCTCCCCCGGGGTGTCGCCGACGGCGTAATTGAAGCAGCGCGCCTGCGTGATGCTGTTGACGGCCATGTTGGCGCAGAGGGTCTGGAAGAGGATGCGCTGGGGCTCGAAGGCGATGACGACGCCGGCGGGCCCGACGAGGCTGGCGAAGAGGACCGTGTGGGCGCCGATGTTGGCTCCGACGTCGAAGACGACGTCGCCGGGGCGGACGATCTGGCGGAAGACCTCGGCCTCGCCTTCGCTGAACTCGCCGTAGCGGTCCAGGGCCTGGCCGATGCCCCAGTCGTTGATGTTGTAGACCATCGTGCCGTAGCGGCAGGCCTTGATGCGATTGAAGCCGTTGGGATTGGGGATGAGGGGGTCGGGCATGGTGGGTGAGATTTTAGTGATGATCGCGCGTAATGGAACGGGGGCGGGAGTTTTCCAGCGATGGCGACATGAAAGCCGCGTAAATTGCGTGAATAGCGCGGTTTATGCGGGGGAATTGTGTTGACCGATGTATGGATGAGACGGATAATCGAGGTGCGATGGCACGGTTTCGGATCGACAGCATCGCGGGGTTGGCGCGGCAGATGGGGTTCACGCCGCACGAGGCGCGGCGCGCGCAGATCGATTCGGCGGAAGACTTGTTGCACGCCGTGGATCGGGGGAAGGCGTACCCGCTGGATTTCGTGATCTACCGGATCACGGGGTATCACCCGAAAAAAGTGGACGGGGCGCTGCTCGCCGGGTCGGCGCTGCAGCACGATCTGGGGCTGCTCATCGAGCAGGTGAGCCAGACGCTGGACTTGCACGCGACGGCGTCGAGCGATCCGGTGCTGGCGATCGAGGACGTGACGGAGAAGTTCAACGTCACGAGCAAGACGATCCAGCGGTGGCGAAGAAGGGGACTGCCGGCGCGGCGGTTCGTGTTCGCCGACGGCAAGCGGCGGGTGGGGTTCCTGCTCTCGAGCGTGGAACGGTTCCTGTCGACCCATCGCGAGCAGGTTTCGCGCGGGGGGAATTTCTCGCAGGTGGACGAGGGGGAGCGCGCGGAGATCCTGCGCCGCGCCCGGCGATTGGCGGGGATGTGCGGGTGCTGCAGGAACGAGATCTCGCGGCGGATCGGGAAAAAGCTGAACCGCTCGGCGCTGACGATTCTCCACACCATTCAGAAGCACGATCAGGAGAATCCGGGAGATCCGATTTTCCGGACCAGCGCCAAGGCACCGGGGGCTGATGAGAAGGCGTCTCTCGTTCGCGCGTACAAGCGGGGGGCGACACTGGGGGAATTGGCGCGGCGGAACTGCACGAGCAAGAGCGTGATCTACCGCGCGATCGTCGACGAGCGCGTGGCGCGGATCGAGAAGAAGAAGGTGCGGTTCATCGACGATCCCCTGTACCACCAGGAGGATGCGGAGCGCGCGATCGAGGCGATCGTGGACCAGGATGCGATCGGGGAAGAGCAGGCGAGGGCAGACCTGCGCGTGCCGAAGGACCTGCCGCCGTTTCTGGCGGAGCTGTACCGGACGCCGCTGCTGGGCGCGAGCAAGGAGCGGGGGCTGTTTTTACTGTTGAATTTCCGGAAGTACGAGTTCGCGATGGCGCGGCGGAAGTTCGATCCGCAACTGGCGCGAGCTCGGGACCTGGCCCGATTGGAAAAGATGCTCGGGCGGGTCGCGGAGGTGCGAAATCGGATCGTGCGGGCGAACCTGCGGCTCGTCGTCTCGATCGCGCGGCGGCACCTGCGTCCCGGGCTCAACCTGATGGAACTGATCAGCGACGGGAACCTGACCTTGATGCGGGCGATCGACGGCTTCGACATTCACCGGGGGACACGGTTCAGCACGTACGCGACGCTGGCGCTGATGAAGGGCTTTGCGCGCAGCGTGCCGACGATGCTGGCGTCGCGGTCGTCGCAGGCGAACGGGGAGAGGCTCGGGGAACTGGTGGACGTTCGGCAGATCGCAACGCCGGCGTTCGTGCGGGACGACGAGATGCGGGCGATGCTCTCGCGGCTGGACGAGCGCGAGCGCGACGTGCTGCAGGCGCATTACGGGCTCGGCGGGCGGACGAATCCGGCGACGTACGCGCAGATCGGGCGGCTGCTGGGGCTGTCGAAGGTGCGGGTGCGGCAGATCGAGCTGGGGGCGATCGCGAAACTGCGAGCGGGGCAGGCGGGGAACTGAGAAACCGATGAAATCGGTGCGGCATCGTAGGGGCGAACCTTGTGTTCGCCCTCTTTGTTTTGGGGTGCGTGTCTGCGCAACGAAAGGGCGAACACGAGGTTCGTCCCTACAGGGAGCGGCCCCACGGACGGTTGTCCGGGAATCGGGGGGTTCCTACGATGAGGGTCATGGGAAACGAAACTGTCGCACGGCCGCGGATCGTGAGTCCGGACACGTTGAAGGGGGACGCGAAGGACCGCACCCCGCCGGGGCAGGCGCTGACCGCGAAGTGGCCGGTGCTGCATTACGGGTCGGTGCCGAAGGTGGATCCGTTCAATCCGAAGTGGAAGCTGCGGATCTTCGGTCAGGTGGAGAACGAATACGAGCTGAGCTACGCGGAGCTGCGCGCGATGCCGGCGGTGGACGTGTTCTGCGACATGCACTGCGTGACGCACTGGAGCCGGCTGAACAACACGTTCACGGGCGTGCCGACCAAGGCGATCATCGAGCGGGCCAAACCCAAGGCCAGCGCCAGGTTCGTGATGTGCCATTCGGAGGCGGGGTTCACGGTGAACGTGCCGCTGGCGGAGTTCATCGCCGACGATTGCATCCTCGCGTACCAGTGGGAGGGGAAGGACATCGAAGCCGACCACGGCTGGCCGCTGCGGGGGCTGGTGCCGCGGCTGTATCTGTGGAAGAGCGCCAAGTGGATCCGCGGCATCGAACTGCGTAACACGGACGCCCCTGGCTTCTGGGAACAAAACGGCTACCACATGCACGGCGACCCGTGGACGGAAGAGCGTTTCGGGTGGTGAAGGGAGAGTTGAACCACCAAGACACGAAGGGCACCAAGCGGTTGACTCTCTATTCAAGTCCCTGCGCTAGCCCGATGCCGGTAAAGAAGTGAATTGAAGAATGGGGATAACTTCGGGGGTGCAGTCCGACGCTTGGTGCCCTTCGTGTCTTGGTGGTTCAACTCTCTTCCGGTTTCGATCCGACGTACAATGCACCCATGACCGAGGCGGTTGCCACGTCGTCCACTGCGCCTCCGGGAAAG
>JADMIO011127002.1_pt1 | contig 17325 bp, 16 predicted proteins | sample 8958161 | NCBI WGS metagenome assembly JADMIO01 (sample SAMN16585339, study PRJNA669376) | soil metagenome | isolation source: Crop rotation soil | place: USA: Cullars Rotation, Alabama | collected 2011
GGCGGCATGGGCAGGTCGGGCGATATCGTCAAGGCCATCGCAATGGGTGCGGACGCCGTCATGCTGGGCAGCGCCTTGGCCCGCGCCGAAGAAGCACCCGGCCGCGGCTGGCACTGGGGGCCGGAAGCGCACCACCTCGAATCGCCCCGCGGCGACCGCGTCAACGTCGGCACAGTTGGCCCCCTGGAGGAAGTCCTCTTTGGGCCCGGGCACCACACGGACGGCACGTCCAACCTTATTGGCGCCCTGCGCCGGTCCATGGCAACCACCGGGTACTCGGACCTCAAGGAGTTCCAGCGTGTGGATGTCGTAGTGTCCCCTTACGCGGGCAATTAGGACTCCTGCCAATCGGGCCGAGCAACAAGTAGGGTAGGGGACTACCAGCTGTTGCGTTTGAGGAGGGGTCCGATGAGCAATGTCGCAGGCGGTCCGCAGGTGAATTCGCCGGGAGCATTGAGCCCGCAATCGCGTGCCGCGTCGATTGAAGTCCTGAAAGCCACTGCCGAACCCGGCAAACAGCTGGACATCCTGATTGTCGGCGGAGGCGTGGTGGGGGCTGGCGCAGCCCTGGACGCAGTGACCCGTGGCCTCACAGTCGGCATAGTTGAAGCCAGGGACTGGGCCTCAGGGACGTCATCGCGCTCGTCCAAACTCATCCATGGTGGCCTCCGGTACCTTGAGATGCTCGATTTCGGACTGGTCCAGGAGGCGCTCCAGGAACGCGGGTTGCTGATCCAGCAGATCGCACCCCATCTGGTGCGCCCTGTCCCTTTCCTCTACCCGCTGACCCGTAGGTTCTGGGAGCGCCCCTACGTGGGCGCGGGCATCATGCTTTATGACACATTGGGCCTCACCTCGGGGCACAGCCGGGGCGTTCCCATGCACAAGCACCTCTTCAGGCGTGGCACCCTCAGGGCGGCTCCGAGCCTGAAGGACGATGCTTTCGTTGGCTCCATCCGCTACTACGATGCCCAAGTGGACGACGCCCGTTTGGTGGTCAACGTTGTGCGGACGGCCGCGCACTACGGTGCCCACGCCGTGAACAGGGTGCGCGTGGTGGACTTCCTCAGGGAAGGTGAACGCGTGGTGGGCGCCAAGCTGGAAAACCAGGAAGACGGCAGCGTCTTTGAGGTCCGCGCCAAGCAGGTGGTGAATGCCACAGGCGTTTGGACGGACGAAACCCAAGCCATGGTTACCGACCGGGGCCAACTCAAAGTCAGGGCATCCAAGGGCATCCACCTTGTGGTGCCGCGGGACAGGTTCCAGTCCACTGTTGGGTTGATCCTGCGCACGGAAAAGTCTGTGCTCTTCGTGATCCCCTGGGGCCGCCACTGGATCATCGGTACTACGGACACGGACTGGAAGCTGGACAAGGCGCACCCTGCAGCGTCCAGCAAAGACATCGACTACGTCCTGGAGCACGTCAACAAGGTCCTTAAGCGGCCACTCACCCGGGAGGACGTCGAAGGCGTTTACGCAGGGCTCCGCCCCCTTCTTGCAGGCGAAAACGACTCCACTGCCAAACTTTCCCGCGAACACGTCGTGGCCCACCCGGTGCCAGGCCTGGTGGTGGTGGCCGGCGGTAAATTCACCACTTACCGTGTCATGGCGAAGGATGCGGTGGATGAGGCCACCCGGGCGATGGATGAACGGGTTCCCTCCAGCTGTACTGAAACGATCCCGTTGCTCGGTGCGGAGGGGTTCAAAGCCGCCTGGAACCGCCGGGCCCGCTCCGCAGAAGAGGCCGGCGTGCACGTGGCGCGCGTGGAACACCTGCTCAACCGTTACGGCTCCATGGCGTCGGAAGTGCTGGATCTCATCGCTGGGCAACCCGAACTCGGGGAACCGCTTCCCGGTGCGGACGATTACCTTGCCGCCGAGGTGGTCTATGCGACCACCCATGAGGGCGCCCGTCATGTTCACGACGTTTTGACGCGCCGTACCCGGATCTCGATCGAAGCGTGGGACCGGGGTGTGTCAGCAGTGCCTGTAGTGGCTAAGCTGATGGGAGAAATCCTTGGCTGGAGCGAGACGCAGCGGGAAAGCGAGATTAAGCACTATTTGGCGCGGGTGGAAGCTGAGCGGCTCAGCCAGCAACAACCCGATGACGAATCAGCTGACGCCGCGCGCATGGGAGTCGATGACATCGTTCCCCTTCGCTGAGCAACACAGGACCTGCGGCCGGAAGGCCACACTGGAGGGAACACGACTTGGCTGAACCACTTGACCGGTATGACGCCGAACTGACTACGCCGGAAACCGTCATCCTGGAACTCGTTGCCGAGGACAAAATCGATGCTGCGGCACAGTTGGCGGAGCGCCTTCACGCGGCCGGCCGGATCTCCAACCTCGAAGGCTTCCTTGAACAGGTCCATTCCAGGGAACACCAACTGGCCACCGGTCTTCCCGGAGGTATTGGGCTGCCGCACGCACGCAGCGAATTCGTGGACAGGATTTCCATTGCCGTGGGCGTCACCAAGTTCGGTCACGCCTTGGATTTCGGTGCCACAGATGGCCCGGCCACATTGATCCTGCTCATTGCCACACCGGCCAGTTCCTTCTCGGACCATTTGGAAGTCCTCGCTACTTTGGCGCGTTCGCTCTCCAAGGAGTCATTCCGCGAGTCCCTGCGCCGCGCGCACGATACCGAAGTCATTTCCGAACTCATCAACTCAAGCCTGGTGTTCTTCGACCATTGAGTCCGGGCGCCGGGCCGGGCCCAAAGCCCAGCTTCTTACCGTTCGTTTCGTTGTTCTACAGCGTGACGAAGTACGGTTAAGGGGTGTTGAAAACCGCGCTGAAACCCCGCTGGATCGCAGGACTCGTCTTTGCGCTTCTCCTGTCCGCGGTGTTTGTGCTGCTTAGCCAGTGGCAGCTCAGCCGGTCCACCCAGCACGAAGCCCCGGTGTCTTCGAGCATTGAAGAGGTCAAGCCGCTGGTGGACGTTCTGCAGCCGGGGCAGTTTTTCCCTGGCTCTGTTTCGGACCAGATGGTCAGCGCCACCGGGACGTACGATCCCGCCAAGCAGGTGCTCGTCGAGGGCCGCCTATATAACGGCCAGAAGGGATTCTGGATTGTCTCGGCCTTCGCGGTGGACAACGCTCCGAAACTGAGCGGTGTTGCGGCCTCGCCCAAGACCTGGATTCCAGTAGCCCGGGGTTGGGTGGCCGATGCCGCGCAAGCCGGCCCTCCGCCGTCGGGCACCCTGACGGTGACCGGCCGCCTGCTGCCGTCCGAAGCGCCGGTGCCAAATGTCGACGCCGGTCCAGGCCGGGCGTCTGCAGTGGCCGTTGCCGAACTCATCAACACGTGGGAGATCTCCAGCTACCAGGGCTTCGTTGCCGCGACATCCGAGGTTGCCGACGGCGTTCCCGTAGCCGCCGACGAGGGGGTGAAGGCCCTCAACATCCCAGCACAGCCGCCCGCACAACAGGTTAACTGGCTGAACCTCTTCTATTCCGTGGAGTGGGTGGTCTTTGCAGGATTCGCGCTGTACATCTGGTGGCGGATGGTGGCGGACGACTACCGTCGCGACCTCGAAGACGACGAATACGACGCACACGACGAATACGACCACGAAGACGGACTCGACGAAGACAAAGACGAGCCCAACAAACCGACAAGCCCTGAAACCCAGCAACCTGGGCCAGAACAAAAGGTGCAGCAATGATTGAGCCCAAACCGGCCATCCAGCCAGAGCAATCCGGACCCAAGCCCAAGAAGCGCAGGTTTGGCGGAACGGAAGCCCAAATCCGTTCCGCGCTGAAGTTCTACAAGGTCATGGCCTACCTGACTGGTGCCATGCTCCTGCTGCTCTGCGCTGAGCTGATTGCGCGCTACGGTTTTGGCGTATCGCTCTTTGCCGGTGGAACGAACGCCGTTACCGGTCAGCCGTTCGGCTTCGGATTCGCCGAGTCTGAGCCCAAGGGCGTGATCGGTGGCTTCAATATCTCCACCACTGTGTTGATCGTCCACGGTTGGATGTACGTGGTCTACCTGGTCTCCGACTTCCGCTTGTGGTCGCTCATGCGCTGGCCGTTCTCCAAGCTGGTCCTGCTGGCCCTGGGCGGCGTAGTGCCGCTGATGTCGTTCATCGTGGAGAAGAAGTTCCACGCACAGGTTGAAGCGGAACTGGCAGCCAACCCGCAGGCCTCAAAGCGCTACTAGTCGCGACGGGGGCAGGCGAGGCAGGTGCAGCGGTGTGAGATGCCTAACGACTTGCCCGTAATTGACCCCTTCGGGCCCTTGCCAACGTGCACCGGGGCGGCCCGGCAAAGTAGTCTTGGTGGGTGACTACTCCCACCGCACCCCAGACTTCCCAGAAGCCGGTGCTGGTTGTTGACTACGGTGCCCAGTACGCGCAGCTGATTGCACGCCGCGTCCGTGAAGCGAATGTGTATTCGGAAATTGTTCCGCATACCTTCACCACCGAGCAGCTTCTGGCCAAGAACCCGGCAGCCATCATCCTTTCCGGCGGACCTTCCAGCGTCTACGCAGAGGGAGCTCCGCGGGTCGGAGCGGACCTTTTTGAAGCCGGTGTGCCCGTTTTTGGTATCTGCTACGGCTTCCAGGCCATGGCCAACGCGCTTGGCGGCAAGGTGGCCCAGACGGGCCTCCGGGAGTACGGCGCAACCGAAGCACTGGTGGTTGGCGACGCCCGCTCGATTCTTGACGGTGTGCCCTCCTCGCAGAACACCTGGATGAGCCACGGCGACTCCGTCCATGAAGCTCCTGAGGGTTTCGAGGTGCTTGCCACCACGGCAGGAGCGCCGGTAGCCGCCTTTGCCAACGAGGAAAAGCGCCTCTACGGTGTGCAGTGGCACCCGGAGGTCAAGCACTCCGTGCACGGTCAGCACGTCCTGGAGAACTTCCTGTTCAAGGGCGCGGGCCTGAGCCCCAACTGGACCACCGGCAATATCCTCGAAGAGCAGGTAGACCGGATCCGCCAGCAGATCGGCGATTCCAAGGTCATCTGCGGTCTCTCCGGCGGTGTGGATTCGGCTGTTGCTGCGGCTCTTGTCCAGCGGGCCGTTGGAGACCAGTTGACGTGTGTCTTCGTGGACCACGGCCTCCTGCGCGAAGGTGAAGCCGAGCAGGTTGAACGCGACTTCGTGGCTGCCACCGGGGTCAACCTGTATGTTGCCAACGAGCAAGAGCGCTTCCAGTCTGCTTTGGCCGGAGTCAGCGATCCCGAGACGAAGCGCAAGATCATTGGCCGGGAATTCATCCGTGCCTTCGAGGAAGCAGAGAGGGCGATCATCGCCCAGGCCGCTGCCGAGGGCGAGAAGATCAAGTTCCTGGTCCAGGGCACGCTTTACCCGGACGTCGTCGAGTCCGGCGGTGGCGAAGGCGCTGCGAACATCAAGAGCCACCACAACGTGGGTGGACTTCCTGAAGACCTGCAGTTCGAACTGGTCGAGCCGCTCCGCGCCCTGTTCAAGGACGAAGTCCGCGCCGTTGGTGCCCAACTTGGCCTGCCGCAGGAAATTGTTGGCCGCCAGCCGTTCCCCGGCCCGGGCTTGGGTATCCGCATCGTCGGCGAAGTTACCAAGGAACGCCTTGACCTGCTCCGCAAGGCCGACGCCATTGCCCGTGCAGAGCTGACCGCTGCTGGCCTGGACAATGATGTTTGGCAGATGCCGGTGGTCCTGCTGGCTGATGTCCGTAGCGTCGGGGTCCAGGGCGATGGCCGCACCTACGGTCACCCGATCGTCCTCCGCCCGGTATCGTCCGAGGATGCCATGACGGCCGACTGGTCGCGTTTGCCGTATGACCTCCTGGCCCGCATCTCCAACCGCATTACCAACGAAGTGGATGGAGTCAACCGCGTAGTGCTGGACGTCACCAGCAAGCCGCCGGGAACCATCGAGTGGGAATAGCATTTTGAGTGGCCGGCCTCCTTTGGGAGGCCGGCCACTGTTCTTCCAGCTGTGAAATGACGGCGAATTTCGTATTGCCACTGTGTTGCGGAGCGGGCTAAAGGCGTATTCCCGCTACCCTCGAAAGTATGCCGGTATGGTCCAAGGCGTCTAAAGCTAGTACAGAAAAGAAGGCAGCAGTTGTGTCATTAGGTCAAGGCCAGGAAGAGGGCTCCGAAGAGCTCCGGAAATGGCTGTCCGGACTTAAGCCCGTTACCGGGGCGGACACGATGCTGCGTTTCGTCAAGACGCCCGAAGGCGCCATCGACCTCAGCAACGCGCATCCCTCGGGACTGGCGCAGTTGCTGGCAGGGCGCAGAACGCGGTTGTCCACCCTTATCCGCGACCGGCAGCAATATCTGGTGGCGGCCCGGGCGGCACGCAACATCCGGTCCAAAATTTTCGAACTCAGTAATGATCGCGGTATTGAGGCCGGGTACCTCTCTGCCGGCACGGTGGTGTGGACGTCAGCCGTGGGTGGCAAGCCCCAGCGGGTCTCCGCTCCTGTCATGCTGACCTCGATTGTCCTGACCGTGCGCCCGGGCGAGGACGACTTCGAGCTGCAGCTCACCGAGCAAGCGCGCATGAACCCGGCTTTGGTGCGCCACCTGAAGACCGTCCATGGCATCGTCTTCGACGTCAATGCAGTTGCCCGCATGGCCTACAACACGGCCAGGCTCGACCCCCAGCCGGTCCTTGATCGCCTGGCTACGCTCGTTCAGCCCATCCATGGGGCCGAGGTTGAATTCAACTTGCTCGTGACCACGTTGGCTGATCTCTCGGGAAACCTCGATGACCCGTGGATCAACATGAACAACCCCACCGTGGCTGCCCTGGCTACTGCTGCCAACGGTGGCGACATTGAGCCCGAACCCATCAAGGCGGGCAGGTTCCCCAGCCTGGATGAACGTGATCCGGCGGACGAACTCCTCCTGCTCGACGCCGACACTGACCAGCAGTATGTAGTGGATGCTGTTCGCGCAGGAGATTCGCTTGTTGTCAGCACTCCACCGGGTAGCGGCCAGACGCAGACGGCCATCAACGCCATTGGCGCGTTGGTCAGCGAAGGAAAATCTGTCCTGGTAGTGGGGGACCGGCAGTCCAGCCTTGCAGGGCTTTCTGCACACCTGGAGTCGCTGGGCCTTGATTCAATGTTGTTCCGTCCGGGCAACGGCACCACACCACAGCAACTCAAGGGCCAGTTGGTCCGGGCCATTATGCGCAATGAAAAGGCCCTGGAACCGCAGCTCGGGAACCTCCACCAGACGCTGACCGGACACCGGCACGCGCTGATGGACCACGTTGCGTCACTCCACAACGTCCGCGAACGCTGGGGCTGCTCGCCCTACCAGGCAATGCAGTCGTTGGCGGAATTGACCTCCATCCATCCGGCGCCGTCCACCACAGTGCGCCTGAAGCGCAGCGTGCTGGACAACATCAAGGACCGTGAGGAGCTCGCCGGCCGTTTGCGTCGGGCTGCTGAGCTGGGCAGTTTCAGCCGGGCTTCCACCTCCAGCCCCTGGTATGGAGCCCGGCTCGTAACCCGCAAGGAGACCGAAGAGGCCCAACAGCTGGCCCGCATTGCCGAGGAGAAGCTCCCCATCCTTCGTGAGCGCATGAAGGAGGTATCGGATCACGCTGAGATCCGTTTGGCGGACACCTTCACGGAGTGGGGCGCCCAGCTTGAACTGCTGATTGCCGTGCGCGAAAGCCTCGACAAGTTCACTCCGGACATCTTCGATCGCCCTGTCCATGACCTCATCTCGGCAACGGCAAGCTCCGCGTGGCGCCGGGAGCGCAATCTGGAGATGCCGTCCATGCAGCGCTCCAGGCTGCGGCGTGTGGCGAAAGAGTACGTGCGGCCCGGTGTCCACATCGCGGACCTCCACAGCTCCCTGGTCCTCGTCCAAGAGCAGCGTGCCCTGTGGGCCGGCTACGCCACCACGCAACGCCACCCGGCCGTGCCGTCCGGGCTCGCAGACCTCGGTGCCTTGTACCGTGAACTGGACGCCGAGCTTCGCCGCCTGGGTGAGGCTCTCAAGCACACTTCTGCCGGCGGTTCGCTGCACCAGACTCCGTACCTGGAACTCATGGAGCGGCTTGAACGACTCGTAGCGGACACAGCCACGCTTGAAACACTTCCCGAGCGCACTCTCCTGATTGAAGAGATGCGCGAGCATGGACTCGGGGAGCTCCTCGCTGACCTTGCTGCGCGTGAAGTCCCCGCAGCGTCGGTGGCAGCCGAGCTGGATCTTGCCTGGTGGCAGTCTGCCTTGGAAGCAATGATCAGCGGTGACGACTACCTCGCCATGTCCGACGGCGACTCCCTCCGCCGCCTCGAAGCTGAGTACCGCCTCGCGGACCAGGCCCACATTGCCAGTGGTGCTGCCCGTCTGCGGTGGCAGTTGGCCCGGAAGTGGGGCCAGGGGATAGTGGAGCATCCCCGGCAGGCAGAGTTGCTTCGTGCCCTGCTCAAGGATGGTCGGGTGACCCTCCCCGCCTTGAGCGCCCAGGCACCTGACCTCGTGCCCATGCTGGTTCCGGTGTGGTCCGTCAGCCCTTACCTGCTGACGGGTGTTCTTCCCGCGGAGCAGAAGTTTGACGCCGTGGTTATCATCGACGCCGAATCGACGTCGCTCCAGGCCGTCCTTCCGGCGATTGCCCGAGCCCGGCAAGTCGTTGCCTTCGGTGATGCGAAGATCGCCAATGCCCGCACCTTCAGCGTGGCCGTGGAACCTCCCGTGGCCGGAGTCTCCAGCCACGAGACCGTGGACAGTGCCTACAAGGCACTGGCACGCGTGCTGCCGACGTGGCAGCTGAACTGGGTCTACCGGGCTGTCGACGAGGACCTGATCCTGCAGCTGAGCAAGAACTACTACGACGGCGGCCTCCGGCGCCTGCCTGATGGCAGCTCTGTGACGGGCTTGGACCGTTCGATCCTGGTGGAGTACATCCCCGATGGAACCGGCCTCCCGGGTGCCGACCACGAGGGTGTGGAGTCCGTTACGGCAGAGGTCAACCGTGTGGTGGACCTTGTCTTCGAACATGCCAGACTCCGGCCCCGTACGTCGTTGGCTGTGGTCACTGCCAGCCTGCGCCACGCTGCGCGGATCGGTGAGGCTATCCGGCTTCAATTGCCCAACCACCCCTTGTTGTCCGCCTTCTTCGGCGCGGGCCCGGAGTCCTTCCGCGTGGTGGACCTCGAGCGTGCACAGGGGCTGGTGCGTGACCATGTCATTTTCTCCCTGGGCTACGGCCGGACTCCGCATGGCCGTGCTTTGCATTCGTTCGGGCCATTGTCCACCGAGGGCGGGCGGAACCGCTTTGCTTTGGCGATGACCCGCGCCCGCCGCTCCATGCATGTCCTGAGCTGCTTCCGTCCGGAAGATCTGGACCAGGATCGCTTGGCGCACGGCGCTGTGGACTTTTACGAGCTGCTGGACCGGGAACTGTCCGGGAACAGCAACCTTGGAACTCCCGCCTCGCGTGCAGTTGCCAGTGAACAAGCCTTGGGTGAGGATCCCTTGGTTGCCGATCTGGGCGAGCGCTTGCGAGCCAGGGGCGCCCGCGTGTGGCACCTTTACGACGGTGTCCTGGACATTGCTGCAGCTGCCGACCCCGTCCACACCATCGGACGGGAAGGGGCCGAAATTCCCACTCCAGTGGCAATCGAATCCGATGGCACGGAACGGTACCGGCGCATGAGTGTCCGTGAACGGAGCCGTCTGCGTCCCCAACTGCTGGAACGCATGGGATGGCGTTACATGTCCCTGTGGACGATTGAAGTGTTCACGGATCCCTCGTCCTGCGCAGATCGAATCGGTTCCTATTTGGGGCTTGAGAACCATGTTCCGCAATCCGTCCAGGCCTCGCAGCATGGCTTCCTGGACATGGATGTTGAACAATTGAATCTGGACAATGCAAGGTCGTCGTATGGCAGCTCCTCCGAAGCCCGGGCTTCGCATCGGCAGGGTTTCGGCGCTGTGCAGGCAAGTGTGTACAAGCAGAGTGCATCGGCTGGCCAACCACGCAATGCAGACGCCAGTAATGCAGACACCACCGATCCAGAGGATGGGACTGAAGTACCAGTGATTGAACAGGGAACCGGCAACGGAAGCGGCTCCGAAGAAGAGACCGGAACTGTGGGCGCCGAAAACACGGGTCATCCAGCGGAGCCAAAGGCACCAGCGGCCAAGCCAGGCTCCGGTGGCATCCTGCCTACCAAAGCCGCTGAAGACGATCCCCGGCGTTGGGGTGACGAAGGCAGCTATGACCATGAGCAGTGGTTGAAGGAGCAGAAGCCTCCGCATTGGGGCTGATGGATCCGCGAACACAAGCCCTGCACAGGGTTTGACCAAAAACCTAGGGATTGACCAAAACGAAGAAAAGCTTGCCTTGCGTGGATGCCCCGGCAAGCTTTTCTGCTTGCCGGGGATCTGCAGCTACCACCATCAAGCCGTCGGTGTCGCTGGTTCCGAGCCACTGGCCGGGCTTACCCCCTTGGGCGGACGTCCAGAGTACGGGTACGGAGGCAGCCAGGACTTCGGTTTGCCTGGACTCATCGTATGATCCTGCGGCCGTGAGGACTACATTCACTAACTGTCCTGGCGACAGAAGCTGGATGGATGATGGGTCAGCCATGCGAAGGGGGACCGCAGCTGACCCTACGGGTGCACCAGTGAGGAGTCCCGGCCCCAGAAGATTTGATTCCGTGGGAATCTGCCCTTTCGTCAAAGGCGAAGCAAGCTGGCGGCCCACCAAGGAAGCGTGATCCTCCAAGGCTCCGGAAATTGCGACGTCCGGCGGCACCCCAACACTGGTGAAATCGGCGTCGGTAAGGCTGGTGCCTGCTGCAAGGTCATGGGCTGCGACGAGAATGCTGACGCGCTGCTCGGTTGCAGGCGTTAGTTGTTGAACAGTGATGCCGGTGGCCAGACACAACAGGAGCGCCACGGTCAGCCTACGGTTCCGGGAGATCCAGAGATTCAGGCTCTGCCTTGGGGCCAGCCTCACCAGTCGATGTGGCCCTTGGTTCCGGGGAAGCAGCCGGCCTGCCGACGCAGTGGGGTTGATCCGTGAGCGACCATAACGGCTGGCAGGCGGAGCGGAATGTCCGCGGCGGGGGAGGAAGGAAGCAGGTGTCTTTTGTGGCATGACGCCACGCTAGCCACCGGGCCCGGCCGCCCAACAGCGGCCAAATGCCCTATGTGGATAAGAGCTGGTTAGCTGGCTGCAGCCGCGGGTGCTGGCGTGGCGGCCGGGGCTGGAGTCGCCGGGGCAGAGGGTGCAGCTGAGACGGTGCTGCCCTTGGAGTCGCGCGAATCCGTGCGGTAGAAGCCCGAGCCCTTGAAAACAACGCCGACGCTGTTGAACTTCTTGCGGAGCGCACCCCGGCATTCAGGGCACTCCGTCAGGGAGCTGTCAGAGAAGGACTGGACGATGTCAAAGGCATGGTCACAGTCTTTGCAGGCGTACGCGTATGTGGGCACTGATTTCCTCCTTCAGGACAAAGTTCAGGTCCTGTGGAGCCGTGGCGGAGAATCTCCGCATTAGCAGTCGCAGGGCCTGAGTGCCAATTCTATCATCCGCTTCCCGCTCACCTGCTATCTGCCAACTCCACGGACGAGCGGGACTTCACCCAGGCGGTGGGCCGCTCAGTTCCCGCGCCCCAGCTTAACGATTCCGGAGGGCGTTAGCGCGTCAGGCACCGGGCGGTCAAAGGGCTCCGCGGGGATAGCTCCGGACGGCAAGACGTCGTCGTCGTACACCACCGCGATGGTGGGCGGCCGCCCGACGGAAGCATCCAGATATTGGAGAAGGCGATCGTAGTAGCCACCGCCCTGCCCGATGCGGTTGCCGTCGAGGTCCACAGCGGTAGCAGGCATGAAGATACCAGCAACGGCGCTCACCACCGCACTGTCCAAACGTTCGCCTTCCGGTTCGTCAATGGGTGCGTATTCGGACCGGACGAAGGCCGTTTCCGGTGTCCAGTACACCCAGCTCAACTGGCGACCGGGTTCGCAAACGGGAAGCAGAACCTGATGGCCGGAGTTGTGGAGCCCCGCAATCAGGGGCATGGTTGGGGGTTCGTGGGAGACGCCCACGTAAATAGCGAACGCGGCGTTGGAGCCGCCCGAGACTTGAGCGGCCCAGTCCAGGCCGTGCCGCGCAATCGACTCGCCGGCTTGCGCGACTTGCTCCGTGGTGAGGCCGCGCCTGTACATGCGCCGGCTGCTGCGGATGTCTTCCTTCGATGCCATTATTGTCCGATCATGAGATTCGCGGGCCCCGGGAAGCAGCAAATCCGCTCCAGTTTCAAGGCTGTTTCTGCGTCCTGCCACGGCGGGGGTTTACCCGTTGGTGTATTCCTTCCGTTACATTAGTCCGGTGACTCTCGATAACAATGCTGTCCGTAAGGCCGTCATCCCCGCAGCGGGTCTTGGTACCAGATTCCTCCCCGCCACCAAGGCGATGCCGAAGGAAATGCTGCCCGTGGTTGACAAGCCAGCCATCCAGTACGTCGTCGAAGAAGCGGTGAAGGTTGGCCTGCACGACATCCTGATGATCACCGGGCGCAGCAAGCGCGCCCTGGAAGATCACTTTGACCGTGTGCCGGCGCTGGAAGCGACGCTGGCAGAGAAGGGTGATACTGCCAAGCTTGAAGCCATCCAGTCCGCCACCAACCTGGGCGACATCCATTACGTCCGCCAGGGCGACCCCAACGGCCTTGGCCACGCGGTCCTGCGTGCAAAGCAGCACGTCGGGTACGAGCCATTCGCCGTATTGCTTGGCGATGACCTGATCGATCCCCGTGAAGACCTGCTGAGCGAAATGATCGCCGTCCAGCAGAAAACCGGCGGCTCCGTCGTTGCCCTCATCGAAGTTGAGCCTTCCAAGATCAGCGCCTATGGTTGCGCGGACATCGAGGAAAACGATGAAGACGGCTACGTCCGCATTAAGCAACTGGTGGAAAAGCCGTCGCCCGAAGAAGCCCCATCCAACCTTGCCGTGATCGGGCGCTACGTTCTCCACCCGGCGGTGTTTGATGTCCTGGAGAAGACTGCTCCCGGGCGCGGCGGTGAAATCCAACTGACGGATGCCCTCGAGGTTCTGGCTGCCGGGGAAGGTGAGGGCTACGGCGTTTATGGCGTTGTGTTCCGTGGCCGCCGCTATGACACGGGAGACAAGCTGAGCTACCTGAAAGCCTGCATCGAGTTGGCATGCGAACGCGACGACCTCGGGCCCGAGCTCCGCGAGTGGCTGCCGACCTTCACTGCCGCTCTTCCCAAGTAACACCGGTGTACGGCTCTGCGATCTGGCCGGTAACGCTGGAAAGCGGAGCCTTGGTGCTCCGGCCAATCCGTTACCGCGATAAGCGGGAGTGGTCTGAAGTCCGTTCGCGGAACAGTGAATGGCTTGCACCCTGGGAGGCGTCCAACCCTGCCCCGGGTGGCCGCCTTCCCAGTTACCGACAAATGGTGGCATCGCTGAACGCGCAAGCCCGGCAGGCCACGGCTTTGCCATTTCTCATCACGGAGCGGACCGAGGGATTCCGCGAGCCGCAAATTGTCGGCCAGCTGACTGTCTCGTCCATCGTGTGGGGTTCAGCGATGATGGCTACCCTGGGCTATTGGGTTGATAAGGAACGTGCCGGGCAAGGCATCGCACCAACCGCAGTTGCCATGGCTACCGACCACTGCTTCCGGACCCTGGGCCTGCACAGGATGGAGATCAATATCCGGCCTGAGAACGCGCCGAGCCTCCGGGTCGTGGAGAAGCTTGGATTCCGGGACGAGGGGTACCGTCTGAGATACCTGCATATCAATGGCGAGTGGGCAGACCATCGCTCCTTCGCGCTGACATCGGAGGAAGTTCCGCAGGGACTCCTCGATGCATGGCTCAGAGGAAGAAGCGGCAGGTCATAGCCCCTTTTGAGCCGTATCTCCATTCATTTGCGGACTCGCCGACGACACACCGACCGCAATGCCGCCGCCCCTGATGATTTGCTTCTACGGTTTTGAATGTGGACTTCCCTCTCAGCAGCTCAGTGATACTCGTGGTCACTGTTGCGCTTTGGATGGTATGGGTCGCTCCCTACGTTCTTCGAAACAGACGGCAGCAGGTCCAGGCGGCCACTGTTTCAGCAGAGGCATTTGACGACGAACCAGACGAAACGCAGGCAGGGGTGGTACTGACTTTGGCACCCCGGCAGGAGAAACCGATGGAGACCATGCACAGCAAAGCACCGGCGTCGCCCCAGGAATCCCGCGTGGCTGAGTCGTCCGCCAAGAAGGCGCCCACAACTCCCTTTACGATCCGATACGCCCGGCTCACCTTGGCGTTGTCCGGCCTTGCTTTGCTGCTGACTGCCATTGTTTCGGGGGCGCTGCGGCTGTTCGGCACCGGTACCGTCTGGCTGCCATTGGTGTCGTTCATCGGCGCAGTGCTCGCCGTGGTGACGCTGCGGCGGCTCGCCCTGCGGGATCTCCGCGAACGGCGGGCGCGCCGGGCTGCGCCGGTGGTGCCCATCCAGACCCCCGCGCGGTACCTGCCAAAGGAACCGCCCGCCGAAGCCAAGGAAACACCGGTTTTCGACGCCGAGGCCGGAAAGTCCGAGGCCGCACGCCTCTCTGCCGTGGAGCTTCGCCAGGCTGCCTTGGCTGTTGCGTTGGCAGCTGGTGACAAATCAGCTGCAGCCGGGTCTGGTTCCGAGGATGCCGGTTGGGAGCCGGTTGAGGTTCCCAAGCCCACGTACGTTGGTGCCGCAAAGGCGCCCCGGCCCGCTCCGGAACCGCTGGACCTTCCGGAGGCCCCGAAGCCTGTGGGCAAACCGGTGCTTAAGCAGAGTGTTGAGCAGGCAGAGGCCGCTGCGGCTGCGCAGGTGCGTACTGCCGCCAAGGGGCAGAGCGCCCTGAGCAACCTGGACGATGTCCTGCAGCGCCGCCGCGCCTAGGCCGGCATGACCACTCTCTGTGTTGCAGGCGGCACCGGCCAGGTAGGCCGTGAGGTTGTTCGTCAGGGGCTCGAGGCCGGGCACACGGTATCTGTGCTGAGCCGCCACGTGCCGACTCCCGGTTCGGAGAAGCACCACGACGGCGCCACCTACTTTGCGGGCGACGTCACCACAGGTGATGGTCTGGCAGCCGCGGTGGCGGGTGCCGACGTCGTCATTGATTGCCTTGAGGGACGGCTCGGCAAAGCACAAAAGCAATTTGCCGGCGGCGGTGCCCGGCTTCTTTCCGCGGCCCGTCAGGCAGGTGTGCGCAAGGCGGTGGCGTTGTCGATTATCAACTGCGACCAGAGCAACTATTCCTTCTATGTCTCCAAGGCAGACAAGGAACGCATCTACGCGAGGGCGGACATCGAATCGGTGGTTGTCAGGGCCACCCAATTCCACAGCCTTGTGGAGATGGTCTTTCGTGCAGGTGCGAAGGCGCGCCTAATTCCGGCATTCAAGGGCGTGCGGTTCCAATCGATTTCACCCACTGACGCTGCAGCTGCGTTGCTCGAAGCCGCGCTGGAAGCGCCTTCTCCCGAGCGGCACCGTGTCAGGACCATTGGCGGACCCGAGGTACTGGCCATGAAGGACATGGCTGAGTCGTGGAAAGCAATCACGGGTGCGCGAGGCAGGGTTGTGGAGGTCCCTTTGCCCGGCGCGATGGGCGCCTACCTGCGTGCGGGGCTCAACCTCGTGCCGGAGCAAAGGTACGGCGCTGAAACGTTCGTGTCGTGGTTGGAAAAGCGCCGGGAAACTTTGTAGCCTAGGGACACTGGTCCGGCTCCAATCGCCGCGCCAAGGGGCTATAGCTCAGTTGGTAGAGCGCTTCGTTCGCATCGAAGAGGTCAGGAGTTCGAATCTCCTTAGCTCCACGGATTTAGGCATGTACAACGAAACCGGCCAGGCAATATTTGCCTGGCCGGTTTCTTGTCGAGAGTCTAGAGGGGCTGGATGTTCTCCGCCTGAGGTCCCTTGGGGCCCTGGGTGATGTCGAACTGGACCTTCTGGTTCTCGTCCAAGGAACGGTATCCGCTGGACGTGATTGCTGAATAGTGGGCGAATACATCCGGTCCACCGTCGTCCGGGGCGATAAATCCGAAGCCCTTTTCAGCGTTGAACCATTTCACTGTGCCTGTAGCCATGCTTGTTTTCCTTCACGGGTAGCTGGTCGGTACCGCTTGTCGGATCACCGTCCCCGCCACTCACATTATTGAGCCTATGTGTCGATCTGACATGGGGCAACAGGTTCTGCCATGCCTTCGTGATGTCGTAGTGCAGTGCACGCTATCTGGCCGTAGTTGGTGGGGAGCCTTAATGCGGTGGTTGCCCCTCTAGAATTACCCTGTGAACGACTCCCTGCCTCCGTGCCCCGAATGCTCCAGTGAATACGCCTATGAGATGGGCGTGCTGCTTGTCTGCCCTGAGTGCGCCCACGAATGGTCACCGGCGAACGGGAGCGACGAGCAGGAGAATGTCATCAAAGACGCGGTCGGCAATGTCCTGAGTGACGGCGACACCGTCACGGTCGTCAAGGACCTCAAGGTCAAGGGCAGTTCCACGGCCATCAAGGTCGGCACCAAAGTGCGGAACATCCGGCTGGTCGATGGCGTGGGGGACCACGATATTGACTGCAAAGTGGGTGGCTTCGGCCCTATGCAGCTCAAGTCCAGTGTTGTGAAGAAAGTCTGACGGGAGGCTTCACGATGACCGGAACCTCAGTACCCAAAGGCCTCATCGGCCCCATCCTGGTAGGCGTCATGCCCGGGCAGCGTCCGGTCGTTGTGGAGCGCGCCGCCGAGGTGGCGCTTAGTGCTGGGCTGCCACTGGTGTGCGCCTTCGTTGATGTGACCGTTTATCCCGTGGATGGAACCACGGGCGGGCCGTCTGCTCCGATTGATCCCGACGGCGTGGACGATGACGCCGAGAACGCCCCGGATTCCTTGCGGGCAGCGATTGCCGCCCAGCTGGCCGAAGCTGACCTGAGCTGGTCCATCGTTTCCCTGGCAGGGGAGCCGGCGCGGGCGTTGGCCCATGAGGCCGAAGATATCGGCGCGTCCATGATTGTGGTGGGTTCCAGGGACCGCAAGCTTGGGTCGGCCATCAAAGAGCTCACTGCTGGTTCCATTGCCAGGCAGCTCTTTCACCGGCAGGACCGCCCGGTGCTTGTGGTACCTGTGGAGCCGCGGGTGCCGGTGGATGATGACGACTGACGCCAGGCGTCCCGTCCATCTTCACTGGGGGTTCATCGGAATTGTGGCCGCGGGTGGCGTGTTCGGGGCACTCACCCGCTACGGCCTCGGACTTATGATTCCTGCGCCAGGATCCTGGCCGTTGCCCACCCTTGTGATCAACCTTTCCGGCGCTTTGGCGCTTGGCGCCTTGCTGGAGGGACTCTCCAGGCGGGGGCCC